>Ga0256914_1001310_pt1 | contig 22971 bp, 21 predicted proteins | sample HulkmetaG_FD_191571 | JGI IMG/M metagenome (GOLD analysis project Ga0256914, IMG submission 191571) | Hydrothermal chimney microbial communities from Main Endeavour vent field at the Juan de Fuca Ridge, Pacific Ocean - Hulk | ecosystem: Environmental > Aquatic > Marine > Hydrothermal vents ... | reverse complement strand
ATGGTTCGGAAAGAGCGGGGTAGCAAGGTTCAAAGTTATGAAAGGTAAGAAAAAGATAGGTTACATCCTCCTAAAGAAGGCAGGGAAAGAAAGCGCAACCTCCACACTCAGAAAGCTTTATCGCTACTTCGTAACAAAGAATGCAGAAACAAACCGCCACAGGTTCTATGCAGCAAAGACGGGAAGCGAAATAATGGTAGAAAACCCCGATATCTACTTCACATACTTCAAGGGCTACCTCGCCTATCTCTACTGGAGGCCTCTTACCATCTACAACAGGTACAAGCTGTTCGAGATTGCAATATCTACGAAGTAAAACCTACGCTGAACTCCCTTCCCCCAAAATGTCGGTTAGTGTCTCGTACACCCACTCAGGTCTTATAGCCTTCATACACTCACTCTCGTAGGGGCAGGTGTCTGCAAGCGTCTTCCTGCATATTCTATAGCACGGATAAGACAGGAAAAAGTCCACTCTACACGACATACGGCTAACCATCTTGAAAGGCGATGTAGGTCCCCACAGAGCAATCGACTTTACACCCATTGCAGAGGCAAGGTGCAGCACCCCCGTATCTCCGCCAACTACTACCGCTGCATCTTCAAGAAGACAACCCAGCTCAGAAAGGGTGTCAAACCTATCAACCAGATTGAGCGCACCCTCCTCGCCGAGAACCTTACCCACCTTTCGGGCTCTCTCCCCCTTGCCTACCACGACCACCCTAACACCATCTTCAAGGAGTCTTTCGAGCAACCACAGGTAGTAATCAACAGGCCAATTCTTAAGTGCCCAGCTCGTCGTCGGTATAAAAACCACATACGGCGCCTGCACCTTTTCAACGGACTGGCAAACAGCTGCATCAGGCACCTTCCACTTAAGGCTCTTGACGAACTCCTTCCTCTTAACGCCAAGCAAAGTGAGGAGCAAAAGATAATAGCCTACCCCTTCTATGTCCGGCTCCCGCATGTATTCGGTCAACAGCATCCGCCTATGCTCGGTGTCGTAGCCTATCCTAACAGCAGCACCAGATAGGTAGGCAATAAAAGCCGCCCGAAATGTGTGATGAACCACAACTGCCACATCTATATTCCTTAACGACAACTCTCGCCTCAGGCGAAATATACCTCTTATACCCCTATGAATGCCACCCCTCCTTTCATAATCGTAAACAAACACATCGTCCACAGCCGGCATTCCACCAAAAAGCTCCCCAACCCACGGAAAGTTCCTGGCTAACACGGTAACATGAGAGTGAGGATAAATCTCCTTTATCGTCTCTGCAACTGGAGAGATAAACAGGGCATCACCTATACCACAAAAACCAGTAACTATCAAAAACCTAATCGGTTCAGTACCAACTGAGGCGTTATCAATCGCATACACCTTCTGCTCTCACACTCCTTCTTGTAGCAACCCACACATGGCAGGTCACTAACAAATACCTCGTGCCCCTCACCCAAAGGCCGTGCCCTCACGGGGTCGGACGGACCAAAAAACGCCACGACCCGACTCCCAACAGCGGCAGCTATGTGCATAGGGCCAGTATCACCCGTGAAGAACAGTTCACAGCGGCTCGAAACGGCTGCAACCTCTCTTAAAGTCAATCTCCCTGCAAACGAAAAAGCCCTTCTGCCTATACCATCTGCAATACTATCACACAACCCCACATCGTGCTGAGAAGGACCACCTAACAATACTATATCATACCCTCTGCCAGAAAGGTACCTGCCCAACTCGACATAGTACTCAGGCAACCACTCCCTGCTTTCACAACTAACTGCAGGATTAAAGCAGACAAACCTTTCACCTACTCCCCTGCTTTTTAGCATCTTTCCTACTCTCTCTATCTCTTCGGGTAATAGGTATATCTTAGGAAGATGCCTTTCAAGTGTGGGTGCAATCAAAGAAAGAACATCAAAGTAAAAATCTACTGCGTGCTTTCTTTCGTTCACATCTCTCTTGAACAGGTCATAGGCAAACGACCAGCTACTATGGGAACCTACCTTAACCTCTGCACCGGAAAAGGCAGAAAGCAGTGAAGACCTATTGTTACCCTGAAGGTTCAAAAGGAGGTTGTACTTCCGCTTCCTTACTTCACGGACTACATCCCAAAACGCCCTTTTAGGATCAAGAGGTATCACCTCCGTAATGTAAGGGTTGTTTTCCAGCAAGGTATGGGCAACACTACCTGCAAGCACATCAACACGGGCATCGGGAAACGCTTTTGCAAACGCAATCACGGGGGCAGTAGCAAGCACTACATCTCCAATGGCACTATACCTTACTACGAGAGCCTTCGAGCTCACTGTAAACCTCCACCATCTTAGACGCCATCTTGTCGGAAGAGAACATCTCCCTCACCCTCTTAAAACCCATCTTGCCCATCTCCAACCCCCTCTGGGGGTTTCTAACCACCTTTCGGATAGCATCCTCAAGCTCCTCCACTCTGCCGGGTTCAACAAGATAACCCGTCTCACCGTCCACTATAACCTCCTTAAAACCCCCCACACCAGAGGCAATCGCAGGCCTCGAAGCAGCCATCGCCTCAATGAGTGCCATACTAAGCGGTTCCGGTATCAAAGAAGGGTGAACAAATACATCTATCTGCGAAAGGCACTCAGGGACATCAGACCTGAACCCCAAAAAGTCAACATACTCAGAGACACCAAGCGAACTCGAAATCGCCTCGAGCTCACCCATAAGTGGACCGTCTCCCACCACGACAAGCCTCAACTCCAAACCGCTCTTAATCAGCCTCGCAAACGCCTCTATGAGGACCTTTTGCCCTTTTGAAGGTGCAAGTCTCCCGATCGTGCCAACCCTGTAAGGTTTCCTCGAAAACGGCGGAGAGGTACCCTCAAACTTCTTCACATCTATACCATTGTACACAACCCTTATCTTATCTTCAGAAACGCCCAGCTTCTCGACCGCATACTCCCCAACGGAGGCACTATCGCATATCACTCTGTCCGCTTTCGCAACGATCCTGCTCCCCCAGTGAGGTGTGTAAAATGCGTGAGCAGAAACAACGAAGGGCACCTTGGTAAGAAGTGATACGAAGTAACTCACCCAATCAGGCACCCTCGAGTGTGCGTGGATGACATCAACCCGCAGACCTTTCAAAATCTTGGACAAAAGAAGTGCAGAATACCACACCGTAATGGGATTCTTACTCGCAACAGGCAACCTGATATGCCCCACACCATAACCCCGAAGCTCCTCAACGAGCCTTCCACCGGAAGACACAACCACTACATCGTGGCCGAGCTTCTTCAACTCCTTTGAAAGCAAAACGACGAATGTCTCTACTCCCCCAAGTTCAAGTTCCGGTAGCATCTGTAGTATCCTCACCGATAACCCACCTCTGCAATATGATTTCAGCCACTCTTTCGGCCTCCCTTAGAACCTTCACCTCACCCACACCAGCAATCACATCTACGGCATACCTCCCCCAGTCTCCCTTCGGCAGGAGATACACATACCCACCATCGCGCAGGGAGCTAAGAAACCTCTCAAACTTCTTAATTCCTCTTCCCAAAACGGAGTCTGCCCACTGCTTCAGGCCCCTCCCGTGCTCAACAGGAGCAACCAGCACAACTGCCCCACTGGAGGCAGCCTCTGAGACCATAGCAACGCTATCCTCCGTGACAACCACAGCCCTCGAGGAAAGCAACATCTCAGGAACTGGATTCTTATCCGTCTCGTGTGCAAGCACTATGTCCACAATAGCGCCGTAGCTACTAAAGTCCGCACGCAAACACTCAGCAACATCTATCGGCGTCCTCCTCGATGTGGTAATCCACAAAGAGGAACCTAACTCCCCTGCCATCTTCAGCACAGCCGAAGAAAATCGCCTTGCCCAGTCAACAGACAACCTGTAATTCGCATCGTTGCCTCCAACGAGAACCGAGACGATGTTCTCTCTCTCCTCCAGAGGGGGACCCTCCCTAACTATGTTTAAAGCACCTTTCGTAACAACAGCATTCCCTTTTAAGCCCGGCTTCATGTCGTGTTCAGGGAGTACGAGGAGGTCAAAGAGCAACGGATCTATGTGTTCAGGCAACATGCACACCACACTCCTGGCAGAAAGGAGCTTCGAGAGTGCAAGGTTCACCGGTGCAACCTTAGAGCCAGCAGACACTACAAGCCACACCCTCTTCCCACCGGATAAAACCTGTTGCACAGGTGAAAACTCCACATTCCTACGGAGCCAAGAAAGGCAAAACTCTTCACTTAACCTCCTGCTGATGGAAAGTCTTCTGGTTTGCAGAATCCTACCTACAGTCCCTCTCTTCCACCTTACAGAGATAACCTCGTACGGAAAACCAAGGGCACGCGCAAGCCCCAAAGATTGGTGCACATGCCCTCTTATACCATCGTCCAAAACGAGTATCACAGCACCCTCTCTGCCACCTTTCTCACTGCCTCAACTATCCTCTCTATCTCGGAATCGGTCATGTAGTAGTTTATACCCATGCTGAGAGTCCTGTTGAGTATGGCAGACGACTGAGGGAAGTCCCCCTTCGTAAACCTCGAATACTTGCCTTTGTAGAGAGGACAATCAAACGGGCAATGAACCCTCGAAGCTGTTCTGTGCTCAAGGATGTGTTCCCAATTAGCTACGAAGTGCCACTTATTTTTCCCCAGCAGGTCGGTAGAGACCCCTTCCTTCTGAAGTTCCTCCTGAAACAGGCGTGCCTTCTCCTCACTCGGGAGGGAGAATGTAAGCCCATAGCCTATGTCCCCTTCCTCGTCCAGCACACGCCTCACCGTGATGCCCTCTATCTCTTTTATGGCATTCCTTATCTTGTATTTGTTCTGCCTCTGCACCCTGTTTATGTCGTCTATCTTCCTAAACTGGGCAAGTGCAACTGCCGCTTGAAGCTCACTCATCCTGTAGTTGAACCCAAGTATAGGATGATCGTCAAGTGCCCTTGTAGGTGCATCGTGCGTGTGACCGTGGTCGTGATACCACTCAGCCCTCTTGTAGAGTCTATCGTCGTTCGTTACGAGTATCCCTCCCTCACCGCTGGTAGCCGGCTTGTAAAAGTCAAAACTGAATGTGGCTATGTCCCCGAATGTGCCTACTTTTCTCCCTTTGTAGCTGCCACCACACGCCTGAGGGGTATCTTCAAGCACCGGAATGTTGTACTTGTTCGAAATCGCCATTATCCTGTCCATGTCCGCCTGCGTCCCTATCATGTGCACAGGCACTATTAGTTTCGTGTACTCCGTTATCTTCCTCTCTACATCGTCAGGATCTATGTTCAATGTGTCATCTATTTCAGCTATCACGGGTATGGCATTGCTCTCTATGACTGCTTCTACGGTAGCTACGAAGGTGAAAGATGGAACTATCACTTCGTCACCCGCTCCAACACCAAGCGATGCCATTGCCACTCTGAGTGCAGCAGTGCCCGAAGTCACACCAAGGGCATGCTTTACACCCATGTACTCTTTGAACCGTTCTTCGAGCTCTTTTACCTTGTAGATCCCCTTTCTCTGCTCGTGGAAGCCATACCTCATCAGTATTCCATGCTCTATGACCTCCTTCAACTCCCTAAGTTCGTCATCACCTATAAGCTCTCTGCCACCCATGGACTACACCTCCTCAAAGTCTTCGTCTTCAAAGTCTTCCTCCACACCGTAAGCCTCCTCGTATATCTGGATTATGTCGTCTTTGGTAATGAGTCTGGGATTGTTTGCAATGGGCCTGTCCACCCTAAGAGCCGCCTGTGCAAGCTCGGGTATCTTCTCCCACTCCACCCCAAGCATGGAGAGGGTCATGTCCAGCCCTATTGCCTCCTTCAAAAGGTGAAGGTTGTTGACAACGGCACTCGTTACCTCCCACCGCGACATCATGTCCACCTTCTCACCCATGATGTAGGCAATGTCACGGAATTCGTCCACACAGACATTTTTGTTAAAGTCCATCACATAGGGAAGAAGTATGGAATTCGCAGCACCGTGAGGTATGTTGTAAACTGCACCGAGTGGGTATGCCATGGCGTGCACTGCACCAACCCCTGCGTTACTCAGGGCAACGCCGGCAAGAAAGCTCCCGTAAAGCATGTTCTCACGCGCATCTATGTCGTCAGGAGACAGAACCGCCTTCGTTATGTTGTTGTATATAAGGTCCATCGCAGTCAGCGAGAACATCTTCGTAATCGGAGTTGCAGCCTTTCCTATGAAAGATTCTATTGCGTGCGTAAACGCATCAAGCCCAGTAGACGCAGTAATGAGGGGAGGAAGACTCAACGTTAGCTCTGGATCAAGTATGGCAAGGTCGGGGTATAGATAGGGAGAGTTTATACCACCTTTGGTCTTTTTCTCCGGGTTACTGAAAACCGCCGTCCATGTCACCTCGCTACCAGTACCTGCAGTAGTGGGTATCACTATCTTTGGAAGCCCCTTCGAAGGGACTTTGTTAACTCCCTGATAGTCCTCCACCTTCCCGCCGTTCGTAACGAGGACCGAAACTGCCTTTGCGACATCCATCGCACTGCCTCCACCAACACCGACTATTATGTCAGCCCCTACATCCTTTGCCATCTGAGTAGCGTTATCACCAACATACACCGGTGGTTCAGGCACGACATCGGAGAAGACAAACACATCCAGACCTTCACTCTCGAGCATCTCAACGAGTCTATCTGTTATGCCAGCCTTCTGTACCCCCCTATCAGAAACCACCAACACCCTGCTACCGCCAAGCTCTCTTACACCTTCTGGAAGATCTCTAACAGCACCCCTACCAAACCTCACATGGGGTGTCATGCGCAACACGAACTCCAAACCGATCATCTCCTCCTTAAAAGTTTACCAACCTCTATTATACACTCATCCACCCCTGTTGCCCACCTCTTTACTACCTCCCTTGCCTCACCACCAAGAGCTACCCTCTTTCGCTCGTCTCCCAGCAGCTCGTCCATCAAGGCAAACATCTCCTCTCCATCTCTAACCGTAAACGCACCCCTACCCTCTAAGGACTCTGCCTCCATCGAAAAGTCCTCCATATACTCACCATGAAGGACAGGCTTGCCCCAGACAGCCGGTTCAACTATGTTCTGGCCACCTTTTGGCACCAAACTCCCCCCACAAAACACGACGGTAGCCACACCGTATATATCGAACAGCTCCCCTACCGTATCAACCACTACCACATCGACATCAGAGCTCCTCTTAATCAAACTGCTCCTCCTCACCACTCCAAAACCACGACGCTCTGCAAGTCTAAAGACCTCCTCCCCCCTCTCAGGATGCCTCGGACACAACACGAGCAACAATCTGGAATACTTTTGTTTTAACCTTTCAAACACATCTAAAACCACATCTTCTTCTCCCCTGTGCGTGCTCCCGGCAACCCACACGAGCTCATCACCTCTCAAATTAAGCCACTCCTTCACCCCGCTTACATCTGAAGACCCCATGCGCCAGAGGGTAGCACCGTACTTCAGGTTTCCCATCACTCTCACAAGACGAGGCACTGCCCCCAGTGAGACAACCCTCCACGCATCTCTGCTTGATATCATGCAGAGCAGAGAAAATCTCCTCAGCATACCCATTACCAGCGGACGGACCCACCTATACCTCCTAAAAGAACCCACCGAAAGCCTGCCGTTAATTACTACCAACGGGACACCTCTTTTGCCCAATGTTTCTATAATATTTGGCCACCATTCCGTTTCCACAAATATCATAACATCAGGAGAAACGGCTTTCACCACTCTCCTCACCGCAAACGGTAAGTCAACCGGGTAGTAAAAACTAAAGCTCACCGGGAGATTCAACCTCCTTACAGTCTGCATACCAGTAGTGGTGGTAGTGGAGATCACTACATCTCCGTCGAACCTCTCCTTCAACCTTCTAAGGAGATGAGAAGCAGCAACCACTTCCCCTACAGATACGGCATGGATCCATATTCTCTTATTTTTCTTCGGCGGCAGGACGACCTTACCAAGCCTTTCAGAAAGCCCCTCCCTGTACCTTATCGCAAAGTAAAAAAAAGCAACAAAAATTACCAGGTGCAGCACCACATTGTACAAAAAGAGATACAGCCTATACATTTAACTTCACACTATACCTGCCTTCAGTATATCGTGAAAGTGGACCATCCCCACAGGAAGGTCGCCACTCTCAACCACGGGAAGAACCGTTATCTCAAAATTCTCCATCATCTTCAATGCCTCCACAGCAAGCCTATCCGCCGTGATGACCTTTGGAGAAGGGTTCATAACCTCGTCAATTACAACCCCCATCACTCCATCGGTGTTTCTTTCCACAAGCCTCCTCAGATCACCATCGGTAAATATACCACAAATCTTCCCATTATCGTCAACTATAACTGCTGCCCCCAACCCCTTCGCCGTCATCTCCAATATCACATCCTTCAAAACCGTCCCCCTGCGGACAAGCGGCAGCTCCTTACCCTTGTGCATCAAGTCAGACACCCTCAATAAGAGCCTCCTACCAAGCCTGCCACCGGGATGATAAATGGCAAAGTCCTCCGCCTTAAAACCCTTCTCCTGAAGCAACGCAGAGGCAAGCGCATCACCAACAGCAAGCATCACGGTAGTACTCGCCGTCGGTGCAAGCCCCAAAGGACACGCCTCCCTCTCGACAGAAATATCTATTACCACATCGCTCTCCCTTGCAAGGGCAGACTTCAGATTACCGGTAAACAGGATAATCCTAACGCCAAACCTCTTAAAAAATGGGATAAGGTCCAGAAGCTCCTTCGTCTGACCGCTGTTGGAAAGCAAAAGCGCTATGTCTTCACTCATCACCATGCCGAGGTCACCGTGCATCGCCTCCGCCGGGTGCAGGAAGAACGCAGGCGTCCCCGTGCTCGAGAGCGTCGCTGCAATCTTCTTGCCAACTATACCAGACTTCCCCATACCCACAACAACTACCCGTCCTTTACAATCCAATATCGACTCCACTGCCCTCACGAAAGCATCTCCAATCCTGCGAGAAACACTCTTTATGGCATCCGCCTCTATATCCAAGACCTCTCTTGCCACAGACAAGACATCTCCCATACCTATCTCCCCTTCACAAGCGAGTCTATTTCCTTAAGTATAACCAACAGAGGTTTCACATCCGAAAGCGGAAGCATGTTTGGACCATCAGACAACGCCCTATCCGGTTCCGGATGCACCTCCATAAACACGGCATCTACTCCAACCGCAACGGCCGCTCTCGCCAGGTGAGGCACGAATTCCCTCTGCCCACCTGAAGAACTACCCCTGCCACCCGGTTGCTGAACGCTGTGCGTTGCGTCAAAGACGACAGGATATCCAAAAGACTTCATAATGGGAATGGACCTCATATCCACCACAAGGTTGTTGTATCCGAAGCTCACCCCTCTCTCAGTGAGCAGAATATCCCTATTACCGGTTGACTCTACCTTCTGTATTATGTGCTTCACATCCCAAGGGGCAAGAAACTGTCCCTTCTTCACATTAACGGGCTTTCCACAAGAGGCAATAGCCACCACAAGGTCTGTCTGTCTGCAGAGAAACGCCGGAACCTGCAGTACATCCAGCACCGAGCAGGCATCTTCAACCTCCCCCTCGGTGTGCACATCTGACAAGACGGGAACGCCAACCTCTTCCTTAACCCTTTTCAGTATTTCAAGCCCTCTCTTCAGGCCGGGACCCCTGAAAGACTTTATCGAAGTCCTGTTCGCCTTATCGTAAGAGGACTTGAATATAAACGGTATCCCAAGCCTCTCAGTAAGCCCCTTCAGAAAAGTGGCAACCTCGAGCACCAAACCTTCACTCTCTATGACACACGGACCCGCTATCAGTACGAAAGGATTACCACCACCTATCTTTACACCAGAAACATCAACCACTCTCATTTAAGAACGCCTCCACCCTCTTCAAGTCTTCCGGGACATCTACCTCTATCGTGTCCACATCGGTCTCCACGATCTTTATCCTGTATCCTTTCTCAAGAACCCGCAGCTGCTCCAAGGATTCAGTCCTCTCAAGCGGCGTAGGTGTCCAGGAAAGAAACTTCAACAAAAACGCCTTCCTGTAAACATAAGGACCTATGTGCTTGTAAGCAGGCTGCCCCTCGTATCTCGGATACGGAATGGGTGCTCGAGAGAAGTAAAGGGCAAAGTGCCTCTCGTCAAAGACTACCTTAACCGTATTCGGAGAGGTAAACTCCTCCTGCCTCTCGATCCTCTTAGCAAGTGCTACCATGTCCACGCCGTCATCTTCTAAGATGGCTTTTACGGCACTATCCACCATCTCAACCTTCAAAAGTGGGTCATCGCTCTGGATGTTCACCACGATGTCCACATCTCTATCCTTCACCACGACGGCAACCCTGTCACTACCGGAGGGACAGTCCACCGGCGTCATCTCAACCCTTCCACCGTAACTCTCCACGACCTCTTTAACACGCTCATCATCGGTAGCAACGACGAGCTCGTCTATCAGCCCACTCTTGGCCACTTCCCTGTATATTCTAACCACCATGGGGACTCCTCTAATGTCCGCCAGCACCTTTCCCGGAAACCTCGTTGAGCGATACCTCGCCGGTATAACCCCAATCACCTTCATTGGTTCGCCTCCCCTCAAGCCAGTCAACGATCCTGTTTACAGCTCCTCTCGGTCCCATTCTCTTCATACCTTCTTCGCCCATAGACTTCCGTCTCTCCTCGTCCATAAGTATGGCAAGCACCTCTTCTGCCATGTCCACATAGCTGTACTCCACGAGCACTTCACTGTCACCCAAGAGTGCCTTCTGCACGAGCTTACCCTTGTCCCTAACAGAGACTATGGGTTTCCCCAGACCTGCCGCCTGCTGATTGCCCGTACCCGCCAGCCCCATGATGACATCAGACACGGCAATAACATCTCCAAACGCCTCCCGTTCCACCAGAACCTCCACGCTACCCTTCCTCAAAAGATTGCCTTCAAAGTCCCAACCCCTGCGGGAGACCGCCCCTCTCAAGGTATCTTCGTCCACCGTGCTCGAAAGAGCCATAACAAACTTTACAGCCAGAGGCGAAGTAGCAGCAATGTGCTCCACCGCATCCAGTATAAGGCCTATGTCCCTGTAAACGAAGTTTCTGCTACCCGGCAGGATCCCAACGACACGATACCGAGCTTTGTCTATACCAAAGTCCTTGCCACTTATATCAAAACCGTCCATAATAGGATTCCCCAGGTAGATGGCGTTTATTTTCTCCCTCTGCAACACATCTTTTGTAGGTTCATCTCTGCAAAAGACGGCTTCAGCCCACCTCTTCAACAAAAAACGCTCTATCCAGAAGTATCCCCTTATAAAGACGGACTTGGCAACACCTATCAGCACCGGCCTCTTTCCAACGAACAGCACCGTCAAAAGAAATATGTAAACATCGCCCACGCACACGACCCGAGAAACCCTGTGTCTGACAGCCCTCAAAGTCAAGATCTGTTTCCACACGATACCCAGCAAACCCGCCATAATATCCCTGAACAGAGCCGTCCACTGATACTTTATTATACCCCCACTCGGCAAAAACGAGACCGGGCCTATGTTGTAAACGCCAAGCTCTTCGAATATCTTACCACTTCCAACTATGGGCAACACGAACACCCTGTAACTATCCCCAAGCTCCTTCAATACCGCACGGGTAACGACATCTTCTCCGTAACCATTACTCACGAATAACCAGCTATCCTTAAACACATCTTCAACGGCACGAACAAACTCCGCCGCCGGGTTTACCACATGAAACACCTTCAAAACCCACACACCAACTCCATCAGGCTCCACGCCCTTCGGCAAAGAAACAGCGTCCTTCTCGGTGGTTATGAGTTCCGCACGGCACTCAGAGGCTTCCTTCAACAACGCTTCCAGCTCCTCAACCGTGTAGCTGTGATGGTCAGGAAAGGCCCTCTTGCCGACTACGACACCACCAAGCCCCTCAACCATTCTGTAAAAGCTCTCTGGATTCCCTATCCCACTAAAGGCAAAAAACCTCTTTCCCCGAACGGAAGCTTGTTCACCCTCAGACGAGGAATAAACTCTCTCCAGGCCGTCAACCGAAAAAGCAGCCTCCCAAACCTTCACTTTGGGAGCGGCCTCCTTTATCTTCTCCCTTATCCTTACAACCTCGTCCCTGCCTACCAGGTTCGTCTTAGTTATGATCACCACATCTGCCCTCCACAGATCCTCCACAGGTTCTCTCAAAAGCCCTGCAGGGATCAACCTACCATTGCTGAAAGGGGCGGTTGCGTCCACCAAAACTATGTCCAAGTCCCTAACCAGCTTCATGTACTGAAAACCGTCGTCTATCACGATAACATCGGGGTCAAACATCCTGCACGCCAAAAGGCCGTTTCTCACCCTATCCTTTCCCACGATCACAGGAATCCCTTCCAAAGATCTCGCCAGAAGAAGCGCCTCATCTCCAACCTTTTCCGGGTCGTCCTCTACGATCCTCCTGCCGTCCGAAACAACTACCCCTCTCCTGCCCTTTGACCTATATCCGTGAGACAGAACAACCACTCTCCTGCCGGCATCTCTGAGAGTCTTCGCAACCAGGTGCACCATAGGAGTCTTTCCCGTCCCACCCACCGTGAGGTTTCCCACGCTTATCACCTTCACAGGGAGTTTGTGTCGCTTCAGCACATCCCAAAGGTACAAGAGCAACCACACCTTGAACACAGCTGCGTATACCACCGAAAGACACAGAAGCACGAGAAACACGGCTCTGTCCCGAAACCTCTTTTTCCTCTCTCCTATTACATCAAGCAGATAACTTTCTAAACTGCTCCTGATAAAGCTCATAATACTCACCCCTCCTGGAGAGGAGTTCCGCATGTCTGCCCATCTCAACTATCCTGCCGTCTTTCAAGACGATGATCTTGTCTGCCCCCACGATGGTAGAAAGTCTGTGAGCTATCACGAGGGATGTTCTTCCTTCCATAATCTTCGAAATCGCCTCACTCACCAAAGACTCAGATGCGTAATCCAAAAAAGATGTAGCCTCGTCGAGTATGAGTATCTTGGGTTTTCTTATGATAGCCCTGGCTATCGCTATCCTCTGCCTCTCACCACCGGATAGGGAAGCCCCTCTCTCCCCCACGATCGTATCGTAGCCGTCTGGAAACCTGTTTATAAACAGGTGCGCATTTGCTATGCGCGCCGCCTCCTGTATCTCCTCGTCGGTAGCGTCCGGACAACCATAAGCAATGTTATCCCTTATCGTACCGCTGAAGAGCACCGGGTCCTGCGGCACTATCCCTATGTGCCTTCTCAAAGACTTGATGTCAACCTCCTTGAGGTTAACACCATCTATCATAACTGCACCCTTCTGAGGGTCGTAAAAGCGTGGAACGAGATCAGCAAGGGTGGTCTTGCCCACCCCTGTAGGTCCCACAATCGCAATGACTTCACCCGGCTTCACCTCAAGGTTTATATCCTTGAGAATGAAGTTTTCCCCATCGTAAGAAAACCACACCCCGTCGAAGGTTATCCTGCCCTCTACCGATGTCAGAACCTTGGCATTCGGGGGCTCAACTACCTCAGCAGGCGTGTCTATTATCTCAAATATTCTATCCGCTGCAGCCATAGCCTGCTGAATGCGACTGTAAAGGCCGCTAAGCCCCTTCACGGGTGCAGCTATTAGACCCACATATCCCAAAAAGGCAACCAGCTCCCCGGGTGTAAGCCTGCCACCTATAACCTCGTGACCACCGTACCACAAAAGCAGCGTCAGAGAACACGCCATTATGAGCTCCACGAGAGGGGAAAGTATAGCAGAGACTTTTACCCCCTTCAGTATAGAGGTGTAATTTCTCCTGTTCCTCTCCTTGAACCTCTCGATCTCCGTTGACTCCATTCCAAACGACTTCACAATCCTAATGCCAGCGATGACCTCGTGAATCAAGGCAGACAGGTCAGCCAACCTCTCCTGCATGTCTCTGCCTATGTGCCTCAGCTTCTTGCTGTAAAAGTCTATTGCAAACGCCGCCAGAGGCAACACCGCAAGCGTTATTAGGCTGAGCCTCCAATCTATGTAGAATATAAACGCTATGATACCGATCACCGTTATACCCTTCAAAACGAGGTCTATGAACCCACGCGTTATCACATCTTGCAAGACATACACATCGTTCACTACCCTGGACACTATCTCACCGGTGTGCTCCCTCACAAAGAACGACAGAGAAAGCCTGTGCAGGTGTTCATAAAGCTCGTTCCTTATCTTCAGTATAATCTCCTGTCCAACAGACGCCATGAGGTATTCCTGCCCAAAGAAGAACCCACCCCTCACCACATACACAACAATTACTATCACTGCTATAATGTTGAGCATGGCGGTATCCTTGTTTATCAGAATCTTGTCTATCATCTCCTTCACTATCCACGGAACCACGAGATTCAACGCAGCAACTGCCACCATGCAACCTATAGCCACCGCTATCTTGACCTTGTAAGGTGCAAAGTAAGAAAGAAGCCTCTTAGCAGAGCTCATGCCAACACCCTCTCCAGAAATTCTTTAAACAACTCCACCTTAAACGGGCTGAAGAGCTCACCCCTAACCTGCCTATTGCGTCCATCTGAAAGCAATCCCTTCAGCGATTCTTTGACCCTCCCCTTTATATTATAACCTACTATCTCCTCAAATACACAGTCGTTGTTGAGCCTGTTGACCCACGAAAGATACCTATTTCTCTCTATGTACCTCTCCACCGCCTTTCGCTTCACCCTCTCCCCCACAAAGGGCAACTTCAAGAAAAGGTGCATAATCCCCGGTGCAGGGAGATACTTCAGGAACTCAAAAGGCAGAACAACTATCCCCCTCCCCGTCAGGTAAGCCGCCTCCAGATTGTTACTCCCAGGAGGGGCAACCACCACATCACACGCACCGAAAAACACCTCTTTCTCCTCCTCCCTCACCAAGTGGATCCACTCGTAGCTGTGATCCCTAAGCCAAGCCTCAATTTCCCCGTCTCTGATAAATCGAGACGCCAAGAAAAGCACATCTACGGGAAGCTCCTTTCTCAGAGCAACGGCAACCTCCAGCATGAAGTCAAAGCTCTCAGGAAACATTTCAACCCTGCTACCCGGAAGAAAGCCCACAACGGTGTCCCCTTTTACGCCGACTCTGTTCCTTGCCCGCACCTTATCGATCCTATTTAGACCCAAAAGTGCAGGGTTTCCAAGCACAACCACCCTATCCTCACTCACGCCGTTAGAAACAAGCGCATCCTTCAAAACTTCGTAAGGAGTAATAAGGTAATCCACCCCCTCCTGAACCTTCACAGACATAGTATATACTATGTAAACTGCACCTAACTTTCTCTTAAACCACCTGCCGTAGAATGTATCACCACCAAACTGCAGTACGCCAGCTACACCCTCAGACTTCCCAAAGAGCAAAAACTTCCATGTCTCCAGAGGGGAATAAACCCCTTTCAACCCTGCCCACGAGGAGGCAACCTCATACTCCCTCCCGCTGGCAAACTGGCAGGGCAGAAGAAAAAGATACACATCAAACCACTTGCAAAGCACTGGGATCAAGGGCTTGACCCATGTAAGCAGCTCACCTGGGCCGTTAGAGAGAAGGTATAAACTCTTCAGTGGAGCCACCTCTCAATCCTATCGGCAATCCTGTCCATAACACCCGGAGGACCAAGATACCTCTTAAACTCTTTGATACCAGCCATCACCGAGTTTATCCCACTCCCACCGCGCAGCCAACCCAACACTATACTGGATATCCTCTCCGGAGTTGCCTCACCTTGGAGTAGCTCCGGATAGACCATTCTCCCAACGACTATGTTAGGCATAGCAGCAAACCTCGTGCGAACGAAATGGTCAAATATGAACTTGTCCAGGAAAGAAGACCTGTACACAACAACCATCGGCCTCTGCAGAATGGCCGCCTCCACCGTCACAGTGCCAGAAGCCCCCACAAGCAAGCGGGAAGACCTCATAAGCTCGTAACTACTATCCACTACCTCAACGGGCAAACTCCTCTCCCTCACCATACCCCTGTAGCTTTCGTCCACCACTGACACGAGGAACTTGCAGTCTCCACAACTGCTGCGTATCATCTCGGCAGAATCCAGCAAAAGCGGAAGGTGGTTCTTCAGCTCCTTCCTTCTGCTACCCGGAAGGAGTCCTATCACTGCACTATCACATTCCTTCCCCTCCCCGTCAAGGACATCTACGAGGGGGTGTCCTTCCCAAACGGCATCTACACCGTGCCTCCTGTAGTACTCAGCCTCAAACTCAAACAGAGTAAACACCTGCCTGCAGACTCTTCTAATGGTATTTATCCGATAGTGCCTCCACGCCCACACTGTAGGAGGTATGAAGTAAATCATCGGAAAGCCCACACCCGCCCTGCGAAGGGCACTACCAAGAAAGAGATTAAAGTCAGGAAAGTCCACAAATATCAGTAAGTCCGGTTGCCAGTCCAATATAGCCCGCTTCAACCTCCTAAACACGCGCCACACCTTTGGCAACACTGCAACTGCAGAGAGCACGCCAACTACCGCAACATCTTCCATCTCCACGAGAGGAGAGATCCCCTCCCCCGTGCCACGCACCTCCAAAGAGGGAAATCGCTTACAGAGTGCATCCTTTAGAAGCCTTGCATAAAAGGAGCCCGAGCGTTCACCCGTTATGATGGCTACTTTCCTGCCCATGCATCAGATTCCTACCACAGATATACCATTCTCGTCAGCTAACTTTAACATCTCTTCTTTATCGAGCATAACCGTATATCCGGACTCTACCGCCAAACAGGTTGCCCCCGACTCTTTCATACTCTCAATCGTCCTCAAGCCGACAGTGGGTAGATCGTACCTCGTGTCCTGACCATCCTTTATGACCTTCACCACAACCGCTCCTCTTCCCGCATACTTGCCAGCCCTCTTTATAGCCTCGTCGGTCCCCTCTATCGCCTCAATGGCAAGCACAGCCCCGTCTTTCAAAACGACAGACTGACCAAAGCTGTATCTGGCTATGTCCTTTGCCACTCTGTAGCCGTACTCTATGTCCCTTCTCTCCCTATCCGTAGGCTGCCTCTCCGACAGCACGCCCTTCTGCGCTATGTACTCCTCTATCCACTCTCTATAGTCTGTCACCTCAAAACCGTAAGACTCAAGAAAGCTCACTACCACTGCAAGCAACGAATGGTCGTCTCTAATGTTGATCTTCTGAAGCAGCCTCTGTGCTACCTCGTCCATGTATCCCCTAAATATCACGCCCTTAGGAACTACTCCGGCAATGATAACCCTTTTAACACCACCGCTACGAAGGAAGGTTATCGCCTTCGCAACATCTATGCTCTCAAGCAAAAGCCCTTTCCTTCCGGTGGAAACGAGTTCAGGGTTGAAAGTTACGACGAACGGTTCAATCCCGGAAGCCTTCATCTTTTCGAGTATGAGCATCGGCAATCTCCCATCACCTGCTACTATTCCCCACATGTCAATCACCTACTTACTAAATGTATTTGCCCTGTGTATCAAGTAAACACCCAAGCCACCAAGTATGATGTTAGGCAACCACGCCGCCAAGAAGGGAGAGAGGTGACCACCCTCACCAAACGCCTTAAAGGTAGAGAGCATGACATAGTAGATAAATATGATGATGATGCTTATACCAAGACCTATAGAGGAGCTCGACCTGTGCGGCTTCAACGCCAGCGGTGCACCTATAAGGACAAAGACGAGACTCGCCAGAGGTATCGCCATCCTCTGATGGTATGTAATCTCGAGCTCTCTCGGATCCAACCCCTGCTGTTTCATAAAATCTATGTACTTGGAGATCTCCACTATGTTCATGAGCTCCGGATCCTTTCCTTTTTCAGCAATCTTCTGCGCAGATACACCCATAAAAGCCTTCTCGCGCGCAAACTTCACAACGCTCGTTATGACGCCCGCCTCCGAGATGTTGTAAACGACTCCGTTCTCAAATGTCCAGTACTCCCCACCAACTATTGCCCTCTTGGCAACTATTATCTTACAGAGCATACCCTTGGGGTTAAACTCCTGAATAAACACCTTTTCAACCACATCCTTACCCGGTAACACCTTCTCTATGTAAAGCACCCTTTTCAGCTTGCCATTAACCTCCTGCCGGAAAAAGACATTCTGTTTCATGGGCACTCTAACCTCTCTTCTAACTTCGATACGCATGACATTCTGTGCAGCCAGCTTCGTCTTCGGGACCACCGTCTCGTTAAAGGCAAACGACAAACCCGCCACATACAAAGAAGCAATTACAACCGGGAGCATAATCCTCCAAAAGCTCACGCCAAGCGACCTGAAGGCAAGCATCTCACCGTCGGAGGTAAGACGCCCAAAACCGAGCAAGACGGAGAGCAACATCGACATCGGAAATGTAAGCACGACGAAGCCGGGAAGGTTGTAGAAAAACAGCTTTATCACGACCCTCAACGGCACCCCTTGATTTATTATGAGCTTTGCCAGTTCAAACAGCAGACTGCCCGCCACGAGTATCGTAGTGAACGCCGCCACGCCGAATATAAACGGGAATATCAACTCCTTTATGATGTATCTGTCTATCAGCTTCAACACTCATTCACTCCATCTTCCACCTAAGGACACCTCTCTTAGTGTCACGGAAGAACTCTGCGATCTTCTTCACATACACCACACCCGGGTATTCCAGCTCCACATCGCTAACTGCCTCCAGCAGCTTCTTCTTGCTCCTGTATATCGACCTGTACGCCTTCTTTATTATTTCTCTATCCTGCAGGTTAAAACCGCTCCGCTTGAGCCCGATCACATTAAGACCGTATATCTTAGCAGGGTGTCCGTCAACGAGCAGGTAAGGGGGTATGTCTTTCACGACCTTCGTCAGCCCTCCTACCATCACATACTCCCCTATTCTGACAAACTGGTGCACCCCAGCCATTCCCCCCATAACGACACCATCACCCACATGCACATACCCTGCAAGCCCCACGAGGTTGGAGAGGATAACCTTCTTACCCACGACGCAGTTGTGTCCCACATGCGCACCAACCATAAGGTAGGAGCCATCACCCACGACGGTCCTCTGCCCCTCTCCAGTAGCCCTGTGGATGGTAACCATCTCCCTTATAGTAACATCGTCCCCTATAACGACGAAGCTCTCTTCCCCCTTGAAAGCAAAGTGCTGCGGGGGTGTTCCTATCACCACATTGTGATATATGTTGCACCTCTTTCCAATAGTCGTCCCTCTATGTATGTACACAGAAGCCCCTATTCGTGTGCCACTCTTTATAACGACACCGTCCTCTATAAAGCTGTAAGGACCTATCTCAACATCTTCGTCTATCTCCGCCCCGGCAGAGACTATCGCACTCCTATCTATCATTCACCCAGCTCCTCCCATCTGCTAGAAGGTAGTTTGTCCATTACCACAAAAGAATACTCCGCCTCTGCAACGAGCTTGTCCTCCACGAATGCTCTTGCCTTTACCTTGCCGACATTCCCCCTCAGTCTCAAGACCTCTGCCCTGGTGATCAGGGTATCTCCCGGATACACAGGCTTGCGAAACTTTGCCTTGTCTATCCCCGTAAGGTAGATAACCTTGCCCACAAAATCCTCCTTGTTCAAAATCATCATCGAGGCTACCTGTCCCATCGATTCCAGTATAAGAACTCCCGGCATAACTGCCTCGTCTGGAAAGTGACCCTGAAAGAATGGTTCGTTTATGGTGACATTCTTCAACCCAACGATATAGTTCTCTCCAATCTCCAGGATCCTATCCACCAGTAAAAACGGATACCTGTGAGGAATGCTGCGCTTTATCTTCTCTATGTCTATCACCTACCCGCACCCCCTCTCCACTATCCTCTTTATAAGCTTCAGATGAGCCGCATGCCCACCCCTCAAAGCTACTATGTGAGCCCGCAACCGACCGTTCAGAAAGGCGATATCACCTATGAGGTCCAGAACCTTGTGCCTCACGAATTCGTCCTCAAACCTCAACCCCTCAGGGTTCAGTATGTCATACTCGCCAACTATGACTGCATTCTCAAGACTCCCTCCCTTGGCAAGTCCCTGCGCGTAAAGTTCGTCTATCTCGTAAGCAAAGCCAAATGTCCTCGCAGGTGCTATCCTGTTTTTGTAGAGATTTTCGTCTATCACCTGCGACACGAACTGCGTCCCCACGAGCGGGTGATAAAAGTCTATCGTATAAGAGATCTTCAACCTCTCGTCCGGGATTGCAGCCATAAAGCTACTACCCTCCTCCACCCACACCGCATCTTTCAGACACACATACCTTGCAGGCTCTTCCAAGTACCTTATCCCTGCACTCTCTATAAGCTCAACAAACGGTTTTGCGCTACCGTCCATCGCAGGTGGTTCTATGTTGTCAAGCTCTATTACGAGGTTGTCTATCCCAACGCCTACCACGGCGGACAAGAGGTGTTCAACCGTAAAGAACTTTATCCCATTACCAACGAGAACCGTGCCTCTTTTAACCTCCACATTGCTCACTCTCAAGTCCACCTTTATCTCCGGCTTACCTTCTACATCGGTTCTCCTAAAAACCACGCCCGTATCAGCAGGGGCAGGTAAGAGTATCAGATTGACCCTCTCGCCCGTGTGCAAGCCAAGTCCCTTACAGCTAACAGCCCTCTGTATCGTAGTCTGTCTGTCACGAAGCACGCCTCTTCATCTCCTTAACCTCGTTTTCGAGCCGCAACAACCTCTCCAGCAGGTCCGGTAACTTCCAGATCAACCCCTGAATCCTGAGGTCCTTGCCGTGATCTCTGGCAGGAAACCCGGAAACGAACGCCCCTGCAGGGATATTCCTCGTAACCCCCGAGCGTGCTGCAACCTTTACCCTGTCTCCAACAGAAACATGGTCTTTCACTCCCGATTGGCCAGCAAGCACGACATTGTTCCCTATCCTACTGCTACCGGCAATACCCACCTGCCCTGCTATAAAGCAGTTCTCTCCAATGGTGACATTGTGCGCCACATGAACGAGGTTGTCTATTTTCGTGTTTCTCCCGATCACGGTGAAGCCCATCGTGGACCTGTCTATCGTGCTGTTTGCACCTATCTCTACCCCATCTTCCACGACGACACCACCTATCTGAGGTATCTTAACGATGTCCCCACATTCGTTAACCGTGTATCCAAATCCGTCTGCCCCTATCACGACGCCGCTGTGTATCCTTACACCCTTACCTATCCACACATCTTCCCTCACGACGACATTCGGATACATAAGGCTTCCCTCACCTATCACGACCCTATCACCTATGTAGCAGTTTGGAAAGACAACAACTCCATCTGCAATGCGCACATCCTCACCTACATAAACATGAGCACCGATCCTAACACCCTTTCCCAATCGGGCAGTATCAGAGACAACTGCTGACGGGTGGACTCCCACATCAGGCAGACAGCCTCCCGGTGCGAAGAACCTCAACAACTCAGCAAGGAAAACCCTCGGATTCCCAGAGGCTTTCAGAATGGGTTTGCCCCAGAACTCCACATCCGAACCTACAAGGAAGGCTGCAGCTCTGCTCTCCTTAGCCACGGAGAGCATCTTTGCACTCTCAACGAACGAAATATCCGTTGGTGTAGCGTCCTGTAACGGCGCCACACCTAAAACATCTACCTCTCCATCGCCCTCCAACTTACAGCCAAGTATAGCAGCCAGCACCCTTACCTTCATTTTTTCTTCGAAGAAGAGTACTTCAGCTTCAAGAGTCTCAAGACATCTTGCGTAATATCTATGCCACCGTACACAACCGCTCTTTTCTCAAAAACCACGGAGATGTGCCTCTTTCTCGCAATCTGCCTTATGGCAAGGTTGATGTCCTTAAAGAGATTTGCAAGAAGTGCCTTCTCCTGTTTGTCCAGCTTTGCCTTCATTCTGTAAAAGAGTTCCGCCTGCTGCTTCTTCGAGAGCTTCTTCGCCTTCACTTCCCTGTCAAACTTTGCCTGATTCTCCCGCAGTAGGGCCTTTATCTTTGCCCTAACGCTGTTTGCCCTCGGGTGATTGTTCATGAGGTAAGATATATCAACCACCCCAATCCTCATAGGTGTAGCAGCGTACGCAAAGCCTCCCACAAGCACAGCCACGACCCCAACCAACACTACAAAACTAACAACCTTCTTCATAGATATACCTCCTTAAGTCAAAGATTATTCGAGAGTCTAAGATAAAACTCTTTCTCGTTAATGGAATCGTATACGAGGTCTAACCTTATGTGCCCAGTAATCTTATACCCCAACATCACCCCCGATCCTCTACCGTTGAGATAGTAGTATCCTTCTACTATCTTCCTGCCCCAGATGTATGTGCTTTTAAGCCTGAAAACCGACCTCTCCACATCGTACTCTGTTCCCACCGACCAACTGGGATTGAGGTAATACGACAGACCCAGCATGTTCCTGCCTTCAAACTTGTTAACCCCCAACCACGAGGATATGTAAACCTCCCAGTCAGGCGTAGGCTTATACCCAAAGTGCAGGTTTACCTCCGTCTCCTTGTCTCCTGCCCCTATGTAAGTTGCAAGCAGCACCTTTATCCTGTAAACCTTGGACTCTACCTGCAGGTCCACTTTGGAGATCCTGCCCAATTGAAGGAACACCCGCACATCTACCCTGAACCTGTTCACTTCCTTCTGAGCAGCCACATACTTCCGTATGTAGCCCACTATCTCCTTCTTGTGGAACTTTACCCACTTCACGGGTAGGCCGACGAGAAAGTTAGAAACTGCCAAGAGCGAGGGCCTTTCCTTCCTCAACAGGAGCAAAGGGATCGACTCCGAGAACATCCCTATGTCCACCTTCAGGATCACCGGGGCAGCCGGAGAGACCCTCAGCACCATTTTGCTACCCCTCACCTCCACATAGTTCGCAAGCCTAAAGCCGGGTATGTACTTTCCAACGAGGCGGTTAACCCTGCTTAAAAGCACATCTTCACCCCACTCCATCGACTCCACCGGAATCCCCACGATAATAGGGGCA
>Ga0256914_1001309_pt1 | contig 22971 bp, 19 predicted proteins | sample HulkmetaG_FD_191571 | JGI IMG/M metagenome (GOLD analysis project Ga0256914, IMG submission 191571) | Hydrothermal chimney microbial communities from Main Endeavour vent field at the Juan de Fuca Ridge, Pacific Ocean - Hulk | ecosystem: Environmental > Aquatic > Marine > Hydrothermal vents ... | reverse complement strand
AACTTGTAAGTCCGATGATGGAAACTTTGGGAGCGGTGGCAGTAGCAGTTGTGATCATCGTTGGCGGAAGTGAAGTGATAGAGGACAAGATGACAGTCGGAAGTTTTTTCTCTTTTACCGCCGCTCTTTTTATGCTATATACACCTATAAAAAGGATTTCATCTTTATACAACAAAATGCAAGATGCCGTAGCGGCAAGTGAGAGGATATTTTCCATCATCGATAAAAAAAGCGATATAAAAGAGGGTGATAAAAACCCTGATGAGGATATAAAAAGCATAAAATTTGAACATATCAAACTAAAATACGGTGAAAAAGTGGCTTTGAAAGATATATCGTTTGAAGCAAAAAAGGGAGAGAGCATCGCTCTCATAGGAGACAGCGGAGGAGGAAAAAGCTCGATAGTCAATCTCATTTTGAGATTTTATGATCCAAACGAAGGGAAGATATCTATCAATCAAACAAACATCAAAGAGTATAAACTAAAAAGTCTGAGAAACAACATCTCTATCGTAACACAAAGAATCTATATCTTTAACGATACGGTAGCCGCAAATGTCGCATACGGAAATAAAATAGACGAGCAAAAGGTGATAGAGGCGCTAAAAGAGGCAAATGCGTGGGATTTTATAAAAGATATGAAAGATGGTATCCACACCAAAATCAACGAATTTGGCGCCAATCTATCAGGCGGTCAAAGACAGAGGATAGCCATAGCAAGAGCGATATACAAAAATCCGAAAATCCTGATACTTGATGAAGCAACAAGCGCTCTTGACAGAGAGAGTGAACAAAAAATCACTTTGGCTTTGGAAAACCTGAAAAAAGAGAGGATAACTTTTGTCATCGCCCACAGACTCTCAACCATCAAAAGCTGTAACAGGATTCTTTTGCTAAAACATGGTAAAATAGTCTGTGAAGGGGATGAAGAGAAGCTTTTAAAAGAGTGCGAAGAGTATAAAAAAGTGAAAAATTTATAATCCCTCAAAAAATTTGACAAAATCCATAAAATAGAAAGTATAAAAATGGTAATAGAAGAATCGATAATTTACTTTGTTTTGGGAATATCTTTGGGAGTATTCGTATCTTCTTTGATATTTGTTTATCTGAATAAAAAAAGGACTTTGGAGATAGCACAGAAAGTCAAAGAGATTTTGGAAGAAAAAGAGAAACATCTCACAGATATAAAAGAGGAGAGAGAAGAGTTAAAAGAGGAACTAAAAAGATTGGGCAGTGAGTATGAAAATGTAAAAATCAAAAGCGCTACTCTTAAAGAGAAACTGGATATCGAAAGAGATATCAAAGAAAAAATGAAAATGGAATTTGAAAATATCTCAAGAGAAATTCTGGAAAAAGAGAATGAGAGATTTGAAAAAGAGGGAATCAAAAATATCACTTTTCTTGTAAAACCGCTTGAAGAGGAGATAAAAAACTTTTATTACAAAATAGAAGAGGAGTCAAAAGAGAGATTTTCACTCACCAAAGAGATAGAAAAATTGAGAGAATTAAACAATCGCCTAAGTGAAGATGCCTCCAATCTGACTGACGCTTTAAAGGGAAACAGCCAGATTCAAGGTGCATGGGGAGAGATGATCCTTGAGAAGATTCTTGAAGAATCCGGACTTGAGGAGGGAAGAGAGTATGAGATACAATTGAGCATGAAAAAGAAAAATGATAAAACCTATCGTCCCGATGTTATCATCAGACTTCCCAAAAACAGAACCGTTATCATCGACTCCAAAGTTTCACTGAAAGCTTATGAGAGATATTTTAATACAAAAGATGAGAACGAGAAACAAAAAGCGCTTAATGAACATATGAACTCCGTATATATCCATTTAAAAGAGCTTTCCCAAAAAAAATATCAGGAACTTGAATTAAACACTCTTGATTTTGTATTGATGTTTATTCCGATAGAGGGCGCATTTACAGCGGCAATAAAAGAAGACAATGAACTCTTTTTAAGAGCGCAGAGACAAAATATCATCCTTGTTTCTCCAACTACTCTTTTGGCAACTTTAAGAACGATAGAAAATATATGGAGACATGAGTACCAAAACCAAAATGCAAAACTGATAGCAAAAAAAGCGGGAGATTTATACGATAAATTTGTAGGTTTTATGCAAAGTATGCAAAATATAGGTATTCAGCTTGATAAAGCACATAACAGTTATGATGAGGCATTAAAAAGACTCTCAAACGGTAAAGGAAGTTTGGTAAAAAGATCCTTGGAACTTAAAAATATGCATGGAGTTTTCAGTCAAAAAGAGGTATCAAAAAATTTTTTAGAACAATTGGAGGAGAAAAGCAGTGAAACAGCTATATTTAATGAGACACGCAAAATCAAGCTGGAAAGATCCGAGTCTTAGGGATTTTGAAAGACCTTTAAATAAAAGGGGTAAAAGAGACGCTCCCCTGATGGGTAAACGATTAAAACAAAAAGAGGTAAAACCTGATCTTATAATCTCAAGTTTTGCCAAAAGAGCCTATAAAACAGCAAAAATCATAGCAAAAGAGCTAAACTGCCCAAAAGATAAAATTATCAAAGAGGAAAAACTCTATTTAACAAGTTTTGCAAAACTGTTAAACTATATAAAAAGTCTGGATAACAGTCTAAACAGTATCCTGATAATCAATCACAATCCTGCAATTTCCGAACTCTTTTGTTATCTCAGCGGCAAAGATTCTGTCAATATGCCGACCTCTGCAATAGGTGCTATCAGATTTGATACAAATTCATGGAAATATATTGATGAGAGCAAAAGAAAAGTTCTCTTCTTTGAGTATCCCAAAAAAATTATTAAAAAATAAAAAGGAAAAGATAATAGAAAACTTTTCCTTTTTAGAGCGAAATGGAACGAATAAACTCTCAATAAGGTATAGTAACCAAAAATTAATTAAACTATTTGTAAAAAATTAGTGTAAATTTTCTATTTATTTTATAGTTAAGAATTTAATTCTTTATAAAATTTATTTGACTTTTTATTTTAAAGATACATCCCAAATATGCGATGTATCTTTAAAAATTTAGCAGTAATCTGCCAAAAGACCTGCTTTAAGATTGTTATATGTCTCTTCACCAGCAAATTTTTTAACGATTTCCAAAGCAAAACAGATCGCCGTAGCAGGTCCTCTTGAAGTCATAACATTTTGATCCGTTACCACTTTTTGGGAAGAGGTATAACCCTCTTCTTTTATATTTGCTTCAAAAGAGGGATAACAGGTATATTTTTCTTTCAAAACTCCGGCTTCATTCAATGCCCACGGAGCAGCACAGATAGCACCTACCATTTTGTTTTTTTCATCCATTTTTCTTAAAAGTTCTTTTACAAGATCACTTTTAGCCAGATATTCGGCTCCGGGCAAACCACCCGGCAACACCATCATATCATACTCATCTATATTGACATCTTTCAAAAGAGTATCCGCTATCACAGGGATTTTTGCATACGCACCTGTTACCTCTTTGCTCTCAAGTCCTGCTACGGTTACTTCAATCCCTGCCCTTTTTAAAACATCGATGATCGATATAGCCTCTATCTCTTCAAAACCTTCTGCCAAAGGAACTAAAATTTTTGCCATTTTATCCTCCTTATTTCACTTTTTCGAGGTATTCTCCTCTTACTGTATCTACTTTTATAATATCACCTTCAAGTACATGAAAAGGTATCTGAACAACCGCTCCGCTTTCCAAAGTTGCCGGTTTTTTACCGCCTTGTGAATCACCTTTGAAATTTGGAGGAGTATCGACGATCTTTAACTCCACCGTTGCAGGAACTTCAACACTGATCGCTTTGCCGTTATGAAACAGAATATCCACATTCATTCCGTCTATCAGCCATTTTACATTATCTCCGACCTGTTCTTTGCTAAGACCGATCTGATCATAAGTATTATTATCCATAAACTGAAGATTTTCACCGTCATCATAAAGATACTGCATAGTCTTTTGTTCAAGATTGGGTTGTTCACACTTATCACCCGCATGAAAAGTTTTTTCGATTACTTTACCGTTTAGATAGGATTTTATCTTGACTCTGACAAATGCCGCACCTTTACCCGGTTTTACATGCTGGTATTCCACTATTTTATAAGGAATACCGTTTAACTCTATCTTCAAACCTTTTTTTAGATCACCCATTGAATATGATGCCATAAATTCTCCTAATTATTTTAATGTATTAATTTTCTTCTTCTATATCCATAGCTTTTGCATTATGCATAAGCACGGGAACAAATATCAGTGAAACGGCAACCGCTGCAACAGTACCGAATATCAACGCAACTCCAAGACCGCCAAAAATCGGATCGGTTGCCAAAAGCGTACTTGCCAAAATAATAGCCGCAGCCGTTAAAAAGATGGGCTTGGCTCTTGTTGCACTTGCTATGGCAATTGCTTTTTGTTTATCAAATCCTTTATCTTTCATCAAAGATTTTGCAAAATCGATAAGTAAAAGTGAGTTTCTTGAACTGATACCCATCAAAGCGATAAACCCTATAAGTGATGTCGCCGTTAAAAAGAATGTGTCTTTTGTAAAAAGATCCATCAGCCAATGTCCTACAATTACACCGATGATAGATAAAAAACTTCCCAACAAAACAATTCCGCTTAGAGAGAAACTTTTATAATAAACAACCATCAGTAAAAATATCAAAACCAAAGCGGCAATAAATGCACCTCCGAGATCTCTGAAAGTATCCAGTGTTACTTTCATCTCACCATCCCATCTGATGAGATAATGTTCACCGCTCTTTTTATCGGTCAGTTTAAGATCAAACATATAAGTTGACATTCCTTCAACTTTTTCCACTTTATACTCATCACTCAGCTCTTTTAACATAACATCTCTTGCATCCAAAAGAGGATAGACCTGTGAAACTTTATCCGTTTCGGCGATAATATTTATCATTCTTCTTAGATTTTTATGCATTATTACAGGATTGTTTTTGGTTTCTATCACATCTACAACTTCACTGACGGGAACCATCATACCTTTTTGATTCATCAGTTTCAAAGAGGAGAGTTTACTTACAAGATCATTTTTTGAAAATTCGTCAAGTTTTTTACTTTCATCACTCAAAACCAGAAATATAGGTATCTGATCAGGAGAATTTTCGCTGTTTTTGGCAGCAACTACCATCCCTTCAAATGCAAGATAGAGGATTTGATTGATCTGCTCTATCGAAAGAGCGGATCTGATAAGTTTTTCTTTATTGACTTTAAGTCGGTATCTGCTGAAAATCTCATCTTCCATAATATCCACATCAACAAGACCTTTTGTCTTTTTCAAGATAGCAGATATTCTATCGGCAAGTTTTCTCATCGACCAGATATTATTACCGTACAGCTCTACAACGATAGAAGCCAGAGTCGGAGGACCGGCTGGTTGTTCTATCATCTTGATATTCGTACCTTTCTTTAAAGGCTGACATTTTGACTGTATAACAGGTCTTAGTCTTTGAACCATATCAAAAGATTTCTCTTCTCTGTGATGTTTGTCAGTCAGGTTTACAACAAGTTCGGCTACATTCTCCCCTCTTTTCAAAGAAGAGCCTTTCACCAATCCCGCATAATCAAGAGGCGCACCCTGTCCTAAGAAGACCTCCACATCTGTTACCTCTTTCTCTTTTTTGAGAATATTGACAACACATTCACTGATCTTTTTTGTCTCTTCGATAGAACTGCCGCTTGGAGCATCCACATAAACAGAAAAGGTATTGGCACTTTTACCCGGAAGCATCTTTGCCAAAACCATCTTTGTAGGCAGCATCATCACAGAACCGATAAAAGCTATCAGGGTTAATATCAAAACCAGAGTTTTTTTACTTCTGTTTCCTAAAATAGAATAAACAAAATCTTCAAGGAATTTCATTATTTGTCTCCTTTGGAACTTGCATCATGTTGAAAATGGTGTTTGTGGTGATGAAGTTTAGGTTTTTTCAAAAGTTTCCTTGCAAGATAAGGAGTAAAAATATAAGCTATAACCAAAGATGCAAACAAGGCTACCGGAACATTTTGGGGAATAGGTTTCATAAACTGCCCCATCATCTGTCCGACAAACGCCATAGGAACCATTGTCAAAATAATAGCGATTGTAGCTATATTTGTAGGTGCGCCTATCTCATCGGTTGCCTCTACCATAATGTCATCCATATCTTTATCTACCGCATCATGTTCATGAAGATGTCTGTGGATGTTCTCTATAACGATAATCGCCGCATCAACCAAAAGCCCCAGACTGAGCAAAAATGCAAAAAGAGTGATACGGTTTATCGTCTGACCGGTCATATAGGCTATAAAGAGAGTTATCGCAAAAATCGCCGGTACCGTAAAGGTAACGATCAAAGACTCTCTCCACCCAAGAACAAAAACAAGCAAAATAGCGATAATAACGATAGATATAAGAAGATGAAAAACAAGTTCGTTTACAGCTTTGTTTGCTCTTTCTCCGTAATTTCTTGTTACGATATATCCTATACCCTCTTTTTCAAGTTCGGCTTTATACTCATTTAACTTTTTGACTACATCATCAGCTATAAAAACGGCATTTGTGCCTTTGAGTTTTGCAATAGTCAAAGTAACCTGATCGACAACAGGAGTAAATTTGTCATTTTGTTTGAAACTTATTTTCGCACTTTGATAATTTTGTATATCATATCCCACTTCTACCTTTGCCACATCTTTTAGATAGATAGGAGATCCCATGTACTGGGCAACGATAACATTTCTAAGATCATCTGCGCTCTCTATTGCGTTTTTTACGCCAAAAACTACAAGTTTATTGTCTTTTGTTTTGTCTTTTACATCGGGAACACTTGTGGCGAGGGATTTAAGAGCATTGACAATCTGTCCCAATGAGAGATGAAAACCGGAGAGTTTTCCCAAATCCACCTCTACATTGTACTGCTCTTTTTTCGCACCTTTCAAAGTGGTTTTGGCAACATACTCTATCTTGTTTATCTCATACTGGATATCCCTTACCTTTTTAAAGAGATCCACCTGATTGACTTTTTTGGGATCTTTTGAATAAAACGCCACACTCATAATAGGAACATCTATATCTATATCAAAAGGCTTGACCAAAGGAGGCATCGCATTTTTTGGAAGTTTATCCATATTTTGCATAACTTTGTCATAAAGTTTCAGATTTGAACTCTCTCTGTCCTCACCGATATAGTACATCACATTGACAATACCGACATTTTTGGCAGCAATTCCGTAAATATGTTCAACTCCTTTTATCTCTCTTATCTTTCTCTCCAAAGGCTTTATGATAACATTTTCAACCTCTTTGGGAGTAGCTCCCGGAAGTGCGACTATGATCGTACCGCCGCTTATCTCTATTTGCGGATCTTCTTCTCGTGGAGTAATCTCAAGTGAGAGATATCCTATAAGAAGCAAAAAGATTCCAAGAAGAGGTGTCAAAGGATTGTGTAAAAAGCCTTTTGCCAGTTTTCCGGCTATATCTTTTGGCTCATAACTCTTTTTCATATCTTATCCTATCTTGCGTTTATGCTGATTTGGGAATACATGCCGGGATAAACTGACTTTTGCTGTTTATCAAAAGATATTTTGATTTTAAAAGAGTGTGTCATAGGGTTTGAACTTGGAATAATAGCACTGATTTTCCCTGTCGTGTTTAAAGAGATGGAAGGAACAGATACCGACACTGGCATATTCAGTTTGATATCTTTTAGATTGCTCTCTGCAATTTCGGCACTGATTTTCAGTTTGCTAAGATCAGTCAATATCATTGCCGGCATTCCGGGCATTGCCATCTCACCTGCATTTATGCTTTTCATGACAATTACTCCGTCATTTGGAGCTTTGATTTTGAGATAATTATACTGATTTAAAACTTCCTGCAATTTTGCTTTTGCCTGGGCTACCTGCTTTTTTGCCATATCAACCATATCTTTCAGGTTTTTCTCGGCAAGTTCCAAAGTTTCAAGCTGATATTTTGAAACCATATCTTTTTTATACAATCTTCTGTTTCTGTCAAGATTCAATAAAACATTTGTATATTGGCTTTGATACATCTGTAAAGACAGTTTTGCCTGTTGTATCGCCAACTCTACCTGAGATTTTGCGCTGTCTATCTCTTTTGAGTCTATGATATAAAGGATTTGTCCTTTTTTAACCCTCTCTCCCTCACTTGCTCTCACCTCTTTGACAAAACCCATATAACGGCTTGTTATCATCTTCTGGTTATCCGATATAACGGTACCTGAAAGTTTTAACTCCACTCCGAAAAGTGCCATTGTCATAACTGTTAGTAATAGAACTTTTTTCATTTATCCTCTCCGTATGCTAATTTTTCCAACTCCAAGATTTTTTCATTTCTGCTGTTTTGAGCTTTTTGAAGCTTCAAAAGTTTCTCTATATGCTGAGACTGTTTTATGATAACATCATTTATAGAGGACAACCCCTCTTTGTATTTTTCAAGATAGGTATTATAAATCTCTTTGGCAAGTTCAACCTCTTTTTTCAGACTCTCTACCTGAAATTCATAATTTTTTATCTCTGTTTTTATCTTTTCAGCCTTTAAAGCTATACCCTTTTTAGCCAACTCCACCTGATTTTGCACTTTTAATCTTTTGAGCTTTTCCTGCTCAAGTTTGGCTTTGTCAATACCGCCGTTATAAAGATTATATTTAAGAGCAAAACCTACGGTATAGGCATCATGTTCTTTAAACTCTCCAAACAGTTTGTCATCACTGCTTGAATACTCTCCGAAAACTCCGACTTCAGGTTTAAAAGCCGCTTTTGCGACATGAACCATTTTTGTCTGTATTTTTAGACCTGTTTTTGCTTTTTTAACATCCGCATTTCTTTTTGATACTTCCTCAGCGTCCATATCAAAAGACGGCGCATCCAATGAGATGGTTTTTATAGATTCCACATCATGATTTAATAAAAAAGAGAGAAATTTATAAGAGAGTTCTTCATAAGCTTTAGTCTGATTTACCATCCTGACTACATCTGCAAGTTTTGCTTCTACTTCTAAGATATCCGTTTTTTTCGCATATCCCTCTTTTTTCATCTCTTTGATTGTATTTTTAAGCTTTTCTATATTTTTTTTAATTGTAATCAGATTTTTTTCAAAATCAACTAAAAGTGAAATATCATAAAAACTCTTCTTTACCTGAAAAACTTTTTGGGCAACAACTTTTTGACTGTCATATTTGCTCATCTTGACCATCTCTTTTGCAATTTTACGATAGTCGCTTAATTTACCTCCGGTATATAGAGGAAGCATATATGAAGCTTTTGTCAAAAAGTGATTTCTTGCATCAGGATAGTTTAGCTTTTTAGGTTCTATTTCTAAAATAGAGTTCATTCCCTGTAAAGCTTCGGGAGTCAGAGCATTATTATTAGCCATCATTAAAGCACCCGCCATCGGCGCCAAAAACTCATCAAATCCAAAATCTCCAAATGTTGCCTCTCTGCTTTGAAGTTTAAATCCAAAAACATTTCCGGCATCATTTGAACGCATACCCATAACACTTACATCCAATTTTCCAAAATTGTAACCGTTTGCAACTTTTACATCCAGTTTTCTTACATCTTCGTCAAATTTGGCTATATTTATTTCAAGATTGTTCGATCTTACCATATGCAAAGCATCTTGCAGTTCAAGATTTTTATAAGGCTTTGCATATAGAAAAGCAGTGGCTACCAACAGTCCTATTACCTTTCTCATCCGCTTCTCCATTTTTTATTTTAGGGAAGATTCAGTATATGAATTTTCCCTTTTACTATCCTTGTTAATTAAAACATCAAATTATACAAAATTAATTTTAAAAATATCTTTTTCTTATATAACGGCGTATGCCACCCAGATACAGCTTTCCAGACTTTTAAGCTCTTTTAACACCTCTTTTGATACATTTTGATCTACCAAAACTACTGCCAAAGCCAGATCATTTTCATCTCTTCCAAGCCTGAAATCTGCAATATTTATGTTGTGATTGCTTAAAATGGTACTGATTTTTGCTATAACTCCGGGAACATCTCTGTTTTCAAAGATTACCATTCTGCCTTTTGGATCAACATCAAGTTTTATATTGTTTATCTCAACTATTCTTTGAATATCCTCACCAAATACCGTACCCGATATTTTCGTAGCTCCCGCATTGGTTACTATCTGAACGGTAACCTGACTTTTATAGGCACTTGTATTTGGCTGTTCTTTTGTAACAAGTTCTATGTTTTTCTCTTTGGCTATAAAATCTGCATTTACATAATTGACCTGTTCTCCCAATGACTCTTTCAAAGCACCGACAACCGCAAAAGTCATAAGAGGCTCAAGAAAATTTGCGATCTCACCTTCGCCTATCAGTTTTATACTTGATATGGAATGTCTGTTTATCTGTGCCGCAAGATAGGACATCTTTTGAATAAGCTCAACATAAGGTTTGACAAATTCCGGCATCTCTCCCTCTTTGATAGGAAGATTTAAAGCATTTGGATAACTTGTACCTCTAAGCGCCGAAACAGCCGCTTCAACTGCCTGTGTTGCTATCTTTTTTTGGGATTCATAGGTGTTTGCTCCAAGATGTGGAGTTACACTGATGTTATCAAGATCCAAAAGTTTGTTATCAACAGAAGGCTCTTTTACAAAAACATCCATTCCGGCAAAGGCTATTTTTTTGCTCTTCAATCCCTCATACAAGGCATCTTCATTAAAAAGACCGCCTCTTGCGCAGTTGATAAGCCTTACACCGTCTTTCATCTTTTTAATCTCATCAGAGGAGATCATATTAATCGTCTCTTTGTTTTTGGGTGTGTGAATGGTTATAAAATCACATTCCAAAATATCATCAAAGTCTGAAGTATATTTTACACCCAAATCGGTAGCTTTTGAAGAGGGGATATAGGGATCATAAGTTATAACATCCATCCCAAAAGAAAGAGCTCTTACCCCTACCCTGCTTCCGATATTTCCAAAACCGATTATTCCGAGTTTCTTACCGTGAAGTTCCACACCATACCATTTTTCTCTGTTCCAGACTCTGTTTATCTTCAGATCATTATGGGCATAGGGAAAACTTCTTGCACAACTTAAAATATGAGCCATTGTAAGCTCAACGGCGGCTATCGTATTTGCGGTAGGAACATTCATAACAACTATTCCCATCTTGCTGCACCCGTCTATATCTATATTGTCAACACCGACACCGGCTCTTACGATAGCTTTTAGATTTTTAACCGCATTTAAAAAAGCATCTCCCACTTCCGTAGGACTTCTTGTTATAACAACATCCGCATCCGCAATGATATCCAAAAGTTTCTCTTTTGACTCTTTGGAAGCATCAATCACCTCCAAATCACTCTCTTTGTGAAGCAGATCAAAACCTACTTCATGTATCGCATCACATACTACAATCTTTTTTTTAGCCATTTTTACACCTTGTTAATTTAGATTAATATAAATTTCTTGTACCGGATAGGAATATGATTTTGATTTTTTATCTATAGAAGCCAACTCTTTTACCCAATTTGTTTCATTTTGCTGTTTTTTAAAGGAAACTTCGGGTTTTTCATCTGAAATCTCTACTTTGTTATCTAAAGAAGAGGCACCCTTTATCAAAAAAAAGAGTGCCGCTAAAATCGCTATAATAAAAAAAGCTGCAATAAAAAAGAGCAAAATCGGAGTCGATTTTTGCATCTGTCTTATTTCAATTGCTCTTTAAGTATATCTCCGAGTGTCATCTTCTCTTCTTCATTGATACTGTTTAGTACCTCTTTTTCTTTTATACGAGAAAGTCTTTTTACCGACAGTCTTATTTTCTTTCTTTCTCTATCCATGAAAACTATAGCCGCTTCGATACTATCACCTGTTTTCAGTTCTTCGGCATTTATCTCTCCAAGGTCTTCTTTTCTGATCAATGCATCAACATCTTCCTCAAGTTCAACAAAAACTCCAAAATCTTTTATACTTCTTATCTTTCCGGTAACAATATCCCCGTTTTTATGTTCGTTTATATATCTTTCTATAGGACTCTCTTCAAGCTCTTTTTTGCTTAGGGATATTTTTTCTTTTTCTCTGTCAATATTTACAATTTTGACTTCTACCTCATCACCTACAGAGAAGAGATCCTTACATCTTTTTTTCTTGCTCCAGGAAGCATCTTCATTGTGCAAAAGTCCTTCCACTTTATCGATTTTGACAAATGCGCCAAAATTTGTAATTGTTGTTATCTCACCTTTTACAATATCGCCTACTTTATGGTTTTTTACAAATTCTTCAAAAGGTTTAGGAAGAAGATTTTTAAGACTGACTCTAAGCTTCCTGTTATCGGTATCTATCTCAATGACTTCAACATCAATCTCTTCATTGACCGTCAAATAGTCTTTTGGATGTTTTATGTTTTTGTCCCATGATATTTCGGAAATATGTAAAAAGCCCTCTATATCATTACCAAGATCAACAAAAACCCCATAAGGTTCTATATTGCTTACAAGAACTTTGATCGTATCTCCAACCTCTAACTGCTCTTTCATATCTTCCCAAGGATCCGGCATTGCCGCTTTTATCGAAAGAGAAAGATGTCTTTTTTCTTTATCATAGTTGATAGCTTTGACAAGAACACCTTCACCCTCTTCATAATATTTGGCAGGATTTACAGGACCTTTGTAGCTTATCTCGCTGTAATGAACCAATCCGTCCATTCCGCCTACATCAACAAACATTCCGTAAGATGTGATTTTTTTGATAGTTCCCTCTATCGGATCTTCACTGTTTAGAAGATTTTTTATAAGAGACATTCTCTGTCTTCTTTGATTATCCAGATATTTTTTTCTTGAAATAACAATAGACTCAAGATCTTTATCCACTTTGAGTATGGATGCTTTGATCTTTTTACCTGTAAGATTTCTAAGATCTCTGTATGCCGCCTGGGATTTGGGGAGAAAAAACTCTACACCCTCTTTGTCTTCCACCAAAAAGCCGCCTCTGTTTTTGGATACGACTACACCTTCAACCACTCTCTCTTCTTCAGAGTTTTCATCATAATTTTCAATAAACTCTTTAACTTTCTCTTTTCTCAAAGCCTTTTTGTAAGAGATCATAGGTCTTTCATTTCTATAACCCAAAACCGCTACTTTTATCTTGTCTCCGACTTTGAACTTAGGATTTCCCTCTTCGTCCAAAATTTCAGACAGATTAAGTCTTCCTTCTGATTTTTTACCTACATCAACAAGAGCTGAATCATCTTTGATCTCAACAATTACGCCGTCCACATTACTTTCGCCTCTGTTCTCTTTATTAAAAGACTCCTCTAATAATGAAGCAAAATCTTCCTCTACTTCCTCTCTCTTTATTGCTTCATCTTGAACTTCTTTGTTCACCTCTGACATCATATTCCTTTTTTATATAATTTGTAAAATTTAAAGCTAAAAGCGATACCTTTCAACTCTTAGATTTAGATTTTAGACATCATATTCCACAATCACATTTATAATATCCTCTATTATCCAATCAGGCGTAGAAGCTCCTGCTGTTATACCACACAGTTTTTTACCCTCAAACCACTCCTTTTTAAGTTCCTCTCTTGACTCTATCAGATAACTTTTTTCACAGTTGTCTTTACATATACTATAAAGCTGCTTTGTATTTGATGAATTTTTTCCGCCTATTACTATCATAATATCCGCTTCAGTTGAAAGCTCCCTTGCGGCATCCTGGTTTTCAAAAGTTGCATTGCAGATTGTATTAAATACCCTTACCTCTTTATAGTGTTCTATCAGATAATTTACCACCTTCAAAAATTCACTCATTTTTCTCGTAGTCTGGGAAACAACGGCAATTTTGGAATGAAATCTTTGCCTTTTCAAATCAGCCACATCCAAAACCACCACCGCTTTAGTGGAAACATAACTTTTGACACCTTTGACTTCGGGATGATTTTCATCTCCGAAAATCACAATATCATAACCCTCTTTGCTCATCTCTTCACATATTTGTTGAGGTTTTGTTACAAAAGGACAGGTTGCATCGATGATATCCGAAGCCGTAGTCTTGAGTTTTTCAAGATCCTGCTTTGGAACACCGTGAGTTCTTATAACAACTTTGTCATTTTTTTTAATCTCACTCATATCATGGGCGGTATCTACATCAAAACTCTTTTTCAGTCTGTCTATCTCTTTGTTATTATGAATAAGAGGACCTAAAGTAACACCGCCTTGTGTAGATTCTGCTATTTTAATCGCTCTTTTGACTCCAAAACAAAATCCGTAACTTTTTGCTAATTTAATCTCCAAAAACTTCTACCTTGCCAATATTATTTAATAATTCTATAAAATTCGGAAAAGAGGTTGCTATACACTCCGTATCATTTATCTGCATAGATGCTTTAAGTCCTGCTATCGCAAAACTCATTGCGATCCTGTGATCTCCAAAACTGTCGATAACAGAGCTTTTAAACTCTCCTCCCTCTATCACATATCCGTCTTCTAACTCTTCTGCCAAAATACCGCATTTTTTCAGATTGTCAACCACACTTTTTATCCTGTCGCTCTCTTTGACTCTGAGCTCTTTGGCATTTGTAACAGAACTTTTGCCCTTTGCACATGCCATAGCAATAGATAAAGCGGGAAGCTCGTCTATCAACCACGCAATGTCAGAGGAGACTTCAACCCCTTTTAAATCTCCATATTTTACCACAATTTCACCGATAGGTTCGTAAATATTCTCTTTTACCTCAAAAGTTATATCCGCACCCATCTTTTTTAAAACTTCATAAGCCTCTATTCTTGTCGGATTCAGAGATACATTTTTCAAGACAACTTCGGATCCTTTTGTGATTGCAGCGGCAACGGCAAAGAAAAAACCGCTTGAAGGATCGCTTGGAACCGTTATATTCAGAGGCTTCAAAGGTTCTTTCAAAGGATGGATTTTTATATTTTTATCATCAATTCTCTCTATTTTTGCCCCCATACCGTTTAACATTCTCTCGGTATGATCGCGGCTTAGATGAGGTTCTTTATATCTGCTTACATCATCGCTGTTTAAAGCGGCCAAAATCATGGCACTTTTTACCTGTGCGGAGGCAACGGCACTTTCATAATCAAAGGGTTTTAACTTCTCACCTCTTATTGCAATCGGAGAGAGATTGCCGTTATCTCTTGCATCGATTTTTGCCCCTATGGAATTTAGAGGTTTTGAGACTCTTTTCATAGGACGGGAAGCGAGATATTTATCGCCGTGAAGAACAAAAAAACCTTTTTGGGAAGATAAAAAACCCATAAAAAGTCTCATTGCGGTTCCGGAATTGCCGCAATCTAGTATAAAAGGAGGCTCTTTTATCTCTTTTGGCGGAGTTATCTGTATCATATCCTCATCTCTTTTTACATCTGCTCCCAGCTTTTCAACGATAGAGAGAGTATTTAGGGTATCTTCGGCTTTTAGAAAATTCTTTATTTTTGATGTTTCATTACTCAAAAGAGAAAATATGGCACATCTGTGAGAGATTGATTTGTCACTTGCAACAGAATCAAACTCTACACTAAAAGGTTTGTCTATCTTATATACTTTTAAACTTTTCATCTTATCTCTACGGCAAATTTGTTTTTCAATTTTTCCAAAATCATATCGATATTTTTATTTATCTCCTCTTCTGTCAAAGTTTTGTCAAAAGACTGCATCTCAAATCTCAAAGTAAGGCTTATTTTGTCTCCAAGCTCCTCACTCTCGTACAGATCGATAGGATAAAAACTTTTTATCTCTTTGTAAACTTCATCTTCCAAAAATTCTCTTATAGAGATAAATCTCAGATTTTTCGGTATCACGATACTCAAATCTCTTGTTGTTGAAGGAAATTTGGAATATCCTTTTACCTTTTTTTGAGAATATGGAAGAGCCTCAAAATCTATCTCACAAACATAGGTTTTTGGCAGCGAATAATCTTTTTGCGCTCCAAGAGCAATCCTTGCGATATAACCTATATTTTTACCCTCTTTTATGATCTCACCATACTCATAAGGACTAAAAAGAGAACTTCTTGGATTATTTGCCTTAATTTCAAAATCCCCTATTATATCAGAAATTTTCCTTGCAAAGGAGAAAAAATCAACCAATGGAGGTTTACCGTGATTTGTAACGGAAGCTTTTTGAACCTCTCCGCTGAAAATAAAAGCAAGTCTTTCACTTTCTTCTCTGTGGTTATCAAAAACAGTTCCAAGTTCAAACAGTCTTACGCTTTTTTGTGCCTTTTTTATATTTCTTTGGACTGATTCCAAAAGATTTAAAACAAGTGTACTTCTTAGAGTATTCATCTCGTTTGTGATGGGATTTACGATCTCCAAACTCTCAGGCAAAGTTTCAAATCCGTATTTTTCAGTCTTTTCTTTATTGGTAAAACAGTAATGAACAGATTCAAAAAAACCGTTGGATGCCGCTTTTTGCCTGAAAACTCTTCTTTTTTGATATCTGAAATAAGAATCATTAAAGATGTTTTTTTCATAAGAGAGATAGGGTTTTGAGTCGATATTGTTTATACCGACCATCCTTACTATCTCTTCTATCACATCTTGATCATTTTTTATATCCGTTCTAAAAAGAGGAACTTTTGCTATGATACTCTCAGATGCCCTTTGAGAGCTTATCTCAAAAGAGAGTCTTCTTAAAATATCTAAAATTTTGTCTTTGGAGATATTTTCTCCTATGAAATCACAGACTTTCTCAAAATCCAAAATAATATTTCTTTTCTCTTTTCTGTGAGAGAGTTTTTGAACACCACTGTAAAGTTCTATTTTACCGTGTTTTTGCAAAATACCCATCAGATAATCAATTCCAAATGCCAAATCAGGCTCACTTCCTCTGCTTGATCTGTAAAAATACTCGTCATCTTTTTTGATATCAAGTCCCATTACTTTTTTTGAAATGATATCTGGATCAATATAACTTGCCTGTGCCAAAAAAAACATATCTTCATCTTTTGGAAAATATTTTTTATCCTGATACAGACCTATCGTAGAGATAATATTTTTATTATTGGCAACTACATCCAACCCGCTCTCATCTTTTTTGATATGAATATGGAAAGCTCCGTTTTCATCTTTTTCAAACAGTTCGGCATTATAACATCTAAGCAAAACTCCGGTTGTATGCATTGCATATTTTATAAACTTCTCTATTTTATTATTGCTTGACTCCTCTACAAATCCGAGTCTCAAATCGATCAAAGCAGGAAGTGTCAAACTCTCGTTTTTAAAGTATCGATAGAGCAAAGAGGCATCAATCTGACTCTCTTTGTCAAATTTAACAACTCTTCCGATACCTTTGGCATCCTCTTCCACCTGATCTTTTATCTCATTTAAAGGCAGATTCAAAGCAACACTCAAATCTCTTGCAACTCCGTGAATACTTAAACAATCGCCCCTGTTTGCAGTCAGTTCTATATCTATCACATCATCGTTTATCAAAGGAAACTCTTTTAGACTTTTACCGGTTTGCATTTTGCCAAGACTCTCGTCAAGTACCCAGATACCGTCATTTAACTCAGGCAATCCAAGCTCTTTTGACGAACAGATCATACCGTGAGACTCCACACCTCTAAGTACTGCATCTTTTATGACAAACCCGTCTCCAAGATTTGCACCTACTACCGCCACCGGTACAAACTGACCTTTTGCAACATTTTTTGCCCCGCATACGATCTGAAGAGTTTTCTCTCCCACATCCACCTGACAAACACTTAATTTATCGGCATCGGGATGTTTTTGACACTCTGTCACTTTACCTACGACTATTTTATCGGTAACTCTGTATTTGGTTACACTGTCAACTTCCAATCCTATATTGTTTAAAACTTCACAAAGTTTTTCGGTGGAAACTTTACTCAAATCCACCCATTCGCAAAGCCACTGTTTTGTTACTATCATCTAAATTGCTCCAATAATCTCAAATCTCCCTCAAACATATCTCTAAGATCCGGTATTGCATACAAAAGCATAGCGAGTCTTTCAACACCCATTCCAAAAGCATAACCGCTTACATTTTTATATCCTACCGCTTCAAAAACATTTGAATCCACCATTCCAGCACCCAATACTTCAAGCCATCCTGTTTTTTTACAAACTCTGCAACCTTCTCCTTTGCAAAAGATACAGCTTATATCAACTTCCGTACTGGGTTCTGTAAAAGGGAAAAAGCTTGGTCTGAATCTCACTTTTACATCACCGAAAATATGGCGTAGAAAATTTTCCAGCATATATTTTAGATTGGCAAACGAAACTTTGCCCTCTTCATCCACAACAAGCCCCTCTATCTGGTGAAACATCGGAGTATGTGTCAGATCATAGTCTCTTCTAAAAACAGCTCCCGGACTTATGAGTTTTATAGGCGGTTTTTGTTTTAGCATCACTCTTATCTGAACGGGAGATGTCTGGGTTCTTAAAAGCTTTTTGTCATTTAGAAAAAATGTATCCTGCATTTCACGGGCAGGATGATATTTGGGAAGATTTAACGCTTCAAAATTATGAAATTCATCCTCTATCAAAGGTCCCTCTTCGATAGCAAATCCCATAGAGAGAAAAAAGTCAACTGCTTTGTCGATCATCAAAAATATCGGATGTAAAGCTCCGCTTTCACTTTTACCGTCAAACAAAGTTACATCAACTCCCTCTTTTTTCATTCTCTCTTGAAGCTCTTTTGTTTCCAAAAACTCTTTTTTTTCATTCAAAAGTTTTAAAAATCTGCTTTTGGATTCGTTGAGAGTTTTTGCAACCTCTTTCTTCTCTTTGTTGTCAAGATTTTTAAGTTCTGCAAATTTTTTGGCTAAAATACCTTTTTTACCAAAGATCTCTATACGAATCTTTTCAAGCTCTTCTACACTGGAACTCTCTTCTATCTTCTTGTCATACTTTTCCAACTTCAGCCTTCAAAAAATTTTTGGCTTATTGTATATTAAGATAGATTATAAAAGAGTTAAAAGAAAGATTTTAATATAATAAAAGCCGAAATTTTGATAAAGGAAAACAGATGTGCATATTTTGTAAAATCGCAAAAGGGGAAATACCTTCAAACAAAGTGCTGGAAAATGATGATTTTTTGGCTTTTCATGATATAAATCCAAAAGCTCCGATACATATATTGGTTATACCAAAAAAACATATAGAAAATTTTCAGGAGATAAGTGCCGAAGATATGGCAAAAATAACACCATTCATCCATGAAGTGGCAAAAGAGCTTGAGCTTGACAAAAACGGATACAGACTCATAACGAACAATGGAGAAGACGGCGGACAGGAAGTTATGCACCTTCATTTTCATCTTCTTGGCGGGGCAAAATTGACATGGCCTCATTTTGCAGACAGCCAACCCAAAAAATTCTTGTAAATCGGAAATATTTTGGCTCTTTTAGATCTGATAGAAATCAGTAAAGCTTATGAAGCGCAAAAAGTTCTCTGTAAAATAAACTTTCATATCAATGAAGGAGAGAGAATAACCGTTATCGGAAAAAACGGCGGTGGCAAATCAACTCTGATGAAAATATGTGCCGGAAATTTGGAATTTGACGAGGGAAGACGAATAGCCAGACAAAACATAAAGATCGAAATGCTAAGTCAGGTTCCCTCTTTCAAAGAGAACATCAATGTCAAAGAGGCGATAGAGGAGGAGTTAAAAGAGTTAAAGAACAAAAGAGAACGCTTTGAAGAGATAAGCCTTCTGCTCTCAAAAGATTTTGAAAACAGAGAACTTTTAAAAGAGCATGAAGAACTTCAGGCTTTTTTGGATTCTCACAATGCATGGAATCTTGATGACAGGATAGAGAGAGTTTTACAGGAGTTCAAACTAAAGGAGTTTGAAAACAAACCGGTAACCATGCTAAGCGGAGGTGAGCAAAGAAGAGTGGCACTTGCGGGGCTTCTTTTGAAAAAACCCGATATTTTACTGCTTGACGAGCCTACAAACCATCTTGATGTTTATATGGTTGAGTTTTTGGAAGAGATGCTTTTGAAAGAGAAATTTACTCTTTTGCTTATATCTCATGACAGATATTTTATCGATAAGCTTTCAACCAGAACCGTAGAGATAGAAGATTGTAAAATAAGAAGTTTCAAAGGCGGATATCAAGACTATATCAAAGCAAAAGAAGAACTTCTAAAATCGATGCAAAAAAGCCATGAAAATCTCGTAAGACTTCTAAAAAGAGAAGAAGAGTGGCTAAGAAGAGGTGTAAAAGCAAGACTGAAAAGAAATGAAGGAAGAAAAAAGAGAGTTTTGGAACTTAGAGAGAGTGCCAAAAAAAATCCTTCCCTTATCAGAAAAATGAAACTAGAACTTGAAAGAGAGAAGAAAAACTTCAATCAGGAAGAGGGAGTAAACCGCAAAAAAATGCTTTTTGAACTCGAACATATCTCCAAAAAACTCGGAAACAAACTGCTTATAAAAGATTTTTCAACAAGAATTTTGCAAAGAGACCGTATAGCGGTGGTCGGTAAAAACGGCAGTGGAAAATCGACATTTTTAAAAATACTTTTGGGAAGAGAGGATATAGACAGCGGACGGATAAAAAGAGGAGAATTTCGCACAGGATATTTTGATCAGCACAGAGAAATGCTTGACGATGACAAAAACCTCATAGAAACTTTCTGCCCCAACGGAGGCGACAGAGTCGATGTAAAAGGGCATAATATGCATGTGTTTGGTTATCTGAAAAATTTTCTTTTTCCAAAAGAACATCTTGACAAAAAGATAGGAATCCTAAGCGGAGGAGAGAAAAACAGAGTGGCTTTGGCACTTTTGTTTACAAAAGAGTATGACTGTATCATTTTGGACGAACCTACAAACGATCTTGATATACAGACTATCAATATTTTGGAAGAGTATCTGCAAAGTTTTAGTGGCGCTCTTATCGTTGTAAGTCATGACAGGTATTTTATAGACAAAATGGCAAAAAAACTCTTTATCTTTAAAGGAGACGGTGTAGTTGAAGAGAGTTATCAAAGTTACAGCGAATTTTTAGAGATAGAAAAAGAGTTAAAAGAGATAGAACAGATGCAAAAGGAGCCTTTCAAAGAGGAGAAAAAAGAGAAAATCAAACCCAAAAAAGCAACAAAACTAAGCTACAAAGAGCAAAGAGAGTATGACAGACTTCCCCCTTTGATAGAAGAGCTTGAAAATGAAGTGGAAAAACTAAACGCCTGTTTGGAAAATCCGGAATGTTACAATGAAAAAGGTCTTGTAAATCTAAGCAGTGAACTTGAAAAAAAGCAAAAAGAGCTTGATATGCTTGTAGAGAGATATCTTGAGATAGAGGAGAAACTAGAAGAGTTAAAAGCGGGTGGTTATATCAGATGAAAACAGCAGCCATAGATATAGGACTAAAAAGAATAGGTATCGCCTTGAATCTTCAAAGTGATATAGTTTTACCCCAAAATGCAATCATTCGCAAAAACAGAAATCAGGCGGCAAAAGAGGTGAGTGAATTTTTAAAAGAGTGGAAAATCGATAAACTGATAGTAGGCATCCCAAAAAGCGGCAAAAGTGCCGATGAAATGACTCTTCGCATCAAACATTTCGTCTCACTTCTCTCTTTTGACAAAGAGATAGAGTATTACGACGAATACGGCTCAAGTCTTGAAGCAAAAGAGATGATAAAAGGAGAGATAAAACAAAAAAGAGACGGGAGAATAGACTCACTAGCAGCCAAAATCATCTTGGAAAGATGGCTGTTTAAAAATGGGGTGGGAGATCGGGTTGGTTTTTAGTATAGCTTTTAGCTTGATGAAAAATAAAAGTTGTTAATACTTTTATTATTGAAATTTAAGGGCATTTGGTATAAAGTGCTATATTAGCCTTTGAATGCTTTGTTTACCAATGCAACGGAGACATAGGTGAGCGTTGAGTAGATTAGAAAACTTATTTTCTAATCTACTTACTTGCTCATCCCGTGCTTCTGATATCAAAAAATCCAAAAAATTAAAGAATAAATCTTTGTGGAATTAAACCTTAACATCAAATTTGTTCTTTTTTATTAGATAAGAATTTATTTTTATTGCAAAAATAATTTTCAGATAAATATTATTTTATAATATAAAATAATTAATAAAGGAATAAACAACTTGAAAAAAATATTTGAATTTATTGCAACAATAGTTGCTATTATTAGTGCTATTTTAACTATTTGGTCATTTATAGAAGACAAGCCTAAAGAGCATAAGAAAAATTTGAATAATTCAATTATTATTAATAATGTGATAACTAATCAACAAACACAAAATGATAATAAACATTCTTCAAATTTAAAAGTACAAGAACCTCAAATATCTATCAAAAAAAATATTAAAATATTAAATATTTATCATCCTCCAAAAGAACCTTCTGGTTTATATATAGTAGCTTTCTATAATAAAATTACAAATAATAAAAAAATTTATAGAATATATTGTCCTAGTCAAACAGTAAGGGATATTACTTATAAAAAATGGGATAAAGCAAGAAATATACAAAAAGAAGATCAGTTAAAATATAATAACAATCAAATAATACATCAAGTATTTGATTATACTTGTAAAAAATAAGAAATTAAAGATATAACAAATTATCGGAAAAGAATAAGTATCCTTAACAAGAATTTACTCCTTAATATAGTCATTATATCTAAAAGTTCAAGATATCATCAACAAAATAAAGATTAAATCTTTACAATGTTAAATAACGATGTCAAGTTTCTTTTTATGTACTTCCTATAGCTTTTAAAAAAAATGTTAAAAGAATATAAAGGAAAAATATAGATGAGTGAATTTTTTAATGAAACATATACAAATTATATTCAATTTATATCATTTTTTTTAGAATTTACAGTTTTCTATATTAGCTTATTACATATCTATATTCGATCAAAATGTACACTTTGGACTTTTACTGTTCCAAATACATATTTTATCAAAATATACCATAATCTTCTCCCAAAAAACAAAACAGGACATTTTGTCCTCTATTGCCCTATATCGTCAAATAG
>Ga0256914_1001308_pt1 | contig 23001 bp, 26 predicted proteins | sample HulkmetaG_FD_191571 | JGI IMG/M metagenome (GOLD analysis project Ga0256914, IMG submission 191571) | Hydrothermal chimney microbial communities from Main Endeavour vent field at the Juan de Fuca Ridge, Pacific Ocean - Hulk | ecosystem: Environmental > Aquatic > Marine > Hydrothermal vents ... | reverse complement strand
CACGCTCTTTCCCGGCAACCATTCGACGCTCCCGTGTTTTCCGACGTGAACGACTGCGTCGAAGTTTTCGACTATGAAGTCGTAGAAGGCGTAGTAACGGTGGGGAACGGGAAGGGTGGGGTCGTGGATGAGCCTGTGATACTCCTCGGGGTTCTTTATATCCGCCCTCATCGGCTGAACGGTTACGAAGACTTTACCGTACCACCTTCCCGGAATGCACACCTCCTCCGGCTCCCCCCAAGTTTCCGTTATCTCCCTCCTAACCCTTTCGGGCAATTTATCCGGATCGGGGATCACCCTGACGGCGCATTCGGGGTCGGGATTCCACTCGCTCCTCCACCCGCAAACCTCAACCCTCTCCGGCACCACGACATCGTATCCCCTCTCCTTCATCGCCCTCAAAATCTCCCTCACGCTCTCGAATGTGTCGAGCCCCAAGGCGGTTCCCAAGTTCGCTTCGACGTTCCCTATGTCCGACTGGTGGAGAACTATCGCCACCCTCTTCTCGAAGTTCTTCTTCCTCCTGAGCCTAACCCACCTCACGACCTGCTCCGCAATCCTCCCGACCCTCTCCTTTACCGGCACCGCCTTAAGAATCTCCGCCGTCCTTATCTCACCTGAAAGAACCGTCGGGTTGATGACGCCGTTGAACTCGGGCAGGGCGACCGCCATCGATAGCGTCACGGGATTCAAACCCTTCTCGCTCCTCTCCCACTCCTCGGGCGAGTTGGCGTAGATCTCTATGGCGTTTATGACGGGAACGTCCAACCTCTCGAGCAACTCCATGTCCCAGCACACCCTGAAGTAGAGAGCCCAGACCAAAGCGGAGATAACGGGTTCTTCGGAGAAGAAGTACTTCGATATGGCTTCATCTACGCCGGGCATTCCCACGCTCTCGTCGGGGAAAGTCATCGTGAAGACCGGGATAACCCCCAGCCCCCTCTTCTCGATCTCTTCTATGAGAAGATCTATGTGCTCGGTGTTTCGATATACGTACCTCCCTCTGTAAAAGAGGATGCCGACCAAATCTTCCCTCTCACCGTACCAATTCAGATAGGATTCCAAGTCCGGAAAGAAACCGCCTTCGGGATGATAGATGCCGTTCCAAGGTAGGGGCTTTGGATCCTCCGCCTTGACGTCCTCGAAGTAGCTCGCGATCCTTAGAACGAAGTTCCTCAGATTTTCCAGACCGTCGTACGCGAGGTATCTGCTTAAGATCTCGTACTCCTCCCTTGAAACGCTCGAAAGGGAATCCACGCTCGATTTAAAGGCTACGAGAAACTTCGCCCTCTTCGCGAACTCCTCCTCCCAATCCCCCCTTCCCATCTGATTTATGACCGCAACGTCGTATTTCGAAGGATCGGGAAAGGAGTTCGTCCTGTTTACCTCCTGAACGCTCACGACATCGACCTTCACCCTCTCGTCGATCCCCCTCGTAGCTTCGATGAAGTGCTGGGAGTTCCAAGCCAGTATAAGTATGGATACCAACCTCGCACCCCCATCGATACATTTAAATCAAGTGATTTTGAGCGGGTATCAATGAAACTGAATAAATTTGTTCCGCTGTTGTTGATCTCCCTCCTACTGCTGGGATGCGCTCAAACCCAGAAGCCGGTCGGAGGAATTGTCAAGTACGCCAAGAACTTTCAGATCGAGATCCACGACGGATACAAGATACTCAAAGTCAAGGAGGACGGGGAGTGGAAGACCTACGTCCTCTACCACGACAAACCTCCGAAAGGTGTCAGGGGGATTCCGATCAAGATCCCGGTTCGCAGGCTCGTGGTGATGTCCTCCACCCACATAGCACAGCTCGAAGCTATAAACGGGACTTCCGCGGTCGTCGGGTTCATGTGGGGGCACAGGTACAAACTCTACTTCCCAGACGTTGTTAAGAGGATAGAGGAGGGGAAGATAGTAGATCTCGGCCCTCCGAGTTCTCCCGACTACGAGAAGCTCGTCGAGCTACATCCCGATCTCGTAGTGATATACGTCACGAAGGGGACGGAGAAGGTCAGGGAGAAGTTGAAGGAGTTGGGCATCCCCTACGTAGTCGACAGCGAGTGGCTCGAAACGAATCCCCTCGGCAGGGCGGAGTGGGTGAAGTTCTTCGGCGCTCTGCTCGACAAGGACAAACAGGCAAACGAATACTTCAACAGGATAGTCGAGAACGTGAAGAGGGTGGAGGAGAAGGTAAAAGGTCTCAAAAGGCCGAAGGTTCTTTGGGCTCTCGTTTGGAGGGGTAAGGTCTACGTTCCGAGGGGTAACAGCTACGTCGCCAACGAGATAAGGATGGCCGGAGGTAGCTACGTGTTCTCCTCCCTGAACGGAACGGGGAGCGAGATAATAAACATGGAGGATCTGCTCGCGAAGGGACAGGATGCGGACGTCTTCGTTTATCCGTCCTACTTCGTTAAGAGTCTCAAAGACGTAAAGAACGTTGATCCGAGGCTTGCGGAAATAAAGGCGTTCAAGGAGAGGAGGGTTTACAACATAACTCCGGACTACTGGCAACTCGGCCTGCTCCACGCGGACGTGGTGATAAAGGATCTCGCCTCGATATTCCATCCCGGGCTCTTCAAGAACTACAAGCCGAGGTTCTTCGTGAGGCTGAGATGAGATCCGCCCTTCTGATACTATTTTTGATCTCGGCGTTCTTCCTCGGAATCTCCGTTGGCTCGGTCAGCACGAGCCTGTACGATCTCCTCAAGTATTTGAGGACGGGAAAGGACGTTAAGGGTTACATAATCTGGGAGGTAAGGTTTCCGAGGACTTTGGGGGCACTGATAGGTGGGATGTGCTTGGCCGTAAGCGGACTTCTGCTCCAGACTTACTTCAGAAACCCTCTCGCCGGCCCTTACGTTTTGGGCATATCGTCCGCATCTTCCCTCGCCGTTGCCCTCTACGTCTTGGCCGGAGTTGGAATTCAGGATCTCGGAGTGGTCGGATCCGCGTTTTTGGGCTCCCTCCTCGCCACCCTCCTGATAGTGGCGCTGGCGGGGAGGGTAAGGAGTGCGGTAACACTGCTAATAGCCGGACTCATGCTCGGGTACGTTTTCTCAGCATTCGAGAGGATCCTAATCACGCTGGCGGAGAGCAGGAAGGTTTACAGATTCATCCTCTGGACGTTCGGAAGCTTCTCGGGGATAACTTGGAAGAACGTTGGAACGATGTACGCTATAGGTGTTCCCGCCCTCGTCTTCGCCTTTCTGCTCTCGAAACCTTTGAACGCCCTCCTTTTGGGCGAGGATTACGCCAAGAGTATGGGGGTAAACGTTAGAGCGGTCAGGGTGCTCGTCGTCGCGATAGCGAGCCTGCTCGCATCCTTGGTAACGGCGTTCGCCGGGATAGTTGCCTTCGTTGGCTTGGCGATCCCGCACATGGCGAGGCTCCTCTTCAAAACTTCCGATCACAGAACCCTAATTCCGGCAACTGCGATGCTCGGAGGTGGAGTTACCGTTTTATGCGACGTCGTTGCGAGGATGTTGCTTAATCCAGTGGAGTTACCGGTAAGCGTAGTTACCTCCCTCTTCGGAGCCCCCATCGTGATATACTTGGTAATGAAGAGGAGAAGGGTATGATGAGGGTTAGGGATCTATCTGCGGGATACGAGGATGTGGTCATCTCGGGCGTGAGCTTCGAGGTTGTCGAGGGGGAGGTTCTGGGAGTCATAGGGCCGAACGGGAGCGGGAAGTCGACGCTGCTCAAGACCCTCGCGAGGTTGCTCGAACCAAAAGGCGGTGCCGTTTACCTGAACGGCAGGTCGATAGAGGATTTTAGCGGGAGGGAGTTGGCGAAGGTTCTGGCCGTAACGACGACCGAGAGGGGGGACGTGGGATACCTCACGGGGTTTGAGGTCGTGAGCTTGGGAAGGTATCCCTACACCGACGCCTTCGGAAGGCTCGGGGAGGAGGACGTTGAGATGGTGATGGAATGTTTGAGGCTCGTCAACGGGGAGGATTTGGCGAACAAACCGTTTTACGAGATGAGCGACGGGGAAAAGCAGAAGGTGATGATAGCGAGGGCTCTGGCTCAAGAACCCAAGGTTCTGCTCTTGGACGAGCCGACGAGCTTTTTGGACGCTAAGCACAAGATCGAGATCCCCCTCATAATCAGGAGGATAGCGGTGGAGAGGGGTGTGGCGGTGATAATGACCACTCACGACATAGAACTCGCCTTGAGGATATGCGACAGGATGGCGATGGTTAAGGACGGGAGGCTCGTGGCGGTTAAAGATGTAGAGGACGTGGGGGAGGACGATCTGAAGGCTCTTTACGGGATAGGATGCTTCGATCCCGTAATAGGATCCTTCGAGCTCGAGACGAGGGGGGAGGCGAGGGTTCACGTAGTGTGCGGGGGAGGCAGTGGAGCCAAGCTAATGAGGGCTCTGGCGAAGAACGGAATCCCCTTTACCGCCGGAGTCGTTCACGAAAACGACGTTGACTTCAGGATTGCCGCGAGGTGCGCGGTGGAGGTGGTGAAGGAGAGGGCGTTCGAGAGGATTGGGGACGAGGCCTTCGACAGGGCGAGGGAGTTGGTGGAGAGGTGCGGAACGGTGGTGGAGACTGACTTCCCGGTTGGCGAAGGAAACAGGAGGAACTTGGAGTTGCTCGAGTACGCCGAAACCGTTTACAGCCTCAGGAACATGAGCGTCAGGGAAGTTCTGCGAAGATTAGCTCCTCGTCAACGCTCTTAGCTTCGGCCAAGATCCTTCCCCCACTCATGACCACGCTCCTCACCCCGAACTTCCTTCCCCTCCACACACCTATCCTCGAAACCTTGGCGACGGTAACGCCGAACTCCTCCGATATCCTCTTCGTTACCGGATGTCCCTCCACCGGAGGGTGTCTCGGATCGCTTAGGGAGATGGGGAGGAATACCAACTCGCTTTCGCTCGCCACCCTTTCGACCGTGTCCCAGTTAAGACAATCCGCGCATATCAACAGTCCGACCCTTCCGAACTCCGTTTTGAAAACGCACACCTCTTCGCCCCTCCTTATCCCCGCCTCTATCTCCTCCCTTGTCGGATTTATCTTTCTGTAGCTCGCTATTACCTTCCCTCCCCTCATAACGTAGCAAGTGTTGTAGTATCCCCTCTCAACGACCGTTCCCGCTACGAGATAACCGTCGAAATCCTCGCTCGCACCAATTAGTTCGTCCTTAACGTTCTTGGTCATCTCGTAAACCTTCTCCGCCCCGAACCTCTGCAAGTAACCCCCCGGAATCGCGAAGAACTCCGGCAAGCACAGGAAGTCGGCTTCGACGCTCCTTATCACTTCCAAAGCCCTACCGAGATTCTTCTCCACGCTCCCGTGATCCAACATCTGGAACAGGCATATCACGATCCCGAGTCGAATTCGCTTTATTTAAAGTAAACTTAATCGAATCGATGAGGTGCGTGGTGGTGGCGGGAACCAACAGCGGTGTCGGAAAGACCACGGTTGCCCTATGCCTGTCCTCAGCCCTGAGGGAGAGGGGTTACGAAGTTCAACCGTTCAAGGTCGGGCCGGACTTCATAGACCCAACCCACTACTTCGAATGGGCCGTGAACTTGGATCCCTTCATGATGGGAGAGGAGGGGGTTCTGAAAAGCTTCGGAAGGTGGATGAGGGGAAAGGACTTCGCCGTAATCGAGGGAGTGATGGGGCTTTACGACGGATATCGCTTCACGTCGTTCTCCTCCACCGCACATGTGGCGAAGATACTCAAGGCACCGGTTCTGCTCGTTATGGAACCTAAGGGCATGTCCCTCTCCGCGAAGGCCGTGTTCGAGGGGTTCAGGAGGTTCGACGAGGACGTGAACTTGGTGGGTGTGGTGTTCAACCGTTGCGGGAGGAGGTTGTTCGAGAGGCTTAAGGGGATATTCGGCGACCTCGCATTGGGATTCCTCCCGAAGCTCGAGGAGCTCGAGGTGGGAAGGAGGCATCTCGGACTCGTTCTCGGTAGGGAGGTGAGGAGGGATTGGAGGAGGTTGGCGGAGATAGCGGAAGAGCACTTGGACGTCGACAGGATCGTTGAACTTTCGGAAATAGACTTCGAAGCTTCGGAAGAGGAGGGAGACGAGAGGGGAGGTTTGAGGATAGGAGTTCCGTTTGACGAGGCCTTCTGCTTCTACTACAGGGACAACGTTGAGACGCTTAAGAGGTTGGGCGAGGTCGTCTTCTTCTCCCCTCTAAAGGGGGAGTTCGTCGAGTGCGACCTATACTACTTGGGAGGCGGATATCCGGAGCTCTACGACGTCAGGGATTTCGCCAAGTTCATCGGAAAGGAGGCTTTCGAGGGCAAGGGGATATACGCTGAATGCGGAGGGATGATCCTGCTTTCGAGAAGCTTGAACGTCGAAGGAAGAAGGGTCAGGATGGCGAACGTTCTCGACATAGACGTTTACATGACCGACAGGATTCAAGCGCTCGGATACGTTAGGGGGAGGGTGGTTAGGAGGAATCCGTTCGTTTCGGGAGAGTTCAGGGGACATGAGTTCCATTACAGCTACGCGGTCGCGGACGATGACGTAAAGTTCGCGTTCGAAACGGATGGAAGGGGAATAAGGGACGGGCTCGACGGAGCTATGGCGTACGAAACGCTGGCGGGATACGTTCACATCCACCTATTTTCAACGATCTTTCATTACCAAAAATAGAAAGACTTTTATACCCGACCCTGAGTCAAATTTTCCTGATTTCGAATAAAATAAATTGGAGGTGTTCGGGTGCACATATCGGACGGGATACTGAGCTTGGGTTGGTGTGCATTCTGGTACGCCCTCTGCGTTCCGTTTTGGATACTCGGAGTTAGGGAGATAAGGAAGAAGAGCGCCGAAGATCCGAGGTACAAGCCCATGCTCGCACTCTTCGGATCGGCCATATTCGTCATATCGGTCTGGCACATTCCGGTGCCCGTGACAGGTTCGTGCTCCCATCCGGTCGGAACGCCGCTTTCGGCCATAGTCGTCGGGCCGTTCGCAACTGTCGTCCTGTCTTCGATCGCCCTGTTCTTCCAAGCGTTCTTGGGACACGGAGGAATAACGACCCTCGGCGCGAACACGTTCTCGATGGGCATAGTCGGAACGTTCACGGGTTACGCCACCTACGTGGTTTTGAGGAAGCTCAAGGCTCCGCTTTGGCTGGCAGCGGGAATGGCTGGGTTCGTCGGGGACATGATGACCTACGTCACGAGCGCCTTCGAGCTCGCGGTGGGTTTACACCCGCACGCGTTTCTGAAGTATTGGCTGATATTCTTCATGGGATACGGGCCGACCCAGATTCCGCTCGCGATAGGGGAGTTCCTGTTCACCGCCGGAGTGATCGAGTACCTCGCGGAGACCAGACCCGAAATTCTCAGGTTGGGGGTGGGGAGCTATGCGTAAGTTCGTCGCGTGCTGTTTGGCCTTGATGATCGTAGTATCGCTTGCGATCGTCCTTTCAGCCTACTACGGATACGTGAACGGAAAGAGCTTGGAAGCTACGGACGACATAGTAACGGGCATGGCGGTTAAGAGCTCCCACGTGAGCGAGCGTAGCTACCTACCCTCGATTCCAGAGAACTTGGAACCTATTGGATTTACTATAGCTGGAATGGTGGGAGGTTTCCTCGTGGGGTTCTTCTGGGAGGATATGGTCGGGAGGGATGAGAATGCCCGCTTGGTTGAGCGGTGACGTTCTGAACGGTCTCGGAACCACGGTCGGGTTTTTCGTCTTCGCCATAATCGGAAGGGCGGTGAGGAGATGGATGAGAAGGTGAAGACCCTCTCCGCCCTAATATTCGTTTTTACGGTCGTCGCGTTGAGAAAGGTTACCGTCCTCCTCTCCCTATGCATCCCGTCCCTCTTTCTGGCATTCAAATCCGGTGTTCGTTTAAAAATCCTGCTTTACCCGATATACGTAGCGTCCGTCGTCTTTTTGGTCGTATTCTTTACCCAAGGATTCGTTCCCGCCCTCGCGATCCTCCTAAAGGTTCTGACAACAACATCCGTTCTCCTTAGCCTCGGGGATCCGACCAAGGTCGTTTCGACGCTTAGCCTGATTTTACCGGCGGACGTAGTTGAGATAGCCAACCTGATGGTCAGATACGTTAAGACCATGAAGGAGACGGGAGAAACGTTGATGGCTTCTGCCAGAGCGAGGGGTGCGTTTTTGGGCGGGTTCAGGAGTAAGGCGAGGAACTTGGGGATAATAGCGGGAATTCTAATAATAAAGGCCTACGACAAGGCGGAGAGGGTTTACATGAGCATGGTCGCGAGGGGTTACGACCGTCCCCACGTGGACAGAAGGCTGGACAGGAGCTCCATCCTGTACATCATCGCGTTCTCCCTCCTCTGCCTCGGAATCTTGATGGTGGATAGGGTATGATAGTGGCGGAAGGTGTGAGGTACAGGTATCCGGACGGAACGACCGCGCTGAACGGGGTGAGCTTGAGGGTAGGAAGGGGGGAGAAGGTCGCCATAGTCGGGAGAAACGGTAGCGGAAAGACGACGTTCCTACTGTGTCTCTGCGGACTTTTGAAGGCGGAGGGAAGGATAGAGATAGACGGGGTGGATGTTAGGGACGAGAGAAGGATAAGGAGAAAGGTCGGCATGGTATTTCAAAACGCCGACGATCAGGTGTTCTCTCCGACCGTATACGATGACGTGGCGTTCGGGCCGAGGAATTTGGGATACGAGGACGTGGAGGAGAGGGTCGAGTCCGCTTTGAGGATGTTGGGGATAGAGCACTTGAAGGACAGGAATCCGAGCAACCTCAGCGGAGGGGAGAAGAAGAAGGTGGCGATAGCCGGAGTCATAGCGATGGATCCCAAGGTTCTGCTCGTGGACGAACCCACCGCCGGCTTGGATCACGAAGGAATTCACGAGATATTCAACATACTCGAAGAGCTTAGCGAGGTCGGTAAGACCATAGTGATCGCAACCCACGACTTGGACTTCGCCTACAGCTGGGCGGACAGGATAGTTCTGATGGAGAGGGGAAGGGTGGTTGCGGAGGGAAAGGACGTCTTGAGTTTCGGAAGGCTCAGGACTCCAACGAAGATCAAGCTTAAGGAGATGATGAACGTCGAACGGTTGACGGACGTGTTCGAGGGAGACGGGAGGGTCGTTCTTACCGACGACGGAGCGGATTACTGCTACGGAATAGTCAATTTCGAAAAGGTTAGGAACGTGGAGTTCGACTTGGAGATGATATTCGCCGAGTCCCGCGTGAGGGAGGTCAAGGTGGCGGTTTCCGAGAGGCTGAAGGAGAAGTTCTTAAGGCTCGCGAGGGAGCACGGGGTGAGGGTGTGAAGAGAACCAAGGATGAGGTAATAGGGGTGGTGTTCGCCAAGCTTAGGCCGAGAAGGGAGGACGTATTCGCGGACGTGGGATGCGGTAGCTGTGCGGTTTCCAACTTCTTCGCCGACTACGTTTCCAAGGTCTACGCGGTGGACGTGATCGATATCGAAGCGGAGGTGAAGGAGAACGTGGAAATTTTAAGGATGCACGGGCTCGAATTTCTTAAGAAATACGACTACGATCTCGTGTTCTTCGGAGGAACAAAGGACATAGAAGAGATGCTTGAAGTAGCGGTCAGAAGGGCGAGGAGGGTTGCGGTGAACCTCGCGAGGATGGAGATGGCGTGCAGGGTTATAGAGGTTCTGAAGGAGCTCGACGCCTTCAGGGAGGCTTTGATCGTCAACGTTGCGAGGGGTTACGACCTGTCGGGGATGACGGCATTCAGACCCATAAATCCCGTCTTCGTCGTTTTGGGGGGTAGGGAATGATATACGGAGTCGGAATAGGCCCGGGGGATCCCGAGCTACTAACCCTAAAGGCCTTGAAGGTGCTGAGGAGTGCCGAAAGGGTTATAGTTCCGGGGGAGCTCGCTGGAAGGGTTTTGGACGGGATCGTGGATTACGACGTGGTGGAATTTCCGATGGGGAGAAGCGAGGAGGTGGCGAGGAGGGTTGCGAGAGAGCTCGTAGAGTTTAAAGGAGATATAGCCTTCGCGTGTTTGGGAGATCCGACTTTCTACTCAACCTTCCAGCACGTTTACGAGGAGATGGTTAGGATCGATAGGGACGTTGAGGTCGAGATAGTTCCGGGAGTCCCGAGCTTCACAGCCGTCCTTTCGAGGACGAAGACCTTCGTGGACTTTCCCGTCCTAATAACGACCCCGGGAAGGGACAGATACGAGGGGATCATAGTTCTAAAGGCGAGCAGGCCTAAGGAGGTTTGCGATTGGTTGAGGAGGCTGGGTTTCGATAGGATAACGCTCGGAAGGAGGGTTTACATGAGGGACGAGGCCTTCGTCGATTGCGATGCGGATTACGATTACTTCACCGTGGCGGTGGGATTGAGATGAAGGTTCACTTCGTCGGTTTCGGGCTGGGTAGCTTGGATTATCTTACCCTGAAGGGTTACGAGTTGCTCAAGAGGGCGGATCTCATCATATACCCCGGATCCCTCATCGAAGTCGAGGAGCTCTCGGAGTTCAAGGCGGAGAAGGTGAACAGTCACGGGATGAAGCTCGAGGAGATAGTAGAGTTGATCGAGAGGAACGTAAGGATGGGGAGGAGGGTCGTTAGGCTCGTGAGCGGTGATCCGGCAGTGTATTCAGCCCTAAACGAACAGATAGAGGAGCTCGAAAGGAGGGGAATAGAGTGCGAGGTCGTTCCGGGGGTTAGCAGCGCTTTGGCGGTTTCGAGCTTTATAAAGAGGGAGCTCACGTCCCCGAACGTTTCCCACGCGGTGGTGATAACGAGGGTGAGGGGGAGGACGCTCGAGGAGGATTGGCTCGAGGAGTTCGCCAGAATACCGTGCACGATCGTCCTCTTGCTAAGCGCGGACAAGATTAGGGAGATAGCGGAGAGGATAGGTAGGATAAGGGGTAAGGACGAGCCGGTGGTGGTGGCTTACGGGTTGGGAAGGAGGGGGCAGAGGATAGTGGAGGGGACGCTCGGGGATATAGCGGAGAAGGCGGGGGACATAAGGAGGCTCGCGGTGGTCGTGGTCGGAAGGGTCTTGAAGGAGGGGGGAAGATCGTATCTGTACTCGTGATCGGATTCGAAAAGGATAGGGAGAGGTTGGAGAAGCTGGCGAAATTCCTTCGGGCGGACGTTTCCTTCTACCGTCCCGGAATATTCGAGCGGTCTTGGGATTACGATTGCTTGGTCGTTATGCTTCCGATAGGCGCAGTAGTTAGGCTCGTTTGTCCTCTGCTGAGAGGAAAGTGGGAGGATCCGGCTATAGTGGTAGTGGATAAGGGGATGAGATACGCGGTGCCGATCTTGGGAGGGCATCACGGGGCAAATGAGGTGGCGAGGAGGTTGGAGGGGCTGGGGCTAAAGGCGGTTATAACGACCGCCATGGAGTTCGAAGACGGGCTTTCGATCGGAATCGGGTGCAGGAGGGGAGTAGAGGCTGAGGAGATTCTAAACGCCATAAGATCCGCACTGAACGAAATTGGAGCGGAGATCGGGGACGTGAGGGTGATAGCGACCGCCGAGGTCAAGAGGGGGGAGAGGGGTTTGGTCGAGGCGGTGGACAGGATAAAAAAACCGCTTATCTTCGTAAAAAAGGAAGATATCGAGAGGATGAACGTTAGACCTTCGAAGGCAACGAAGATAGGTTTGAAGAGCGTCGCGGAAGCTTGCGCTTTGGCGTGTTCCAAGAGAGGAGAGCTTTTACTTCCGAAAAGGGTTTACGGGGGTGTTACGGTTGCGATCGCGAGGTAAGTTGTACGTTGTCGGAATAGGCCCGGGGGATCCCGAGCTACTGACCCTAAAGGCCTTGAAGGTGCTGAAGAGCTCGGATTACGTTCTCGGACACAAAACTTACGTCGATTCGATTAGGGACATCGTCGGGGGCGAGGTGATAGAGAGCGGGATGGGTAGGGAGGTGGAGAGGGTCAGGTTGGCCATAGAGCTATCGAGATCGAACGTCGTGAGTTTGGTCAGCGGAGGGGATCCGTCCATATACGGAATGGCCTCCCTCGTCGCCGAAATAATCTACTCCGAAGGTTTGGACGTCGATTTCGAGGTCGTTCCCGGGGTTACGGCTATGTGCGTCGCGTCCCCTCTGCTCGGATCCCCAATAAGCGGAGACGTCGCGGTTGTAAGCCTTAGCGACCTGCTCGTTCCTTGGGGGAAGATAGAGAGGAGGTTGATCAAGGCTCTCGAAGGGGACTTCGTAGTTGCCATATACAATCCCTCGAGCAGAAGGAGGAGGGGCAACCTCGTGAGGGCTATGGAGATCGTGAAGCTTGTGAGGGGTAACGTTCCCGTCGGAGTGGTTAGGAACGCGAGCAGGGAGGGGGAGGAGGTCAGAATTGCGACGCCCGATGAGATAATCGAGAATCCCGATTCCGTCGACATGCACACGATACTTATAGTTTCCAACTCCGAAACCCGATTGGTTGGCGGTAAGATGATAACGCCGAGGGGGTACAGATGGAGCTCGGAGCGTACGGGAGGAGGGCGAAGGAGATAGCGAAAAAGGGGGAGGAGATCGTCAGGAAGTTCGTTGAGGGGGATGGACTGAGGGAGGACATAGTCAGGAGGTGCATACTCGCAACCGGAGACCCGAGCTTCAAGGACGAGCTGGTGTTCGTAGGTGACGTGGAGAGGGGCGTGGATGCTTTGAGGGAGGGGGCGAGCATCGTAGTGGACGTTTCGATGGTGAAGGCGGGGGTGAGGTACTGGAAGGTTCTGTGCGCGGTCGAACACGCCGGAATCGACGCGGAGGTGAGGGTCGTGGACGGACTCAGGAGGTTGAAGGACGAGATGGAGGGTAGCGTGGTCGCGATAGGAAACTCCCCCGCCGGAGCTCTGGAGCTCAGCAGGATTTGCGAGGAAGTCGAGCCGGCGTTGATAGTCGCAACCCCCGTAGGGTTCGTCAACGCAAAGGAGGCAAAGGAGAGGATAAGAAAGCTCGACGTTCCGTCGATAACCACGAAGAGCGAGAGGGGTGGCAGTACGGTGTGCGTGGCTATACTGAACAGACTTCTGGAGGAGGCCAAGCCCGACAGGGGCAGGGGTGTGGTCGTGATCGGCGTCGGATGCTGTCCGGGGCATCTGACCGAAAAGGCCGTAGAGGAGTTGAAGAGGGCGGAGGTAGTTTTTGGGAGTAGGAGGGCTTTGGAGATTGCTGGAGGGTTCGTGAGGGGAGAGGTTAGGGAGTTGAAAAGGTTCGACGAGGAAACCCTGAGGAGGATAGAGGAGTTGGGGAAGGAGAAGAGGGTGGCCGTCCTGTCCACCGGAGATCCAATGGTTGCGGGTCTGGGGAGAAAGGTCAGGGGGGAGGTCGTTCCCGGAATATCCTCAGTTCAACTCGCCCTCGCGAGGTTGGGAATCGATCTGAGCGAGGTGATAGTTTTGGACTGTCACGGTAAAGGTCTTGGGGAAATCGGGGAGAGAAAGCTCCTCATACTTGCTGACAGAAACTTCGATCCGAGTGGATTCAAGAGGTACTTCGTTTTGGAGAATTTGGGATACGAAAACGAGAGGGTGTGCGAGAACTGCGATATAAGGTCGGATTTGGTGATAGTGGTGGTGGTCGAATGAGGGGGCTCGTCATAGTCGGGCACGGAAGCAAGCTTCCGCATTACAAAAAGGTGATGGAGATTCACAAGGAGAGGATAGAGAGGACGGGGCTGTTCGATGAGGTGAGGCTCGCGTTCTCCGCGCACGGCAGAAGGCCTACGGTCGATGAGGTGATAAGGGAGATGAGGTCTGAGGAGATCTACGTCGTTCCACTCTTCATAGCCTACGGCCATCATACGACGGAGGATCTGCCGAGGGCTTTGGGATTCGAGTTCAGGGAGGGCAGGATCGAGGGGGAGTTCGAAGGTAAGAGGGTAATACTTTGCGAACCGATAGGGGAGGATGTTTTCGTAACCTACGCCATATTGAACGCCGTCTTCGGGATATCATGCCGGCGATAATGGTTGCGGGAACTTCGAGCCACGTTGGGAAGAGCGTCATAACTGCGGCGATATGCAGGATCCTCGCTAAGAGGGGTTACAGCGTCGCCCCCTTCAAGGCTCAGAACATGAGCCTGAACTCCTACGTCACCGAGGACGGGAAGGAGATAGCGGTGGCGCAGGCCTTTCAGGCGAGAGCTTGCGGGATCGAGCCTAACGAGTTCATGAATCCCATACTGCTCAAGCCGAAGGGTCATGGGGTTTCCCAGCTCGTTCTGTTGGGGGAGAGCGTTGGAGACTTCACGGTCAGAGAATACTACTCCACGATTCCCAAGTTGAAGAAGGTGGTCGAGGAAGCCTACCGTTGGCTTGAGGAGGAATACGACGTGATCGTTATAGAGGGCGCTGGAGGGATAGCGGAGATAAACCTGTACGACAGAGATCTCGCCAACATCCACACTGCGAGGATCGCGAAGCCCGCAACGATCATCGTAGGGGACATAGATAGAGGTGGGGTGTTCGCGTCCCTCTACGGCACTTTCTCCCTTTTACCAGACGACGTGAGATCCCTCGTTTCCGGTTTCGTTATAAACAAGTTCAGGGGCGATCCGTCTCTGCTCGAACCGGGGCTGAGGGAGTTGGAGAGGCTGACGGGGGTAGAGGTTTTGGGCGTCGTGCCGTACGTAACGCTCAACTTCACGCCCGAGGATTCAGTCAGCTTGGAGGACTGGAAGGGGGAGGGAAGGATAGCGGTAGTTAGACTTCCGAGAATTTCCAACTTCACGGACTTCGTTCCCCTAAAGGGATTCGGAGTGGAGTTCGTTTGGAAGAAGAGGCTTGAGGAGTACGAGGTCGTGATAGTTCCGGGATCCAAGGACACCGTAGCGGATCTTAAGGAGTTGAAGGATTCGGGAATGGCGGAGGAGATAAGGAGGTTCAGGAATCCCGTAATCGGGATATGCGGAGGGTATCAGATGCTCGGAAGGGAGCTCGTGGATGAGGGCGTCGAGCACGGGAGGGTTAGGGTGAAGGGTTTGGGTTTGCTCGATGCGGTCACGGTCTTCAGGGATTACAGGAAGGTTACGAGGAGGGTAAGAAGGAGGGTGAACGGAAACGCGGTCATACTCGAAAGGATAAGGGGGGAAACGGTGGAGGGTTACGAGATCCACAAGGGAAGGACTGTTGCGAGAAACCCGATATTCGAGGACGAGGGGTGCGCGAGCGAGGACGGGAGGGTTTGGGGAACGTACATGCACGGACTGTTCGAAAACGCCAACGTCCTTAGAGCTTTGGGGGATTTCTTGGGAGTAAAGGTAAAAATCGAAAGGGATTGGGTGGAGGAGTTCACGAGGGTCGTTGAGGAAAGGGTCAGGTTAGATCCAATCTTAGAACGTATCCTTTCTCAACCTGCTCGTCTGTGACTGAGAAGTGCTTCACGACGTTTCCCGCCTTTATCGTGTAATCTCCGACGGGTTTGACTGGATAAGTCGTGTTTTGAGCGTACGGAACCACTACGCTGTAAGTTCCGTTTACGACCGGCACGGTCTTCTCCCAAACGAAGGTTCTGTTCTGATTAGTCTTAACGACAACGCTTACCATAACTTCCTTCGCGTTCGCCCTTCCCGTTACCCTCACACCCTTCACGAACTCGAATATCTTGACGAAACCGCTTGGGGTGAGGTTCACCTTGGGCATTCCGAACCTCTTGGCGTAGTACTTGTCGAACAACATCTTGTAAACGACCTCCTGTATCGCGAACTGCCCGACGCTCGGAGTGCTCTCGTACACCATCCTGTAATGGGAGAGACCGCAACCGTCGAGGAGGTGTAGCTTTGCCTCCATCGTTTCGAAGAACTTCTCGCTCGGGATGGGAACCGCAAACCTCACGGATCCGGGTGGGATTCTGTAATAATCGTTCGTTATTCCTATCATCCCGTTGGGGGTTACGTAAGCTATCGCCGTCCCGACGAAATACGTCCTACTCGCCTTTTCCAAGCTACCCTCCGCCCACACGGCCATGGCGTAGAACTTCCCCGTGAGCATCTCAACGTCGCTTATAACGTACTTCACGTTGAGCTTCTTCGCTATACCGTCCGCGTAGCTCTCGTTGAATGCTGTGAAGAAGGGAGCCGCTCCCGGAACGTTGTGATACTTGTTCCCTATCCCCTGCTGGAACGGGTTTGCGACGGGCATCCTGTGGGCTATGGCCTCTATCCAATGCCCGTAGTCCCACCAGCTGATCACGCCGTACGTCTTGAAAGGATAGGGATAGGGTTTCCTCCAATCCTTGGGAGGCTTGTAAAGTTCGTAGTAGTATTCATCGTAGAGCTTTCCGTTCGGAGTGTTGTTCCTCATCCAAACCAACGCGTCCCACCAAGGTTTTGGAATGGTCCCGGCGTACCTGCTCTGGTCGTAGGCCAAGGAGAACGTGGGGACGAAGAGAAGGATTATCAGTATTACCGAGATAGCCAGCTTCGTGTAGTTGATCTTCCTCTCCTCCAAAGCCCTATAGAACTCGAGCCTCGTTAGGAGGTAGTCTAACATGTAACCGGCCATGACCGCGCTGACTACCCCGAAGTAGTACGCGAACCTGTTCTGTCCGCACAGCGCTACGAACATCATAACCGACCAGAGCAAAACGAGCAGCATCAGTCCGTCCTTCTTCCTGTAGAGCTCGTAGCACAGAAGTAGAAATCCGAAGAATCCGAAGAAGAACGCCATTCCGAAGTTAAGATACGCCGGAGCCAAGCTGAACTGCCCTCCCATCGTGAAGAACGGCTGAACTTCAGCGATCGTTAGAGCTCCGCCGGTCGGGTGGATTACTCCTATTACGCTAAGAACCCTCCTCGACAGATCGGGGGACGCTACGAACAGACCCAACGTTATGGCCAAAAATGTCCCCGCAACTACCGCCGGGAAAAGGTTTCCAAAGCGATCCCTGAATTCGTAGAGGACGAACATGATACCCAAAGCCAGAAGGCATGCTGAGAGGATGATGGGCTGGAAAGGGGAGTAGGCGGTCGTGCTGAGGTAAGGTGTGTTGAACGAGAATGGAAGGAACATCACCAGAGCTATCGCCACCGTTACGGCGGTAACCTTCAAAGCCCTGTCAACGTGTCCGAGAAACTGGGAGAACACGGTCAGAATCAGGACGTAACCGACGAGGAACATTGCGAGGTAGAACGCGGGTGCCCAAGTGAGGAGGTACATGCCGTAGGCGATACCGGGTAGGACGGTTGATTTGAGATCCCTCCTCTTTAGAGCGTAGCAGTACAGGGCGAGGGTTGCGGTCATCCAGAAAGTTTCCCAAATGTGGTGGTCGTTGAATCCGAGGATGCTCCTCGCCAAAAGCTGTCCGGGGATAATTACGACGAGCAGTGCGGAGATGATTCCAGCCCTCTTTCCGAAGACCTCCTTGGCGAATTGATACGTCGGAAGTGCCAACAGCGCTCCGCCTATCGTTGGGATGAACACGAGCACGCTTCTCATGGCCACAGGCTTCGTCGCCCCCAAAACCTTGCAGATTACTGCCCCGAGATAAACGAGGAACGGGCCGAAGTGCGTGAACGTGCCGAAGGGGTAGTGGGTGAACGGGTCGAACCATATCCTGTACGGGAAGTTGTGAACGCAGTTGTCTATCAGCCTGTAGTAATACCAGGGATCGTTCCCTCCGAAGAGCACCGACCAGCTGAACACCTGCTTGAACGGATTCACGATTCTGATGTACAGCCCCACCACTACCGCGAGCAGAAGGAGAGGGAGATGCCAGAGACGGTTGAGTTTCATGGGCTTCGCTTCAACTCGGAGCTTTAAAAACTTTTCAGAGATGCCAATCGAACTTTTAATCGCCTTTAAGATTAAAAATTTTTATTAAAAAATTTTATCATTTCGACGTTCGAGTTGATGGGCGGAGAAGGGTTTTGAATTCCAAATCGAATCCGAGCTCGGACGCCACCGGAGATCGGGGCGAAATCTTTAACGATTTATAATTTCGTAGGAACGTCAGGTTTTTCTATTCACGCGAAGACTGTATATCATGGCGAAGGCTCCCTACGTTAGGGAGTATAAGCAGAGTAAGGCGAGGGGAAAGGATTACATGGTAAGGTGCGACGGATGCGGTAGGAAGGTTCCTCGCTTTAAGACGTTCGTCGCCTACAAGGGTCTTAGGCTCGATTACGACATAGTCAGGATGGTAGGGAGGAAGAACATATCGGTGACGAGGATAAAGGCGTACTATTGCCCCAAGTGCGCGAGGAACTTGGGTATAGTCCAACCGGGCAAACTGGGTAGGAGGAAGAGCGAGTTTTAATCCCCTCCGCAGGCGGGGCAATTGGGATTGGGCTTCACGTCTATCGTGAAGAACTCCATGCTCCTCAGGTCACCCCTGAAAAGCTTTCCCTCCAAAACCTCCATTCCCAATATCAATTTTACCGCCTCGGACGCCTGAACGCAACCGAAGAATCCCGCTGTGAATCCCATTACCTGAACTGCGCTCGCGTCCACCTTCGGGAAGGACACGTAAAGGCATCTGTAGCAGGGGCTCCCCCTCACGGTCATTATCTCCCCCTCGAACCCGTATATCGCCCCGTGAACCATAGGCCTTCCAAGCTTAACGCAGAAGTCGTTCAGCAGGAGCCTCGTCTCGAAGTTGTCGGGACAAGAGACCACCACATCGTACTCCCTTACGAGCTCCTCGACGTTGTCCGAGTTAAGGTGGAAAGGGTAGGCTACCGCCTCCACCTCCGGATTTAACCTCTCGACGAACTCCTTGGCCGATTCGGCCTTGTTCTTTCCCACGTTTCCGGCGTGGATTATCTGCCTCTGCAGGTTGTGTTCCTCCACGACATCTCCGTCGACTATCCCAATCCTCCCCACCCCCGCTCCGGCCAAGTAGGCTATGACGGGACTTCCGAGCCCTCCGGCACCTACAACGAGCACCTTGGCCCTCCTAAGCTTTCTCTGCCCATCCTCCCCGATCAACTCCAACTGCCTCGAATACCTCATACGACCACCTCGATTTCGAAACGATTTTTAAGGAACGATTATAAAAAATGATCGTGTGCGAATCGAAGGTGTTCAGGTTGAGGAACGGAGAAGAAGAGCTCGTTATGGAGGATGTCGTTAGAATCGAGGTCGAGGGGGAGAAGCTGAAGCTTTACGGTCTTTTGGGAGAGGTAAAGGAGGTTGAGGGGAGAATAGTCCTTTTGGATTTAATAGGGCATAGGGTGGTGGTCGAATGAAGGTTCGCGTGGCTATAAACGGTTTCGGGACGATAGGGAAGAGGGTTGCGGATGCGGTGAGCTTGCAGAAGGATATGGAGGTCGTAGGGGTTACTAAGACTAAACCGGACTTTGAGGCGAAGCTTGCGGTAAAGAGGGGATACAAGCTTTACGTTGCCATTCCCGAGAGGGCGGAGGCTTTCGAGAAGGCCGGGTTGAAAATAGAGGGGACGATTGAGGATCTGCTCGACAAGGCAGACGTGGTCGTGGACTGCTCTCCGGGTAAGGTCGGGAAGGAGAACAAGGAGAAGTATTACGAGAAGAAGGGGATAAAGGCTATATTTCAGGGTGGGGAGAAGAAGGACGTTGCGGAGGTTTCCTTCAACGCATTGGCGAACTACGATTCGGCCAAGGGCAAGCGGTTCGTTAGGGTGGTCAGCTGTAACACGACGGGGCTCGTAAGGTTGCTTTACTTAATAAAGGAGAACTTCGGTATTAAGAAGGTAAGGGCGGTGATGATAAGGAGGGTCGTCGATCCCAAGGAGGACAAGAAGGGGCTCGTGAACGGAATAGCCCCCAATCCAGTTGCGGTTCCATCCCACCACGGCCCGGACGTGCAGACGGTTCTTCCGGATGTAAACATCGTTACTACCGCTTTTAAGGTTCCCACAACGCTGATGCACGTCCACTCGATCATGATAGAGCTTGAAGGGGACGCGAAGGCTGACGACGTCATAGACGTGCTCGAAAAGGAGCCGAGGATTCTGCTCGTTTCCGAGGAGGACGGTTTCACGTCCACCGCGAAGGTCATAGAGTTCGCGAGGGAGTTCAGGAAGAGGTACGACCTCTTCGAAAACGTCGTATGGAGGGAGAGCGTGGCGGTCGTGGATGGAGAGCTATACGTAACGCAAGCCATTCATCAGGAGGCGATAGTCGTTCCCGAAAACGTGGATGCGATAAGGGCGATGTTCGAGCTCGCGGAAAAGGAGGAAAGCATGAAAATAACGAACGAAAGCTTGGAGATAGGCAAGTTGGGCATTTAATTTTTTTAGACGAACACGTCCGTAACCTCGAACCTCTCCACGTCCACCAATCCTAAATCCGTTACCTTCAGCTTAGGAATCACGGGCAGAGCCATGAAGGACAGAGCCAGTATCGGCGACCTTAGCCTACATCCCAACCTTCTTATTTCTTCGTGAATCCTATCGAGCTTCTCCGCAACTACTTCCGCCTTCTCTTCACTCATCAGCCCGGCTATGTTAAGCTGAAGCTCAGCCTTAACTTCTCCATCCGCAACTACTACGATTCCACCCTGAAGCTCCGCAATTCTGTTCACCGCCTTGCAAATGTCCTCATCGCTCGCACCAACGGCCACGATGTTGTGGGCGTCGTGCGCTATGCTCTGAGCTACAGCACCGCGCTTAAGCCCGAAACCCCTAACGTACGCCTTCCCTACGTTTCCGGTGGCCTTGTGCCTCTCGACGACCACTATCTTCAATATGTCCCTCTCAACGTCGATACCTTCCACATACTCCCTGTCCTCATCGGTTACGATCTCCCCCTCTATCACCCTGATTATCCTCGCCATCCCCTTCCCCTTTATCTCCACATCCTTGGGCTCCAAGGGTCTCTTCAGCCTAACGCTTCGCCTGACGAATTCGGGATACTCGTAGGTTCTCTTTACCTCTCCGACCATCTTACCATTAGCTATAACCTTAACGACTTCGAACCTCTCCAAGTTCTTCAGCAAAACCACGTCCGCAAACCTCCCCGGAGCTATGAGGCCGGCTGGAATTCCGAACCACTCCGCCGGGTTGAGGGTGCACATCTGAAGGGCTTTGATCGGATCCACTCCCTCCTCCACCGCCCTCCTATAAACGTAGTCCAAGTATCCATCCTCTATCAAATCTCTGGTTGTTCTGTCACCGTCCGTTACGAGCATGCACCACCTGTAAGCCTTCTTCGCGATGCCGAGCAAGGCCTTGAGATTCCTCGCAACCGAACCCTCTCGAATCATGATTCTCATGCCCAATCTGAGCTTCTCCATTGCCTCATCCTCGCTTATGCTCTCGTGATCCGAACCTATGCCAGCTGAGATGTATGCGTTGAGCTCCTTGCCCCTTAGCATCGGGCAGTGCCCGTCTATCGGCATTCTTCTGTCCTTCACGACCTCAATCTTCCTCAGAACTTCCGGATCCTTGTTTATAACTCCCGGATAGTTCATCATCTCCGCCAGTCCGATCACGTTCTCCCATTCGAGCATCTCCGCAACGTCGTCAGAGCTTATAACAGCTCCGGGGGTTTCGAGGGGAGAGGAGGGAACGCACGAGGGAACCATGCAGAATACCTTCAGCGGGGTCGTCTTAGCCTCCTCGAGCAGAACCCTAACCCCATCCTTCCCCAGCACGTTCGCAATCTCGTGCGGATCCGCCACAACGCTCGTAGTTCCCTTAGGCACGACTATTCGAGCGAATTCGGTAACGCTGAGCATCGACATCTCCACGTGGGTGTGCCCGTCTATAAGCCCGGGAACGGCATAAAGCCCATTAGCGTCGATCTCTTCGATACCATTATATCTGCCAATTCCCGCTATTCTGTCCCCGCAGATGGCTATATCCGCTTGAATGAACTCCTCCGTCAGAACGTTGACTATTTCGGCGTTTTTTATAACCAAGTCCGCCTTCTCCCTACCCAAAGCGACGTCTATAATTCTCATGAGAGCAAAAACGCCTTAGGCCTTCAAAACCTCTTCGATAACGTCCTCACCAACGTAGAACTCGAACTCCTCCTCGAGCCTTTTCTTTATCTCCTCAACACTCATCCCGTCGCTTGCGATCCTGCTTATAAGATCTTTCGCGTCTTCGTAGAGGCTCCAAGGATAGACGATCCACCTCCAGCTCTCCATCTCCTTTGCGTAGTAGTCGGGAACGAACTTGGATGTGTGCTTGAAGTCCAGCACGGCCGTTCTCACCTCCCTCGCGTTTCTCTCCATCACGTGCTTAGCAACCAACTCGACGGTTTCTCCCGTATCCGCAACGTCGTCGACGACGAGAACGCTCTTCCCGGTTAGATCCGCCGTTAGAGGTTGGGTAATCTTAGCCCTTCCCGTTTCCGTCGCCACCATACCCCAGTGTTCCGCCTTAACGCTGTACAGATCCTTGACGAAGAGCAGATCCGCAAGTATCCTCGCCGGCACCCAGCCACCCCTCGCAACAGCCACTATGGCGTCGGGCTTGAATCCCGACTCCCTAATCCTCTTGGCGAGAACCTTGCAGAGCTCGTAAACGTCGTTCCAGTCGTACTGGACGCACTTGAATTTCATCGATTTGCCATGATATCGCAATCATATAATCCTTTCGATCTAAGTCCGTTAAGGCTCGATAAACACGATCTCCTTGAATTTTATCGAAAACTATATATATTTTGAATAGCTCAGGCGAATATTGTAGGAGGTGGTTCGAAATGGGTGAGTTGCCACTTGCCCCCATCGACAGGTTGATCAGAAAGGCTGGGGCGGAGAGAGTGAGCGAGGACGCGAGGGAAGCTTTGGCCGAAATCCTCGAGGAGTGGGCGACGGAAGTAGCGAAGAAGGCGGTTGAGATCGCCAAGCACGCCGGAAGAAAGACGGTGAAGGCCGAAGACATAAAGTTGGCTCTGAAGACGTAACCCTTTTTTTAACCAAAACTTTTAAAAAGCGACGTCGCGTAGCGAAACCTAAGCCCGGGTGGTGTAGCCCGGCCTATCATGCGGGCCTGTCGAGCCCGCGACCCGGGTTCAAATCCCGGCCCGGGCGCTCTTAACCCTTATAATTCGCGTAAATGCCAAGTCCAGAAGTCTTGATCCGGAAGTTAAACAAGAAATTGGAGAAGTCTTAAAGGCTTTTGACGAATGTG
>Ga0256914_1001307_pt1 | contig 23002 bp, 21 predicted proteins | sample HulkmetaG_FD_191571 | JGI IMG/M metagenome (GOLD analysis project Ga0256914, IMG submission 191571) | Hydrothermal chimney microbial communities from Main Endeavour vent field at the Juan de Fuca Ridge, Pacific Ocean - Hulk | ecosystem: Environmental > Aquatic > Marine > Hydrothermal vents ... | reverse complement strand
GTTCGGAGTCGAGCAGGTTTTTGAGACCGGAGAGCATGTATATGTCGTCATCATCGGACTTGCGGAGAGCAAACTTGGAATCATAGTCGATGGACTTGTAGGACAAGAGGAGATCGTTATAAAATCAATGGGAGACTATCTGCAAGGAATCGAAGGAATCGCGGGCGCTACCATCAGAGGAGACGGCGGAGTTACGCTGATCACGGATGTTGCGGCGATGATGAAACTTGCAAAAGAGATAAATGTCGATCTTACGCAGCAAATCGCGGCTACAACCGCAACAAAGAAAGATTCTCCGGAAGATTATAATATACTCATAGTTGACGATAGTAAAACGGATAGAACGATTATGAAAAAATCTTTGGCGCCTCTTGGGCTTACGCTCACAGAAGCGACAAACGGAGTGGAAGCGTTAAATCTCTTAAAATCGGGAGATAAGAGTTTTGATGCCGTTCTCATAGATATAGAGATGCCGCAGATGGACGGATATACGCTGGCGGCTGAGATTCGAAAATATTCAAAATATAAAAATCTACCGCTACTAGCGGTTACCTCAAGAGTTTCGAAAGCGGATAGATTAAGAGGCGTAGAGGCCGGAATGACAGAGTATATAACAAAACCTTACTCCGCCGAGTATCTTAAAGAGACGGTCAGAAAAAATATAAAATTACCGATGATGGAGGTTGCATAATGAACGCACAATTAGATCAAGTTCTCAAAAAGCAGCAAGAACAACAACAAAATCATGACGGAAACGGAAATATTCACAATGCCGAGCAGGAAGAGGAGATCATACAACTTGTAGGTTTCATCGCCGGTGAAGAGGAGTACGCCGTTCCCATTTTAAGTATTCAAGAGATCATAAAACCGATAGAATATACCAGAATTCCGAGCACTCCGAACTATGTTTTGGGAGCATTCAATCTAAGAGGAAACGTCATACCTCTTATCGATCTTAGAATGAAGTTCAATCTTCCGAAAAAAGATGAAGACGACGCGACAAGATACATCGTCATGAAAGACGGTGACAATATCGCCGGATTTGTCATCGACAAATTGACCGAAGCCATAAGGCTTAAAAAAAGTTCGATAGATCCGACACCCGAAACTCTTCATAAAGATCAGGGCATGATTTACGGAATAGGTAAAAGAGATAAGACGATTCTTACGATTTTAAAAGTTTCCGCACTTTTAAAGAGAGATTTTTAACTCTTATCTTTTAACTGAAATTATCTTCGCGGCAAGTGAAAAATTATTTGCCGCCATAACATGCATCTTCGGATGCAGTTGATAAATACTCTCAAAAGCTTTTTGACTTAACTCAAGACCGACTTTTTCTTGTTCTAGGGTACTTATATTTTTCGCTTCAAAAAGTCTCTCATGCCATATCTTGGGAACTTCCACACCGGGAACATGAGCGGTTAAAAATTGAGCCGTTCGCAATTTCGTAATGGGGAAAAATCCCAAAACGAGTTGGGCGTCTTTAGCTTTTGAGCCTACTTCGACTTTCGCTTTTTCAAAAAGCTCCAAAAGCATAGCAGCATTTTGTGCACTGTAAACCGGCTGAGTTATAATAGCCAAAGCGTTATGTTCCAGTTTTAGACGCATCTTTTTTTGCAAATTTTTAGGATTTTTGGCAAAAGCGTTCGAAACGGCAAAGGGATATATCTGTTTTGGACGAACATCCAGAGGTTTGCCGGCATAATCGATTCCGCCGTTGAAACATTTGATAATATCCAAAAGAAGTGTCGAATTTCCTTCGAAAACCCCTTTTGCCAAAGGCTGATCACTCATAGACGCGGGGTCTCCGGTAAGCGCCAAAATAGCCCGTATATCAAAGTCATTCGCTCCAAGAAGTCCCGATTGAAGAGCAATTTTGTTTCGATCGCGCATAGAGATCGTCGCTATTGCCGGTTTTTTGAAGATATTTTGAAGTTTCAACGCGGCAAAAAGCGAACTGTACTTCATCTTCGCTAAAGGAGAATCGGTAACACTAAAACCATCAACTTTTTTATGTAAAGAGAGCTCCTTTATACGATTCGCGACCGGATCGAAAGTAGCTGAGTGTTTCGGAGTGGTCTCAAGCGTCAAAAAAGAGTCGTTTTGTAATTTATCTATAAAATGCTCAAACATCGGGCTTTTTCTTCTTTAATTTAGTATTTAATTTGATATTATACCGATTTATCCAAAAACTTAAAGGCTATTTTATGAAACTTTGCGTGTTTGATTTCGACTCCACCTTGATGGACGGAGAGACGATAGATTTTTTAGCAAAACCGCTCGGACTTGAAGAGAAGATCGCACAGATCACCGAAAGGACGATGCAAGGAGAGCTTGACTTTTTTGAAAGTCTTACAACAAGGGTGACTCTTTTAAAAGGATTGCCGCAAACTACACTAAACGAAATATGTCATAACCTTCCCTATATGCCGGGAGCGAAAGAGACTATAAAAGAGTTGAAAGATATGGGATACAGAGTCGTCGTTTTTAGCGGAGGTTTTAGAAACGCTACATCTTACGCAAAAGATCTTTTGGGATTTGATGCCGATTTTTCAAATACTCTTCACATACGAAACGGCGCTCTAAGCGGACTTGTCGGCGGAGAGATGATGTTCGATTTTTCAAAAGGAGATATGTTAAAACGACTGCAATTGATCATGAACATAAGCGAAGATGAAACCGTAGTCGTAGGCGACGGCGCGAACGACCGCTCTATGTTTAAATATGCGGCGAAAAGAGTTGCGTTTTGCGCAAAAGATATTCTCAAAAAAGAGGCTAATATCGTGATAGATACAAAAGATCTTACAAAACTGTTAGGAGAAATATAATGTATATAGAAGATGGGAATTTTTCTCTATGGTGTGATTTTATAGAGAGAGATTTTTTAGACAAGGGCTTAAAAGAGCTTATCGAAAAAAAGATAGTAAACGGAGCAACAAGCAATCCGTCTATTTTTAAAAACGCATTTTTGAATTCTCCGGCATATAAAAACGATATACAATCGCTAAGCGATAAAAAACCCAAAGAGATTTATGAAGCTCTGGCTATTAAGGATATTCAAAAATCAGCCGATTTACTTTTAGACCTTTACAAAAAAGGTGACGACGGTTTTATAAGTATAGAGGTCGATCCCTCACTTTGCGACGATAGCGAAGCGACTGTAAAGGAGGGAAAAAGGTTGTTCAATACGATAGACCGTCCCAACGTCATGATAAAGGTACCGGCGACGGATGCCGGTTATAGGGCTATGAAAGAGCTTATGAGTGAAGGAATCAACGTCAATGCGACTCTCGTCTTTTCACCCTATCAGGCTAAAAAATGTCTTGATGCTTTCGAAGAGGCTGGAAACGACGACACTTATGGCGTAATCAGTATTTTCGTCAGTAGATTCGATCGCAAAACGGATGCGCTTTTTGAGGAAAAAGGTATAGAAAAAGCTAAACTAGGCATCTATAACGCGACTAAAATTTACTACGATATAAGAAAAAGAGATCTAAAAAACATAAAAGCTCTTTTTGCAAGTACCGGCGTAAAAGGGGACGATCTTCCAAAGGCATACTATATTACGCAACTACTCTATGAAGCGAGTGTAAATACGGCTCCTTTGGATACGATCGACGCATTTATCAAAACGGGTGTAAAAGAGCTCAAAAAACCGATAGACAAGAGAGTTATCGAAAAATTTTTCGATGACCTGGGAAAAAACGATATAGATATAAATCAAATTTACGACACGCTTTTAGATGAAGGACTTGAAGCTTTTAAAATAGCTTTTAGGGAGATTCTAAAAGAGTTAGAAAAAGGATAGCAATGATAAACAGCAGAGATTTGAGACAAGAAAGCGACGTAGATGTTCAAACCCTCGATTTTAAGATGCTTGAGAAACTTAAATTTTATCTTCACGGACTCGTAAAACATGGAGGAAGTGATCTTCATATAAAAAGCGGATCCGTTTACAGAGGTAGAATCAGCGGGGAGTTGGTTCCTCTATCTACCGAAGTTCTCTCCCACGGCGACGGCATTCAAATGGCAAAAGAGGTACTAAGAAGCAGATTTACGGAACTTGTCGAAAAAAAAAGCGTCGATTTTAACTTTAAACTAAACGACAAATACCGCTTTCGTGGAAATATGTTTTTTCAAACCGAAGGTGTTTCGGCCGTATTTCGTGTTATCCCGGTAGAAATTCCATCTATGAATTCGCTCAAACTTCCCGAAAGCATACATAAACTCTGCGATCTCAAAAGAGGTCTCGTTTTAGTTACCGGCCCCACCGGAAGCGGTAAATCGACAACACTAGCCTCCATCATAGATGAAGTGAACAAGATCCACAGAAAACATATTATCACTATCGAAGATCCTATAGAGTTCGTCTATCAAGATAAAAACTCGCTCATTAACCAAAGAGCTATAGGACAAGATGCACTCGATTTTTCAACCGCTCTTAGAGCCGCTCTTCGTGAAGATCCCGATATCATACTAGTGGGCGAGATGCGTGATATGGAGACAATCGAGACCGCAATGCATGCGGCGGAAACAGGTCACCTCGTACTCTCCACGCTTCATACCGTTGACGCCAAAGATACGATCAACAGAATTATAGGTATGTTTCCGGGAAACGAACAAAATAAGATCAGAATGTCACTTGCGGCGACACTGCAGGGTGTTCTCTCTCAAAGACTCGTCAAAACCAAAGACGGCAAAAGAGCCGCCGCAATCGAGATTTTATACAGAAACGCCCGTATAGAATCACTCATAGCGGATTCAAGAGATAGTGAAATTACCGATGCGATCGCGGAGGGTAAAGATATATACGGTATGCAGACCTTCGATCAAGCTCTTTTGGATCTTTACACAGCGGGAACAATAGACGAAAACGAAGCTCTTGTAAACGCTTCCAACAGAGGAGACCTGAAGATGAAAATCGATAATTTTAACAACCAATACGGTTCGGCCGAAACGGTTGATGATGCTATGATAGACCTGAAAATCGAACAAAGCGTTTAATAAAGCGAATTTTTAGAAATTTTTGAATATAATCGCGCACTTATATCAAAAATTAAAAGGACAACGATGTTAGAAGGTATAGTTAGAGATAGTATCGGTAAAAAAGCTACAAAAGCTTTAAGACGAGATGGTTATCTAATCGCCAATATTTACGCAAAGGGGATAGATAATATCAATGCGGCTTTTAAATCAAACGAATTTATAAAAGCCGTAAGGGCGAAAGAGACTCTTGCGTTCCCGGTAAAAGTGGGCGATCAAGAACTAAAAGTTGTCATACAGGAGTATCAAAAAGATCCGGTAACTATGCAACTGCTTCATGTGGATCTTAGAGTCGTGCAAGATGATGAGACCTCGAAATATCTAGTACCGATCAAAGCCGTAGGCACACCAAAAGGTTTAAAAAATAAAGGCGTGCTTATTTACTCCAAAAAGAGACTTCTCGTAAAATGTAAAGGGAAAGATCTGCCAAATAGTTTCGATTTGGATGTAAACGATCTGGACGTAGGCGACGCAATTTTGGTAAGAGACATAACTCCTCCCGAAGGCGTACGGATCATGGAAGCCGACAGAGTTTCGCTTGTTGGTGTTATAAAAGCGAAATAATATCTTTTTATGACACTCATAGTCGGCTTAGGCAATCCGACCGACAAATACAAAAACAACCGACACAATATCGGTTATGCGGTCATCGATGAACTTATCGATGACCTATCCGCTCAAGATATCACAAAAACTTCATTCAAAGGTTTGCTTTATAAAAAAAACGATATTTTTCTTTTAAAACCTCTCACATATATGAATCTTAGCGGCGAAAGCGTGCTGGCGGTTTCAAAATACTATAAAATCTCCCGTATCATAGTAATTCATGACGAGCTGGATATAGAGCTCGGACGCATTAAAGTAAAACACGGAGGCGGCAGCGGAGGTCACAACGGTTTAAAATCGATCGATTCACTATTGACGAGCGAATACGATCGTATCAGAATAGGAATTTCACGCCCAAGCGATAACCGAAGTATAGTCACTTATGTTTTGAGCGATTTTTCAAAAGAAGAGATCTCGTGTGTTAAAAAGGTAATAAAAACGGCGGCTCGGATCGCACTTGATCTTACCGACTCGGATATAAAAGAGATCCAAAACAGATATCCGGCAAAAAAAAACCATTGTACACAATAAAGGTCTAAGATGCCGATATATCAAAGATTTCTTTCAAAACTCTATTTTAAGAAGTTTCTACTTCTTTTTATGGCTTTCGAAATCTTTTTCGTCGGTATAGATCTACTTAAAAACTTAAAGCTTCTACCCGATTCCGCAAACCTTCAAGTTTTGTATATCGTAAATAAATTTTTAGAATTTATCGGTTTCACTCTTCCTCTTACACTAATTTTCGCGCTTATTATGGCCGTTATTCAAATCATAAAAAGCAATGAACTAGTAACGCTTTACTCTCTTGGAATCAGTAAAACCGATGTTGCAAAACCATTTATCGTTATCTCTTTACTTATAACATCCATTTATATCGGATTAAATACGCTCCCCTACTTCGTACAAGCGCATCAAAATGCGTCGAATATCAAAAAAAGGGGAACGATAACTTCGATAAGCTCTTCAATTTTTTTAAAATCGGGAGAAGATTACGCATATATCCAAGAGTTAAATCCCGCCGCGAAAACAGGTGAAAATATGAAGATTTTCATAATAGAAAAAAAGGATTTGGTTAAAATCATAGAAGCTAAAGAGGGAGTTTTCAAAAACGACCACTGGGAATTGAAAGATATAACCGTTTATGAAAAACCTCATATAGATAAAAAAAATTTAAATGATTTAAAGCTACTTATAAAAAGATATGAAACGAAAAACGTACTCTACGGATTTACCCCCAGAATAATAGACACTCTTTTTCAAAATAGCACCAAACTAACTATTCAAGATTCATTCAAAGCGATAAAACTGTTTAAAAAACAGAATCTAAAAACCGATAAAATACGTGCCAACCTCTATAAAATGACAATTTTCCCGCTTTTTGCTCCGATTATGGTATTTGCTCTATTTTTCCTGTTTCCGACTCAAGCAAGAGGATCCAACCTGACATTTTTCACGATGGCTTCCATCTTCGGCTCTTTGGCACTATGGGGCATTACACTTACGATGACAAAAATAGCCAACAACGGTACCGTTTCGGCTGAAGCGGGCATTTTATTGCCAATCTTACTACTCGGGCTTGGAAGCGTTTACCTTTATAAACGTCGTTAAACAGTTTTATTTGAATTGAGAGCAAAGTCTCTTGTCACCTGATCGGCATATCAAACTTTTTACCCATCCGGCAGCTTTTTTAGCACCTTTGTAACCGAAATGTTCAACATCGTCACTATACTTATATCCAAATGTCTCAATTAAATCTTTCGTATCTTCGTAAGCGTTATAAACACTCCAAGATTTAAACTGCAAATCAAGCAGAAGAAGATCTTCGTTTTTCGCCAACTTCTTTATAGTGGCGGCATAATCGCCGGTTTCACGAATATGACTTTTTTGAGTCGGCTCATATTTGCGTTTTAGAAATCTCTCCACCGGCGTTATTAAAACCGGAATCAAATCATGCTCTTTTGCATACTCTATATATTCTGTCAACTCTTCATAAAACGATTCGTAAACTCCGGGTAGTGTGTGGTATTCGTCTTCTCTATATTCATCGGTCTCGTCGTTATGTCCAAATTGAATAAACAGATACCCTCCGTTTGATAAATCACTCATTTCTATAATCTTTTTCGTTTGATACCAGTTATGAAACCAGCTTTCGTTTTCATAAGGATTTCTACGCTTGTACGATCTGCTACTAGCTCCCGGTTGCGCAAGATTGTAAAGGTTTCGAGGATTTATCATATACTCTTTGAGCAGATCACCCCAGCCGTAGTTAATTCTTTTTCCGTTTTTCACCGTCGTGTTATGCACCGTGGAGTCACCTATGATGAATATCTTCTTATCAGCATTTGAGACGACTGAAAAAGCAAACGATTTTTCCGCTTTAAGCGAGTCATGATAAAAAGCTCTTATCTCGTATTTTCCGCTTTCTTGAGGAGCGTCAAAGTAAACTTCACCGCTTTTTATCTTATCTGCGATCCAAATCCCGTCTATAACATTCCACCAGGTGGAACGATCCTCTTTTTTAAACAATCCTATCCAATGATTTGAGCCTCTGGGAAAATTTTTATAGTTTACGAAAATAATCTCACCGCTTCTGAAAACCGTTTTTTGTGCGGATATAGTTAAAGGATCGTTTTGAGAGTCCGTATGAAAAGAGGCTTTTTCCACCATATTGAGCGAATCGTTATAAAAAAGTCTAACTTCATACTCTCCGCCTCTATCGGGAGCTTTTAATTTTAGCTTACCGTTTTTAAAATAAAACCAATTTTCGGCAAGTACCGAATCCCAGTCGTTCAAAGCTTCTTTCGCAAAAATCCCGACCCAATTATTCGAACTGCCGGTAACGCCTTTGAGCATTACATTTATCGTCTCGCCACCTTTGTATGAACTTTTGTCCAAAGTGACGGAAGCGGCGTTTAAGGAGATAAAAGTTAGAAGAAGCATTAAAAACGGTCTCATATTGATCCTTTAATATAGCGATCTATTTTTACGATTTTAATATAAAATTTCCTTAAATAGCATTAAGAATAAAAAATATTTTATCTTTTAAAAAATTTATTTAAGTTTTTTGAAGTAACAAATAAGTTATAAAGATAAAAAAACTAACATTTATCTAAGAGTGCATTTTAAAAAAATTTCGATAAAATAGCCGCAAAAACAAGGTATCTTATGATAAATTTTCATGCTCTTTGCGATAAATACGACACCCCCTTGTATCTGTACGATTTCGACCATATAACATCGCAATACGATAAACTCAAAGAGGCGTTCAAAGCCAGAAAATCACTTATCTGTTATGCGATCAAAGCAAACTCCAATCTCTCAGTCATCAAACATTTGGCAAAGCTTGGAGCAGGTTGTGACTGCGTATCGATAGGAGAGGTAAATCGCGCTCTATACGCCGGTGTTCAAAAATATAAAATCATTTTTAGCGGTGTCGGCAAAAGAGATGACGAGATCAAAGAGGCTCTTGAAAAGGATATTCTTCTCATAAACCTAGAGAGTGAAGCGGAACTCCACAGAGTTGAGTTACAGGCGCAAAAACTCGGGAAAAAAGCGAGAATAAGCATCCGCGTAAATCCCAATATAGATCCGAAAACCCATCCGTATATCTCAACAGGACTTCATGAAAACAAATTCGGCGTTGATATCGATACCGCTAAACGAATGTATATCAAAGCGAAAAACTCACAATTTCTAGATCCTGTCGGGATACATTTTCACATCGGTTCTCAGCTGACCGAACTATCCCCGATAAAAGAGGCTAGCGAAGTGGTAAGTGATCTGGTAAGAAGTTTGAAGGTTTTGAAAGTCGATATAAAATTTTTCGATATCGGCGGCGGGCTGGGTATAAGATACGACGACGAGACTCCGATAGAGCCTTACGATTACGCTCAGGCGATATTTTCGACACTTAACAACCTGGATGTAACCGTGCTATGCGAACCCGGTCGCTATCTAAGTGCGAACAGCGGATATTTTTTAACAAGAGTACTATATGAAAAAACAAACGCGGATAAACGATTCGTCATTGTTGACGGGGGAATGAACGATCTTATACGCCCCTCTCTTTATGACGCTTATCATAAGATAGAAATAGTGGCAAAAGATGCGGATGAAGAGAGTTCTCTATGCGATGTCGTAGGTCCCGTATGTGAAAGCGGTGATTTTTTCGCTAAAAATATTAAATTACCCAAAACGGATCATGACGACCTGCTCATCATAAAAAGTTCGGGCGCATACTGTTTTACAATGAGTTCCAACTACAACACTAGAGGCAGAGTCGCGGAAGTCGCGTTAGAAAACGGAGAAGATCGTCTCATACGAAGAAGAGAAAAATTCGAAGATATGATCGCACTGGAAAAGGATTATCTAAAATGAATCTACAGGAATTGAGAGCGGGAATAGACAAAGTCGATGATGAACTGCTGAAACTTTTAAACAAGAGAATGCAGTTTGTAAAAGAGGTCGGCAAACTCAAACAAAATGACGGCTCAAGCATCTATCGACCGGAGAGAGAAAGAGAAATTTTAAAGAGACTCGAAAAACAGAATAACGGAGATTTGACTACGGAAGCGATAGAGGCTATATTTATGGAAATTTTTGCGGTCAGCAGAAATCTTGAACTTCCGGAAAAGATAGCTTATCTGGGACCTGAAGGAAGTTATTCGCACCAAGCGGCGGAGAGTCGCTTCGGAGCGCTAAGCTACTATCTGCCGCTTAACTCCATAGAGGCTGTTTTTAAAGTTCTTCAAAACAAAGAAGCCAAATACGGAGTCATTCCCATAGAAAACAATACCGAGGGCGCGGTAGGTACGACTATAGATTCGTTAAATAAATACGACTCGAAAATCGTTGCCGAACTATATATGGATATTCACCATTCGTTCGCTACGATCGCCGAAGATTTAAAAGAAGTCAAACGTATTTATTCACATCCGCAAGGTTATAATCAATGTAAAAATTTTCTCGAAGAACACTTTTTGATCGATATTGAGTTCATACCCACCTACTCTACCTCGGCAGCCGCCAAAAAAGCGAAAGAGGATAAAAATTCGGCGGCTATATGTTCCGCGATTGCCGCGAAACTTTATAAGCTTCCGATTCATTTTGAAAAAATCGAGGACAATCTTGCAAATCGAACAAGATTTTTAATATTGAGTGATTTTAAGAATCAAAAAAGCGATAACGATAAAACATCCATAATCGCAAAAACCGACAACTCGCCCGGAAGCCTAGTGAACTTTTTGAAAAACTTTCAAGATCATGGGATAAACCTGACAAAAATAGACTCAAGACCGCTAAGAGACGAAAAGTATAAATCGATGTTTTTCATTGACTTCAAAGGTCATATCGATGATAAAAACATCAAAGAGGTAATTCGAAATTCGCCTAACGAAATAAAATGGCTCGGAAGCTATGTAGCGGGAGAACGCGATGCTTTTTAACAAACAACTTAAAAATATAAAAAGTTACGAAGGGGGGAAACCCATCGAACTTGTCGTACGAGAATACGGAATAGCTGAAAAAGATATAGTTAAATTAGCTTCGAACGAAAATCCTTTCGGAACGAGTCAAAAAGTGATCGAAACTATCAAACTAAACGCTCAAAACGTCCAAATGTATCCCGACGACTCAATGAGCGAGCTAAAGGAAGCACTGGCAAAAAAATTTGATGTAACGCGTAAAAATATCATAATCGGCGCGGGAAGCGATCAGGTGATCTCTTTCGCCGTAAACGCGAAAGCGAATAGGTATAAAAAAGTTCTAACCGCCAAAACTACGTTTGCAATGTACGATATATATACGAAGCAAGCGGGCTCAAACGTGATCAAAACCCCGTCGCATCAACATAAATTGGACGAATTTATTCGTATTTATAGAAAAGAGAAAGATAAGATAGGTATTATATTTTTATGTCTTCCTAACAATCCGTTAGGAGAGTGTTTGGATAAAGATGACGTATTCTCATTTTTACAAGAGATAGATCCTAATACTATGGTAGTGATTGACGGAGCTTATCAGGATTTTGCACAAGCTAAAGATCCCAAAAAGGGTATAGATCCAAAAGAGTTGATAGAAAATTTTTCAAACGCTTTGTATCTTGGAACATTCTCAAAATCATACGCTCTAGGCGGTATGCGCGTAGGTTACGGCATAAGCGGCGAGGAGATAATGAGCGCTCTTTATAAAATGAGACCGCCGTTTAATGTAACATCACTTTCGTTAAAAGCCGCCGTTACAGCTTTAGAGGATGAAGAATTTGTTAAAATGGGTATAAAAAACAACTTCGAACAGATGGAAAAATTTGAAAATTTTGCGAAGGAAAATAAAATAGATTTTATAGATAGTTACACAAATTTTATAACTTTTATTTTCGATGGTAAAAAAAATTCTAGTGAAATAGCACAACTATTATTAAAAAAAGGTATAATTATAAGAGATTTAAAGAGTTACGGCATAAACGGTATCAGGATCACTATCGGTACACCCGAACAGAATAGGCTCTTTTTTAAAGAGTTCCGATCACTTTTATAAAAAGGTTTTTGTTATAGATGGACTTTAAGATACTACTCTCTCAAATAACCGCGATCTTCACGAAACTGACGAACAGACAAAAGATAATTATAGGTGTTTCGACTCTTGCGGTTATCGCATTTATCGTATTTTTAGTACTTTATACCAACGGTAAAAAAAATATTGACGGCTACAGAGTACTTTTTGATAAAATATCTCCCAAAGATGCCGCGCTCGTTATTGACCAACTGGAAAAAGACAATGTTCCTTATCGTCTAAAAGACGAAGGAACTATCGAAGTACCGGCCGAACATGTTTACAAAGAGAGAATTACCATAGCGGCACAGGGAATTCCAAAAAGCAGTAAAATAGGTTTCGAACTATTCGATAAAACCGACTTCGGCGAAACCGACTTCGCCCAAAAGATCAAATACCTGCGCGCGCTCGAAGGAGAACTCTCAAGAACAATAGAGAGTTTACAACCGATAGAGGATGCGAAAGTTCATATCGCTCTTGCAAAAGATAGTGTATTTGTGGAAAAAGAGAGCGCACCCACCGCCTCGGTACTATTACAAATCGCAAACGCAGCCAAACTTACCTCCAAGCAGATCGCGGGTATAAAAAATTTAGTCGCCGCATCAGTTCCGAAAATGCAAAGTGAAAATGTGAAATTAATCGACCAAAACGGCGTATCTCTGGGCGAAAATCTTGATGACGGATTTGAACCTGAACTCATAAGCGCTCAAATGAAATATAAAAAAGAGTTTGAAAGAGCGTATGAAAAAAAGATCGAAAACGTACTTTCTCCCATTCTTGGAAATTCAAAAAAAGTTGTCGCCAAAGTAACGATTGATTTTGATTTTGAGAAAAAAGATACGGTTAGCGAATATTATGATCCTGAATCTGTAGTTCGGAGTGAGCAGAGTCTTGAAGAGAAAAAAGAGGGAGCGTCATCCGAGCAATTGGGCGGAGTACCCGGAGCCATAAGCAACATAGGACCTGTTGAAGGTACTACGAAAAATAAAAACGGCGGCGAAAAATATGAAAAAAGCTCTACGACGACAAACTATGAAATCTCCAAAAAAGTTACGAATATCAAAGGCGAATTCGCAAAGATCAAGCGAATTACCGCCGCAGTCGTAGTCGATGGAAAATATGAGAACAAAATAGATGAAAAGACGAAAGAGGAGACGACAGTCTATGTGCCTCTTGATCCTACGGAGATAGAGGCGATAGAAAATATCGTCAAAAATAGTATAGGATACGATCGAAAAAGAGGCGACTCCATATCGGTTAGTAATTTTGAGTTCAATCCGATTACGGCTTCCAAACCGAAGGGATTCGCAGCACAACTGGGAGTTTTCGTAAACTCGTATATAAACCCTTTTTTACCGCTTTTGAAATATATTTTGGCCTTTGTACTTCTTTATATCTTTTATAAAAAAGTCGTGTCCCCGTTTAGTGAAAAGATGCTTCAAGAATACAAAGAGGAAGATATCTACGCCGATGTCGAATCGGAACTAGGAGAAGAAGAGGAGGAGGATGAGATATTAAAAGAGTATAACGAAGCGAAAAAAAGAGCTGAAGAGGAACTTGGTCTTGGTAAAGGATTGGACAAAGAGGAGATAAAACATGAAGTGCTGCTTGAAAAAATTCGATCCGAAATAGAAAAAAGTCCGGAAGAAGCGGCTAAACTGATACAATCTATCATAGAAGAAGAGAAAGAGCAACTGTAAGGATCGCTGATGAAAACACCGTTGACAAAAGAACAAAAAGAGATATTCGACGAACTTACGATGCAACAGAAAATCGCTATCTTCCTAACACAACTGGGCGAAGATACGACCGCAAGAATTTTTGCAAATCTCGACATAGATATGATCACCTCTCTCTCCGCCAATATAGCGACTCTCAAAAATGTCGATAAACCTATCGCAACGGCGGTTCTCGAAGAGTTCTTAGCTCTTTTACAGTCAAACCAATACATCGTAAGCGGCGGTTTGGAATATGCCAAAGAGATACTATTTAAAACTTTCGGTCCTGAAACCGCACAAAAAATCTTAAATAGACTATCAAAAGAGCTTGGTGAAGCAAAAAGCTTTAATTTTCTAACAAAGGTAAAACCGGATCAACTAGCTGACTTCATAATCTCCGAACATCCTCAAACAATCGCTTTGATTTTAGCTCATATGAGTCCGGTTTCCGCTGCCGAAACTTTATCGTATTTTGAAGATAATCTTCGTGCGGATGTCACCATAAGGATGGCAAATCTTGGAGATATATCTCCGGCTATTATCAAAAGAGTTTCGGCTGTTCTAGAGAGCAAACTGGAATCGCTGACTTCTTACAAAGTGGAAGTGGGAGGACCTAGAGCGGTTGCCGAGCTTTTAAACAAGTTAGGACAAAAAGCTACGAAATCTACTATCGAATTGATAGAAAAAATGGATTCGGAACTAGCTAATACGATAAAAGATCTTATGTTTACGTTCGAAGATATCGAAAAACTTGATAAAAACGCTATTAGAGAACTTCTTAAAGCACTTGATAAAAATCAGTTGATGGTGGCACTAAAAGGTGCCGCAGATGAATTGAAACAGAAATTTCTCGAAAATATGTCAACAAGAGCCGCCGAAGCTTTTGTCGAAGAGATGCAGTTTATGGGTCCAACAAAAGTGAAAGATGTCGAGGAGGCTCAAAGAAAAATCGTCGAAGAGGTACAAAAACTAGCGGAAAAAGGTCTCGTTCAAATCGGCGAAGCGGATGAAGTGATCGAGTAGATGGGAAAAATCATCAATACGGAAGAAGACTCAAAACACACTATAAAAAAGTTTTCTTTCAATAGACTCGATGTGGGGGATAATGATATAATTTTTGAAAACTCCAACCCTTTTGATGACTCTACAATTGACGATAAAACAGTACATAAAGAACCCTCTTCACAAAAAGAGCTAACCCCGGATGAAAAAAAAGAGTTTTTAGAAAAAATAGAACAACTCACTTCGGATGTGATAAGAGTTCAAATGGAACTTGAAAAAAAAGAGCAAGAGTTTAAACAAGAGCTAGCTAGAGCGAAGGAGGAGTCATATGAAAAGGGTAAAAACGATGCGATACAAGCTCTTTCAAACGAAATGGAAGGTGAAATAGAACAACTGAAAACTCAACTGATAAAATCGATAGAACTTATTGACGAACAAAAAATGAAATTCGAACACTCTCTTGAAAATCTTGAAAACGAATTACTTGAAACCACTTTCATACTAGCTAAAAAAGTGATCGCGAAAGAGGTCGAGAAAGACTCTGCAAAAATAGCGACGCAAATTGCAAAAGAGTTAATAAAAATTGTCAAAGAGAGTAGTAATATCACATTAAAAGTAAATCCGTACGACAAAGAGTTTATATCAAGCCAGATTAAAGCTAGTATGATTAAAATTGAAGCAGATGAAGCTATTCAAAAAGGCGGTGTAGTGATTCTTAGCGAAAACGGAAATATCAGCGGCGATATTTCAACACGCTTCAAGCAGGCACTACAGCTACTACAAAAAGAGAGTTAAATGGATATAAAAGATTACAATATAGATGAATTAGAAGAGTTATGTCAAAAAATACGGGAAAAAATCTTACAGACAGTTAGTAAAAACGGAGGTCATTTAAGCAGTACACTAGGTGTAGTCGAGTTGATTGTAGCTATGCATTATGTTTTCGATGCGAAAAAAGACCCCTTTATCTTCGACGTATCACATCAAGCATATGCCCATAAACTTCTTACCGACAGGTGGGATAAATTTGAAACTCTAAGAACATTCGGCGGTATAAGCGGCTATACAAAACCGGATGAATCACCGTATGACTACTTCATAGCCGGACATAGCTCGACATCCATCTCTTTAGCCGTAGGCGCGGCAAAAGCGATAAAATTAAAAAATGAAGATCGACTGCCCATAGCGTTTATAGGCGACGGTTCTATGAGTGCCGGTATGGTTTATGAAGCGATGAATGAACTAGGAGATAAAAAACTCCCGACTATCATCATACTAAACGACAATGAGATGAGCATAGCAAAACCGATAGGTGCCATCAGTAACTATCTCTCTCAAGTGATGGCAGGTAAATTTTATCAAAAACTAAAAAGTCAAACAAAACAGATACTAGAACACCTGCCTGAGGGAGCAAGCTATATAGCCAAACGCTTTGACGAGAGTATGAAGCTCATCACACCGGGAATCTTATTTGAAGAATTAGGATTGGAGTATATCGGTCCGGTTGACGGTCATGATTTGGAAGCTCTCATAGAAGCTTATTCGATCGCAAAAGAGATGCAAAAACCGGTAATAATCCATGCACAAACCACTAAGGGAAAAGGTTACGAAATCGCCGAAGGCTACTATGAACACTGGCATGGCGTGAGTAGATTCGATATAGATACGGGAGAGCCGCTGGAAAAGAACGGAGATAAAAACGCTACGAAAATATTCAGCGAAGCTTTGATGAATATAGCGAAAAAGGATGAAAAGGTTGTCGGAGTGACGGCGGCGATGCCAAGCGGTACGGGTATAAAAGATTTGATGCTAAAATTTCCAGAAAGGTTTTGGGATGTCGGCATCGCGGAACAGCATGCCGTAACTTCGATGTGCGCTATGGCAAAAGAGGGATTTAAACCTTTTGTGGCTATTTACTCCACATTCTTACAAAGAGCTTATGATCAAGTTATTCATGATGCTTGCATTATGTCGCTTCCGGTCGTATTTGCCATCGATAGAGCGGGAATCGTCGGAGAAGACGGAGAAACCCATCAAGGGGCTTTTGATATATCTTATTTAAGAGCGATACCGAACTTAACTCTTTTTGCACCTAGAGATGAAAAAAGTATGCACGAGTGTGTAAAATTTGCACATAGGATGAAAACACCTTGTGCATTTAGATATCCTAGAGGCTCTTTTATACCTCTTCCATACAAAAGCAAAACCGTCGGTTACGCAAAAGCCGATCTCCTTTATGAGGGTGATTCGGAGATACTTCTAATAGGCTATGGAGCCGGAGTCGGCAGAGCATATGAAACGATGAAACTACTAAATGAGGATGCTGCGCTTTTGGATCTGGTTTTTGTAAAACCTCTTGATGAAGAAAAGCTTGCCAAACTTGCGATAAAATATTCAAAATGGTTCGTATTTAGCGATAGTGCCAAACAAGGTGGAGTCGCAAGTGCATTATGCGAATTTTTATCAACCAACAATTTTCATGATATAGATCTTACGACATTCGAATATGAAGATAGTTTCATCACACACGGAAATACAAAAATCGTAGAAGAGTCTTTAGGACTTTTACCCGAACAATTGGCGAAAAAAATAACCGATACCTTAACGTAGTATAGAATTTCAAAGACGGAACTTTTTTATAAAATGTCGTCTTTGAAATTTTTCGAACTTTTTATTTTACTATTTTTAAAAAAATTTTATCATACCGCTTTATCGACAAACGAGATAAAAAAAAATATACTAAATACCGATAATACATCATATATAAATATCAAATAAATTTATCGTATCGATAATAGATATGAAGGAAAATTTTATGACTATCAAAAATAAACTTCTTACGGCTGTAGCAATAACGGTTTTTTCTATTTTGACCAATATATTTATAGTCAATTACATATTAAACAAGAGCAGAAATCTCGAACAGTCAAAAGTATATATCCATAAACTGGAATCGGATATGCAATATCTGATGAAAAACAGCAAAGAGTTTCTAGAGTATAAAAAAACAAAATATGAAGAGGCATTTCAAAAAAGATACGAGTTACTAAACAAGCATATAGAAGAGTTTAAAGAAAATCTCGAAAGTTTAGATCTTAAAACGCAAACGATCGATGAGATATCAAAAAACATACTCTTATATAAAAAAAGTTTCAACGAAATCGTAGCCATTCAAAAGAAACTCGGATACTCCGATAAGGAGGGACTTACAAAACAGCTTTACGACGCGATAAAAAACGCCGAAATAAACGCAAAGAAGTTGCAAAATCAAGATATCTTCAGTATGGTTCTGACACTTAGAAACATCGAAAAAAGCTTTATGATAACTCATAATAAAAAATATCTCAAAAAATTTAAACGAACATATAACGCTCTAATCTATTTTATAGACGAAAGCATAAAAGACAAAGAGAGTATAAAAAACAATCTCGCAGATTATAAAAAATATTTTATAGCGTATGTAAAAGCTACGGAACAAAAGGGTCTGACATCCAAGGACGGTCTGCTTGGCAAAATGAATAAAACCATAGCTAAAAACGAAAAACTTCTTTCTGATATGTTAATCGCATATACACCGATTTTGGAAGAGAAAATTTCCTCTTTACAAAAATATTCGTTCGTCATTCAGCTGGCTATGGGAACGGTAGTGGTTATTTTATTACTTTTTGTCATATCAAGTATCGTAGCACCGATAAATCAACTAATAAACGCCGCTAAAAATCTCACTCACGGAGACGGAGATCTTACGGTTAGATTAAAAGCCGATTCAAACGATGAAATATCGCAGGCAAACCACTATATCAACAGTTTTATTCAAAAAGTACAGACGGTTCTAAAAGGCATTATCGACTCATCATCGGAAAATTCTACAATATCCGACAATTTGGCAAAGACCGTGCAAGAGGTTGAACAAAGATCGGAGAAAGAAAATAGCGAACTACAAAAAGTCGTACATGAGAGTCAAATCATTCGTGAAGATTTAAGCAACGCTATCAAAGAGGCTCAAACAGGCAAAAACAATCTTATAAAATCGAACGAAAATCTTGAAGAGACAAAAAAAGATATACTCTTACTAGTGGAAAAAGTTCAAGATAGTTCACAAATGCAACTTGAGCTTGCCGACTCGCTTTCAAGACTCTCCAACGATACGGCTCAAGTCAAAGAGGTACTTTCAGTCATCTCCGATATTGCCGATCAAACAAATTTACTTGCGTTAAACGCCGCGATAGAGGCGGCAAGAGCCGGAGAACACGGTAGGGGTTTTGCCGTTGTCGCCGATGAGGTGCGAAAATTGGCCGAAAAAACGCAAAAGTCGCTTACTGAGATCAACGCGACCGTAAATATAATTATTCAAGCTATCATCGACAGTAGCAACCAAATGAATAAAAACTCAAAAGAGATTCAAGAGCTTGCGGCCATATCCAGTGAAGTGGGAGATAAAATCAATGAAACCGTTGAAATTATGGCCGAATCGTCTAAAATGTCCGAAAATATCTTGAACGGTTATCATACGAACGCGAAAAAAACCGACTTTATAATCGATAAAATTCATCAGATAAGCGGTCTTTCCAATGAAAATGCCGCAAGTATCGATAATGTCGCAAAATCCAGTACGCATCTTAACAAAATGACCGAAGAGTTGAATCATCGTCTAAAAGAGTTTAAAGTCTAAAGAGATATGAATGAGTGTAAAAAAATTTAAAATTTCAATATTCTTCATTTTCCTCACATTTATTTATATAGTTGGAACTCTTAGTGCTTCTAATGATTCAAAAACCAATAAAATCAAAGAGGCGACGATGTTGACGAAATTACCCGGAGTTTCACTATCTACTTCATTTATCGAAAATAGAATCATATATTATGACGACTGCGAGAATCGTTTTTATTTAAATATGCAGTCTTATAACTATATGGATTTTATTTATGCTAAACAAAAATAGTTTAAATTTTTTAATTTTATTACTTATCACCAACCGATCTAAACATCTTTGGATTTTTATCATTTCCACTCTTTTGATCGCTCTTGTCTCTTCGGTATTTTTTATTTCTTCATCCATCGAAAAAAATATCGGCATCACCATTGAAGCTCAACCCGACTTTGTTTTACAACGATACAGCGGGGGTAAGGTTGTAGATACACCCGTAGAATGGATCGACGAATTTAGGAAAATCAAAGGTGTCAGCGCCGTTTCGGGCAGAATATACGGCAGATACTACTATGAACCTGCAGAGAAATATTTTCTTATTGTCGGTATCGATTTTTTTGATACGCAAATCGTAAAATCCTTTCAAAACCTCGTTGACTCGGTAGATATAAAAAAATTCCTTAGCAAAAACAATATGATAATCGGAAGCGGAGTAAAAGAGTTGTTGGATTATTACGAATATAACGGTTACTACACTTTCAGACCTCCGGACAGAAGTATTGAAAAAGTTTTCATATATGAAGTTTTCGATAAAAACAGCCAAATGGTAACTAACGACATGGTCATAATGGATATCGATCTGGCAAGAAAAATTCTGGGAGTTAAGAAAGAGAATGTTACCGACATAGTTTTAAAAGTTCCAAATCCCGCAGAGATCGAAAATATTCGTACGAAGTTGATCGTATCTCATTTCGATATGAGGATCATCGAAAAAAACGATATGAAAAAGTACTATAAAAATCTTTTCAATTACAAAGGCGGTCTATTTTTAATTTTATATACCGTAGTTTTAGCCACTTTTTTACTTATTCTTTACCAGCGATACTCCATAATCAAAGACTCCGACGCAAAAGAGATAGCCGTTTTACGGCTTGTAGGATGGAAAATCGAAGAGGTGATTTGGCTAAAAATAATAGAAAACTTCATTATCGCCGCCACCGCATTTATGCTGGGAGTGATAATAGCCTATGTATATGTATATATTTTTAACGCACCGTTATTAAAAGAGATATTTTTAGGATTTAACAATTTAGGCAACAGCGTAAATTTCACACCCGATGTCGATATTAAAATATTGGGAGTGTTATTCTTATTTTTTATCGTTCCTTTTATACTCGCTATTTTGATTCCTCTTTGGCGTGTATGTATCACGGAACCACAGGAAGCTATGAGATGATCAGAATCAAAAATGTCACAAAAAGTTATGACGAAAATAAAAACAACACGACATATGCGTTAAAAAATATAAGCTTGAGCGTTTCAAAAGGAGAATGTGTCGTTTTAAAAGGTGTGAGCGGAAGCGGAAAATCCACACTTTTATCTATTATCGGCGCCATTTTAAAACCTACTAGCGGCGCTGTCGAAATAAACGGTACGAATATCGTAACGCTAAGCGACTATCACCTTTCAAATTATCGTGCGAACAGTATAGGTTTTATCACTCAAGCATTCAATCTTTTTGATCTGTTGACGGTAGAACAAAACCTTCTATCCGCGTTACTTACGCAAAAAATATCGGAAACAAAAATGAATAAGAGGATAAGTTCGGCTCTAAAACTTGCGAATATCTCTCATAAAGCGACACAAAAAGTATATACTCTTTCAGGCGGAGAAAAACAAAGATGTATAATTGCCCGCGCGATCGTCAACGAACCGGATATCGTTCTTTGCGACGAACCTACAGCAAATTTGGATAAAAAAAACGCCTTGATTTTCGTACAAATAATAAAAAAATTAAAAGAGCTTAACAAAACTATCATAATAGCTACACATGATCGTATATTTGACGAGCTTGATTTTGTCGATAAAAGTTTCAATATAAGTGATGGAAAAATTGAATAATCTCTTTTTATCTCCACAAGTGAGCGTATTTTTATTCGTAGAGCTTTTTTTACTTCTAATTCTAAGTATTGCGCTTTTTCACACTCTTTTTATTTTAAAACGGCACAAACGCAACGAAACCACAAATAGACAGTATCAACTCGAAAAAAGGTCTTATCTCGTAACGACAGCCATATCCATAGCTCTTTTCATTAAAATATCTCTTTTACCGTTTTTTACATATACTTTAAATGATTTGGCAAATATCATTCCCGGAGCGATGTGCGCTGCCGGCGTCGTATGGGCAAACGATTACGGTTCACCTTTACTTTTGATAAAGATATCCGTAATAATATTAACGGCTCTATGGCTACTTTTAAATCATGAAGATAAAAGAGCCGTAAATTTTCCCTACTTTAAAGGAAAACTACGGTTTTTTATATTTTTATATATTCTTATCTTGAGCGAAACAATAATAGAATTTATATTTCTGGCAAAACAATCGACATCGACTCCCGTAATGTGCTGCTCCACCATTTTCGCTAACGACAATCAAAACGATTTACCGTTTGGCTTATCGGCGAAACTAACTGCGGTAATTTTTTATATATCGTACATTGGGGTTATGTTCTTAGCACATATTCGCAATAGGTTACTCTTGTCGATCTTATCGGTACTTTTCGTCTATTTTTCATACTATGCGATAGTCTATTTTTTCGGTATTTACATATATGAACTTCCGACACATAAGTGCCCTTTTTGTCTTTTACAAAATGAATATTACTATATTGGATATTTTATTTTCGGTTCGCTCTTTATCGGCATATACTATACTTTGAGTGTACTGTTTTTTAGATTTGCAAACGACAAATACACAAAAATTAAAATATGGTTTACTTTTTTCGTCGCTATCACATCCTTTAGCTTTATTAAATATCTAATAATAAACAGGGTGTTTCTATAAACTTTTTTTAATTTCTACCGATATTATATTTACAATCAAAAATTATAAATAAAATAAAAAGGAGATTAGATGATTAGGAAACTGACACTCAGTCTATTGGTTGCGGCCGTTTCGCTTACAACCGCGACATCGGCATCCGATGATATGAAAAAATGGTTAAGACCGGCGGAGGTTCCTCAACCAGAAGATAATAAATTGACACCGGAGAGAATCGAGCTTGGAAAACTACTCTATTTTGATAAAAGACTTTCATCTTCAGGAAAGATCTCTTGCGCCACTTGTCACCATCCAAAACATGGCTGGAGCGATGAAAAACCCACATCAAAAGCGGTCGGTCATGAAGGACGTGTGGGTCCAAGAAACTCACCTAC
>Ga0256914_1001306_pt1 | contig 23003 bp, 23 predicted proteins | sample HulkmetaG_FD_191571 | JGI IMG/M metagenome (GOLD analysis project Ga0256914, IMG submission 191571) | Hydrothermal chimney microbial communities from Main Endeavour vent field at the Juan de Fuca Ridge, Pacific Ocean - Hulk | ecosystem: Environmental > Aquatic > Marine > Hydrothermal vents ... | reverse complement strand
TATAAGCCTGTACCTCCCATCTTTTGCTTCTCTCAATGCCTTCTCCAGATCTTCCATATCGGAGTGTCTATACCTATAGCGTCTCGCCTTACAAAGTCTAACTCCATCTATTATAGAGGCGTGGTTTAATTCATCGGATATTATGGCATCCTCCTCACCAAGGAGAGGTTCAAACAACCCCCCATTCGCGTCAAAGCACGCGGCGTAGAGTAGCGTATCGTCCGTTTTCAAAAACTCAGAAACTTTTTTCTCCAATTCCTTATGTATCTCCTGAGTTCCACAGATAAATCTCACAGATGATAACCCATACCCCCATCTATCCATGGTTCTCTTAGCCGCCTCAACAACCTCCTCATTAAAAGAAAGCCCCAGGTAGTTATTGGCACAAAAATTGAGAACCTTCCTACCGCCCTTTACCCCTATCTCACTACCCTGCGGTGTAGTTAACACACGTTCATCTTTATAAAGCCCTTTAGCCTTTAATTCCTCAAGTTTAGTCCTCAGATCTTCTTTCATTTTCCCAAACATAACATACCTCCTAACGTTATAGAGAAAAATGGCCGCCCCCTGTAAATCGCTGCCTCCCCGCAAACAATCTCAACTTAGAGCCCCCCTTCCAAACTACTCCCCGAAATGCAAACGCCCTTCACTCTTTCTCTTAGAGAGCACAGAGAGCATATCCCGTGTCATAGCGTCAAGATCGTAGGTAGGATTCCATCCCCATTCTACCCGCGCCGCATAATCCTCTAAAGAGTTGGGCCACGAATTGGCCAGAGCCTGTCTTACGGGGTCTATATTATAATCTATCTCAAAATCAGGAATATATTTCCTGATATACGCTGCTTCGTCCTCGGGACAAAAACTCATAGCCGTAATATTAAAGGCATTCCTGTGACGGAGTTTATCCGGGTTTGCCTCCATTAGATCTATTGCCGCCTTAATAGCATCGGGCATATATATCATATCCATATAGGTATCTCCGGACAGGAAACAGGTATACTTTCCCCTTTCAACAGCTGCATAGTACATGTAGACGGCATAATCCGTAGTTCCTCCCTCCGGTTCCTTTACATTCGAGATAATGCCGGGGTAGCGCACGCCCCTCGTATCCACCCCATATTTGTGATAATAGTAATCGCACAAAAGTTCTCCTGCAACCTTCGTTATCCCATATATAGAGGTAGGTCGTTGTATGGTATCCTGGGGAGTAAAATCTTTCGGAGTATTGGGACCAAAAGCTGCAATTGAACTCGGGGTAAACACAGCACAGCCAAACTCCCGCGCCACCTCCAGTACGGAGTACAACCCATTGATATTTACATCCCAGGCTATCTGAGGATTTTTTTCCCCCGAGGCAGAGAGTAGAGCGGCAAGATGAAAAATAGTATCTATCCTATGACGTTTTACAATCCGTGCAATCTCTTTCGCACTTCTACAATCCACCCTATAGAAAGGTTCGAAAGAAACCCCACCAAAAGGTTCAGAAATCATGCCAGCAACATCATAAGCTTTTATATCCGAGCTCACAACATTCTCAGCACCGTATATATTCTTTAACCGGGGAACGAGTTCAGAGCCTATCTGTCCGAGGGCGCCTGTAACAAGTATTCTTTTCAAGAACACCTCCTTTTGAATCTGGAAAAACCATACACGAATTAAATTCAATATACTAAACATTATTATACTATATTATACACTTTCAATTTGTCAACATTTATGCTAAACTAATTCCAGGAGAGTAAAAATGGAACATTTGAAACCGCCCTGTGTAGGGAAAAACATTCAAAAACTGAGAAAACAACAACAGATAACCCTCAGTGTCCTGGCAGAGAGGAGCGGGGTTTCAAAGGCAATGCTCTCACAGATAGAATCGGAAAAGGTAAATCCCACAATAGCCACTATTTGGAAGATAGCCAGAGGTCTCGAGGTAGACCTAGATACTCTATTGAAGGGAGATTCTGAAAAAGCAAAAAAATTCCTCGTTATAAGAGACGCAGATGCGACAACTCTGGACACGTCCGAGGGAGGTCCACACCTAAAAGTCCTTTCACCAATCGCAATGGCAGAGGATTTGGAGATTTATATACTCACCTTTGCTCCCAAAACAAGACTAAACTCTACCCCTCATGCAGGTGGCACAGAGGAATACCTTACCGTTTTAGAGGGAGAAATTTACGTAGAAGCGGGAAATAAAAATGCAACTCTCCATAAGGGAGACTTCATTATCTACAACTGTGACGTTAATCACCTAATAGAAAACAGAAGTGATCAAAGAGCTGTCGTACACATGATAGTACGTTTCCCCAAGAAGGCGTGGGGTCAGTAATCTCTTACCGGTACAACCCTCCATCAACAGTTTTCTCAACTACACTCAAAATTTACAAAATCCTCTTGCTCACCCTACCCAAAGGGTATAACATTAGACAAAGATTAATACCTATGTGGAGGAAATAATGAAAAAAATGAGGCAACTAATCGGATTTTTGGCCTTTATATTACTCTTCATCATCTCCAGCACAGGGATTTTTGCCCAGTCAGTGGTAAAAGGAATGAGTGCAAACGGGTCTACAGGGCTCGTAACAAGTCCTACAGCACGAATAGGGTGGGAAAATACAACTCTTGGCGTAGATGTCGGGTACAAGTTTACGGGGGCAACACATATACCAATGGTTTCAGTAAGTGCCTTTGGAAAAGCGGAACTGGGACTTGCAGTTGATATCCAGCCAGCTGCAAATGCACAAGGGGCAACCAATTTTCTCATCACCGGGAAGTATCAGTTTTACGGTGGAGGAGGAGATCCTGCTCTAGCCCTTGCCGGAAACGTCCAGATTACACCAAACGAAACAGCAGAACAGGTTTTACTGGTATTAAATACCAAGGGAAGTTTCTTTGACTGGCCTGCCAGCACTTCCATGGCAATAGGTACAACATTTCCAAATTTCTTTAACAACTTCCCAATAGACTTCTCAATGGGCTTCGAACTAACGGTATGGCCCTCGGCCTTAAAAGACTTTGTTCACCTGATAATAGATTTTGCAAACTACTCCTACAGTATTAACCCTACAGGCTCAATGGCAGTGGGAAGAGGGATATTCAACGCCGGTATAAGAATCGGCCTTCTAACCGGTCCCAAATTCAAGCTTAACATAGACGCAATAGGTACCAACCTGCTCGATGCCAACAGAGGTTTCATGGTAGGGGCCTGTTTTGGGATGGCCATTATGTGAGACTGACACACACAGAACAGAGCAACCCGAAAATCAGAACAGAGGTTGTTAAGTTAGTTAGGCTATCAAAAGCTCTCGAGTAGCCGCAGAGTACTCCCGTTTAATGCTTTCTATAACGCTATGAACCGATGTGATTTCTTCTGTTCTGTAGGCATTTGATCCGGCGAAAACAAAGCCATTCTCCAGATCCCCCCTCTGAGCATTTGCCAAAGCCTTTGCTATACAGTAGGGAGTTGTTTTATAATCACAGCTAACAAGACACTTCCAGGGACATTTAAAAGGTTTTTTCTTACCGGCCTTTACGTCCCTTAAAAAATTATTGTTTATAGCCCTACCGGGAAGTCCAACAGGACTCTCGATTATCACAAGATCCTCTTCCTTAGCATTAATATAGGCCTCTTTAAACTCCAAACTTGCATCACACTCAAAAGTTGGCACAAATCGAGTTGCCATTTGAACCCCTTTGGCGCCCATAGTAAGGTACCTATGTATATCCTCTCCGGTGTATATACCCCCTCCTGCAATTACAGGTATCTCCTTTTCAAACCTCTCCTCATAGGGCCTGACAGCCTCTATTACAGCTGGGACCAGATATTCAAGTCTGTAGTTTTCATCTTCAATCTGTGTATTCTTAAATCCCAGATGGCCGCCCGCTTTAGGCCCCTCAACAACAACCGCATCGGGTACACATCCGTGCTTAGCCCACGAGCGAAAGATTATATTGGCCGCTCTGGCAGAGGAAACGATAACTCCTAACCTCGTTTTACCGTTATTAATCTCTTCCGGGGGTATGATCTGAGGCACCCTCAGGGGAAGCCCTGCCCCTAAAAACACTATATCAGCTTCCTCCTCAAATGAGGCTCTAAGTAGATTCTCAAAATCTGTTAGCGCTACCATTATATTCACCCCTACTATCCCATCCGTCATTTCACGGGCCTTTCGTATCTCTTTCTTCAATTCCCTTACATTCGTCTTCCTGTAAGACTCTTCTAGTCTATCCTTTAACATGGCCATCCCAACCGCCGCTATTACTCCTATACCTCCCTCATTGGCAACTGCAGATGCCAGACCGGAGAGTGAAATCCCCACTCCCATCCCCCCTTGAATTACAGGAAGCTTGGCTCTAAGGTTACCTATGACCAGCTCGGGGAGTTTCCCTTTTCCCTCTATTTCATCCGATTTATCTATCCTTTCCACAATTTCCTCCATAATTAATGTGTTAAGTGATAATACTACATTTCTCCTCGAGGAAGTGTAAAACAACTGTAAAAGGGAGATATTAGACTCAGAAGTACGCCTGCAATCACAATTAAGCGAGACGATTGATGTTTTTAAAATAGAATTGCATAATTGAATCAAAAACCAACGAGTGACAATCAATTTAAGGAGAAACAGGATGAAAGAGATTAAGCTGGGGGTACTTGGTGCGGGGAAAATGGGTCAATTCCACTGCGATTTTATAACATCGACTAAAGGATTAAAACTTATAGCGGCAAGCAGCAGAGCGAAACAACTCACAGAAGAGGTAAGAGAGAAGTATCATATAAGAGTATATGAAAGCCACGATGAACTGCTTAAAGACAAGGAAATAGAATGGGTTGTTATATCCACAACCTCATCCGAACACACCGAGTGGGCCATAAAAGCCCTAAAAGAGGGGAAAAATCTAATTATAGAGAAACCAATAGCAGAAACCCTAAAAGAGGCAGAAATGATATTTAACCTCGCAAAAGAAAGGGAGTTAAAAGTAACCGTACATCAAAATAGAAGGTGGGACAGAGATTTTCTCCTTGTAAAAGATGTAATAAAAGAAAAAATAATAGGAGAGGTTTACAGAATAGAATCAAGAAAAACCGGATTTTCACCAGGGTGGGGAGGTTGGGGTGCCCAGGGGATGGAAAACCCATGGAGACTGAAAAAAAAGTACGGAGGTGGTTTTTTAAACGATTGGGGCCCCCATCTTATCGATCAAATACTTCAATTAAAGGGAACAGAGATAAGAAGTATCTTTGGCAAGGCAGAGGGAAGAGTTTGGACCAAAGAGGTGGACGATCACTTCTGGGCAGAGATAGTTTTCGACGACAACACCTCTGCCAGAGTAGAAGCATCTAACAATTGCAGAATACCAATGCCACGATGGTTTCTAATAGGAACAGAGGGAACACTTGAAATTTCCGGAGGCCAGGCAGATGAGTGGAATACCGCCCGTATTGTGAAGGAATGGAAGGGAAACCGAGAAGAAGTAACAATTGATATCACTCATGGAGAACTCTCTAACGAGTTTTACCCACGCTTCGTAAAGGCACTCGAAAAGAATCTTCCCCTTCCCATACTTCCAGAAGAGGTGTTATTCACAATGAAAGTAATAGAACTAATCCGAGTTTCTTCAAAAAAGGGGGAATCCGTTTCTTTTAACACCTTACCTTAATTTACACTAACTCTAGTAAGCAAATTTGAGATTACCGTTTGTTGCATCGTAATATGAAAAAGCCACTCGCTCTTCACCATTTTCCCTATAAAGGGCTATGGATGCATACTCACCTACATCGTATCCCCTATCAATGGTATCGATAATCCAAGAGCCATCCCTCTTAAATGCATACTTTAAATCACCATTGGCAGCATCGTAAAAGGCTACATGGGGATTATCACTGCTGTCTAAAACTATAGATGAGTACTGACCAACATTACCACTCGCAACTGTTTCCGTATGCCAGCTTACCCCATCGTAGTAGGCGTATTTTAGAGCATGATTAGTGTTGTCATAGTAGCTTATATGAGGATAATCATTAGAATCAACGGCAATAGATGTGTATTGTCCAACATCACCCGTAGAATCCACCGTTTCCGTATGCCAGCTTGCCCCGTCATAGTAGGCGTACTTTAAATCATAGGCTGTGTTGTCATAGTAGCTTATACGAGGATAATTGGCACTATCCAAAGCAATAGAGCTGTAGCGTCCATCATCTGCCGCATTATCAACGGTAACAGGACTCTGCCAGCTACTTCCATCATAGTGAAGCTCATCCAGCTCACTCAACGAGACATTGTAATAGCTTACATAGCGATGTCCGTTACTATCCACTACTACGGAGCTGTACTCGCCCACATCACCTGTACTGACCAATGTGCTTACATTCCAGCTACTCCCGTCCCAGAAGGCGTACTTTAAATCATTTCCCGTATAATCATAGTAACTTATATGTGGATAGCCGTTACTATCCAGACTTAGAGAGGCAAACCTACCAACATCATTAGTACTATCAACAACAGAAATACTCCAGTCACTCCCATCATAATACGCAAACTTCAAATCACCGTTGGTAACATCGTAGTATGCAATCCCCGGATTACCCGATGAATCAACCTTAAGCGATGAGAATTGTCCCACATCACCGGCCGTATCAACAGTGAATCTATGCCAAACAACACTAAAATCCTCTCTGGAATACTTTCCCATCGAATCCCTCACCTCTATTTCAACATCACCAGAATATCCCGGGGCCTTGTAAACTCCACTCGACGAATTTATACTTCCTATCCCGCTAACAATACTATAGGTATAGGGAGGAACCCCACCTGCACCCTCAAAGGTATACTCTTCGTAGACATAGAGCCTCTCTGGAGAGGATCTTAAATATGGATAATCAACTATACTAACCGAAGCCTCGCTCGTATTGGAAGCAGAATCCGTCACCCTAACCGTCGCACTCCCCACAGAGCCAGGGGCTGTGTAAACACCAGAGACAGAATCTATACTGCCTCCCCCACTCACAACCTCATAAGTGTAGGGCGGAATTCCACCACTTGCCGAAAAAACGTACACCTCACCAACGTAAACAGTGGCTGTATCGGGTTTAATTACCAGGGTTAACGATGGCAATCCTGCCCCGCTCGGCACGGGCTTTCCCAGCTCTGAAAACAGAGAAAACTCATCACAACCAGTAAACACAAATCCTAACAAGAAAAATAGTACAATACTAAAGATAAGGAATAATTGCCTATAGTAGAGTTCTTTCCTCATATCTAACTTAAATATAGTAACTTTTATTCATCGCATCCAATCTTTTCTCAAAGTCATGGCCCTTGACTTACAACAATTAATATCCTAATATGTTCTTAATTATTGTGAACATTAAACTAGAAAAATCAAGGGGGTAAATCATGAAAAACTCTACCTCTGTAGATGTAACTATCGTCGGGGGAGGAATGATAACAAACGATCTGATACTTCCATCAATTTATCATCTCCAGAGAACAGGAATCGTGGGAAAAATAGATATATGCGCACTAAATAATCCACCGCTAAAGGCACTAAAAAGGAATAAAGAAATAACAGAGGCATTTCCACATCAAGATTTCACACCTCATCCCTCTCTAGAGGAGCCAGAGGATAAAACCTTCCCCGATCTATACAGAGAGGTCATCTCCGAAATGAAACCAAGACAGGCCGTGGTAGTCGCTATCCCCGATCCACTCCACTACCAGGTGGTCAAAGATGCTCTCTTGCAGGATCAAAACGTTCTCTGTGTAAAACCACTAGTCCTAAAATACACCCAGGCCGAAGAGATTAAAAATATTGCCTATGAAAGGGGCTTATTCGTCGGGGTAGAGTACCACAAACGATTTGACAGACGCTCCCTAATAGCAAAGAGACATTACGAAAAGGGTGATTTAGGTGAGTTCATTATGGGTGAAGCTAAGATGATAGAACCATACTTTTACAGACACTCAAACTTTCAGAATTGGTTTACAGTAGACAAGACAGATCCATTTACCTATGTAGGGTGTCATTATGTAGACCTTGTATATTTCATTACAGGTTTAAAACCAGTAGAGGTCTCCGTTAGGGGAATAAAAGGAAAGTTTCCAAACGGAAACGAGGGTTTCCTATGGGCTCACGGAAGGGTTCGGTACGAAAATGATGCAATTCTTTCAGTAATAGACGGACTGGGTTATCCAGACGAGGGAGCAGGTAGCAACGAGCAGTGTCTTACCATGTTCTTCGAGGGCAAAGGCAAAACAGGAATGATAAAACACAACGATCAATTTCGAGGGGTAACGCACAGCTACCTCGAGGGAATAGGAACGGCAGGTTCTCACTACAATTTTGTAAACCCTGATTTCTACAGATTAGTACCCTGGGAGGGAGATGGTTACAAACCGGTGGGCTATGGATTTGACTCCATTGCGGCGACGATTACAACAATTCATAAAATGGCAGAGGAAACAGAGGGGTTAACGGAAAGTGAATCTTTAAAAAGACGACAACAAATCATAAAAGAAACCGACAACAAGGGAATTATAGCGACCCCTGCAAACAGCTACATAAACGAGCTTGTTGTAGAGGCCGCAAGAAAATCCATATTAAACGACGGTATCCCCGTGAAAATTGTTTACGGAGAACACCCTCATATAGAGTAGAGTAGGCCTAGAATTAAAACATCAATATCAATCTTACTACAAGTCACAAGACATCAGAAATCCAGAAGTTCTACCGTAAATACCAAAAAACTATTGGGAGGAATTACCCCGGGATACCCCATTTTACCATACGCGAGCTCCGGTGGTATAATCAGAAGTCTCTTCTCTCCCTTTTTCATCGTAACAAGGGCCTCGTTCCACCCGGGAATAACCTGACCGATCTTAAAGGTTGCCGGTTTTCCCCGCTTGTAAGAGCTATCAAAAACAGTGCCATTTAAAAGCTCGCCCTCGTAGTTAACGGTTACTTCCATTCCAGAGGAAGGCGTTTCACTCCCCTTCCCCTTTTTCAAAATAATGTACATGAGTCCGGATTTAGTTTTAACAGCATTCGGCCACTTTTTCTCTATAAAGGCAAGATCCCTTTTACGTTTCTCAGCTATCAATCGTTTCTCCTCTCTCCTCTTCTCAGCAACAAGCCGCTCGAACCTGTCCTGAGAGACCTTAAATTTTTTAGCGTCCCGACCTATTCGCAATATTCGTACGCTTTCAAGCTTATCGCCCTGCGTGATCGATTCTACAACATCCATTCCCTTTACAACATGCCCAAAGATCGTAAAGTATCCATCGAGCCACGGAGCGGAACGCATTGTTATATAAAACTGACTCCCGTTTGTATCCGGTCCTCTATTAGCCATAGCGAGAACACCCGCCTTATCATGTCGTAAATCCTTCCTGATTTCATTCGGAAACTCATAACCCGGACCACCACTGCCATTACCAAGGGGGTCACCTGACTGGACAATAAAATTGGGGACAACCCTATGAAATACCATATTATCGTAAAAATACTTGCCTTTCTTATTCTTAAACTTGAGTGTTCCCTCTGCAAGACCCACAAAATTCATCACTGTCATCGGTGTCTTCTTATACTCAAGAGAGGCAATAATCTCCCCCTTAGAGGTAGTGAATATGGCATAGAGACCATTGGGAAGGTCATAACTCTTAGCAACCGCTCCCTGTAATCCAACACCCGCAAAGAGCAAGAGTGCTACCAGAACTTTCATAAAAAATTTCTTAAACATAAAACTATTCCTTTCTTGTTTGATTATTTTTACTTTCCATGTACTGTTTTTTCACATAGGCTATAAACTCCTTTAACTCTTTATTTTCACTTCTAAGCCTCTCAATTTCATATATCATCCAGGAAACATCCTCTTCGGCATCCTCTATATCGTACAAAAGATCGTTTCCCGGGTTATATGTGCTGTAATACACCCTACTTTTCTTCTTCTTTTCCTTTATATACTTAAGTCTATCTTCCATCTCTATATCTACTAACAAACCTCAAAAAACAAAATAATATTCTTTTCATACCTATAAAATTCCGATACTCTATAACGTACAGAAGAAATAATTTTTAGTCCACTTAAAAATGGTCGGAATGAATTATTTTTCATAGGGAGGGAATCTCAAATGAAATTCACAATTAATCAAAATCACAGAAAAATCCTACTTATCCTAATATTCGTTTCTCTACTGGCACTTCCCTCTGCATTCTCAGAGAAACTCCCCCCAAGCTTTTCTGCTAATCTAGGTTTTAACTTCTTTAACTATTCGGAAATTTATCTTGACACAGGGTTCGCCTATAATCATCCCATCACAGACGGGCTGGAACTAACTGCTGGTGCAGATTTTTCACTTCGTACTATCAAACAAACAGATGGAACAGTGCTTCCCTACTTCTTTATACCCATTAACGTAGGACTAAATTTTATATTTCAAAACACTTTTCCCACTTATGTGCTCGGTGTGGGTTTAAGCCCCGTCATAAGGATTCCACCAACCGCAGAAGACAGGGGACGCTTTTACATGGGACCCTACATCAAGGCAGGAATAAGAATAAGGGTACACAGACTCATGAACTGGTTTGTAAACGTATATCAAGACCTGTTAATAGGGGAACCCGCATGGATAAACACCTCTACCAGAATCTACACGGGAATTAATTTCAGGTTTACACCATATTAGATAAGTCCCATATTGGTAAGCTTTTTATACTCCTCCAAAAAGGTAGGAGTAACCTTATCCAGCTTTATCAATCTCTCTATTTCGTCCTTGGTAAAAAATTTCCCCCGCTCTATCTCTCTTTTAAGAGGTGTAATAACTCCCAGATCATCGGTATAAACGAGGGTATGAGTAAAAACAAACTCACTCTCCACCTCATCTTTGTAGATATAACTGTAGAGAAACTCGGCACCGTTAGAACTTATTCCAAGCTCCTCCTCTACTTCCCTTGCCAAAGCCTCTTTAACGGTTTCTCCTGCTCTCATGTGTCCCCCTACTGAGGTATCCCAATAACCCGGGTATCTATCCTTATCCCTTGCACGCTTTTGAAGATACAGACGTTTCTTATCAGTGCTAAAGAGAAGGAGATGTACAACCCCATGAATTAACCTTGGATTACCATGACACTCCGACCTTCGAGCCTTACCTATCTCCCTTCCCCTTTTATCGAAGAGAGGAAACATTTCTTCTTCCATCTTATCTCCCAGAAAATATAAAATAAATAAAATAATATGTTTATTTGTCTAGCAACAGATCATCCCATTCAATTCCATCTCCCGATTCAACTCTTCGCACAACTTTCTTCCCCAAAACGAGACGATAAAATGAGGGATCCAGACCTGGTTTCAAATTTTTCTCTGTCCGGAGGATTGCAATATTAGTCTCCGATAGTTTTTCTCCCTTTTCTATCTCCCGAATAGCATGAATTGATCTGTTAGTTGTTAAATAGCTCTCCCTCTCAGATTCTGCAAGCCTTTTAACACCATCTCCAAGAATTTCTTCTATTTTCCTCTTCCCGTACCTACCCTCTAATTCTCTCCACATCAAGTCAGGTTCTCTAACCGCTCTTTTAAGCATATCTACCATCATTCTAAATCTATCCGGAACAAGGGCTATTCTATCGTCCAACCCGTCTCCCTCATTTGAGAGAGTGAAGTGTTTCTCTACAGCCACCCCACCAACAAGAACGGACAGTACAGGTACCAGAGTAGGATCAAGCGAATGATCCGAAACCCCCACCGGTAAACCTAATATAGCAGCCAGGTTGGGGATCAATTTCAAATTATACTCCTCCTCCGGTGCAGGATAGGAGGTGACACAGTGGAGTAGGATACTTCTATCACAACCAAGAACATCAAAGGCCTTCTCGATATCACCCAATTTAGAAACACCACTCGAAACAATTTTCCACACTCCATACCGAGCAATCTCTTCCAACATTGGGAAATGGTTAAGCTCGGGAGAAGCTATCTTAATGGCCTTCACACCAATCCGCTTCAATATCCTAGCGCTTCGTATCCCAAAAGAGCTTGCTAAAAACAGAGCCCCTCTCTCTTCCGTGTACTCTTTAAGTTTTCCATAGAAATCCTCGTCCCGCTCCAGAGATTTAAATCTATCATAGAGCGGTATTCTCCCCCGGGTAAATCCACAAGCCCCGTGCGAGGGTGAACTATCTCATCAGCAAAGACAACCTGAAACTTTACACAGTTAGCCCCCGATTCAACGGCAGCATCTATCAAATCTCTAGCTCTACTCAGGGACCCTCCATGAGCGGTACCTATCTCTGCAATAATAAGAATTTTATCTCCGGAAGTTAACTCAAAAACCTCCTCATCACCCTGCATAGTACTTTCTTGACCTTACAGCAAGAACAAGAAACATAATTCCAATCGGGAGAAGGGCAAGAATGAACAGTATGAAAGACAGATTGGATTTTACGATTATCCTTATCTGTCTATCACTTCCCTTAAGATATTTACCATTCTTATCCTGCAACCTGAACTTCATATATTTAATGTTCCTGCTAATGGGGATATGAAACGCCCTCAAACTAGGACTTCTACCCTCGTACTTCTTGGGATCAAAGGGAACAATTCTATAACCAAGCGAAGATCCCTTCGTCTGTTCCACATAGTAAGGTTTTTCAAGGACAACGACAGAGCTTCCATCTTTCTTTATCAATTCTACCCGCGCCTTGGGTACTTGCTGAATTCTCACCCATTTTATTATGTTTGGATTTCCTTTGGAGTCGTTTTTTATCATTTTGTTGTAGTAGAGATCGTTAAACTCATCCTGATAGAAGGGTCTAAGATAAAGATCGGTTGTTCCATCTATGTAAAGCACGGAGGCAGGTGTTTTAGATTGAACAGGCCTAGTCCACTTATCCCCTGGTATGACATCGTAACCTATACCGTTACTTCGTCTCTTACCAAAAACCACCAATTTTTTCTCAGAACCCTCCATAATTTTTCCATCTTTATTGATAAACTTGATCCTATATACACCTATGGGGAGGTTAAAAATAAAGGCCTTCTCAACGGGTTTAACGTAGTATTTGGGTCTATTGGTAGGCTCTTTTGGTTCCTTGAGGCTATTCAATATCTTCAAATAATGCTTCGTATCCTTACCAGCCTTTCTGGCTTTAGTTATTTCCATAGTGAGTTTATTCAACTCTGCTTCATATTTAGCCTTTGCCTGGTAGTATTTTTCCACAGCATTCCAATAGGCATCTACCATTTTCGAATACTTTTTCCACTCCCTATCGGCGGCATCTCCGGTAAAAACCTTCCAGTTAACCTCATATTCACCCGGGGCATTGTAGTAAGTATAACGCACCTGTTTTAGCTTTTTCTCGCCTATCTTCTTTCCCGTTATCACTATAGTACCCTCAAAGGGTTTATTTAAAGCATCGGTATCCACCTTCCAATCCTGGGTAATGGGCCAGAAATATACCAGCGTCTTTCTAACGGTCAAAAAATTATCAACATTAGCCATTAAATAGATTGTATCGGCATCCTGTCGACAGAACGTTCCAGAGTACTCTTTTCCGGCAAACGCCAGAATAGAGTATATTAATTCTTCCTTTCTAACAGGAACATCCGAAAAAGCAATCCCACCCAAAAATCCAATCAAAACTAAAAAAACAACAACTCTCTTCATACTCTCACTCCCCTAACTTTAAGTACAAAATGGCTAATAATAAGAAGCGCTACCGTTAGTAAAATGTTCAAAAGCATACTAATAAGGTACAATCCCACATTACCATACCCTATAGCAGACAGCCCCAAACTCCAATAAAACAGAGGAGAAAACCACTTAACAATCCAGGCAAAGACGTTAGAAAGGCTCACAACATACCCGCTCACAATTGCAAAGGATCCCATTTTAACAATTATAAAAAACAGGGCTATTCCGAGAAACAGGGCTATTCCAGAGGCTGCATTATCCGTAAGTATAGATGCAATAATTCCATAGGCAAAAAATGCAATGGACAGAAAAATTATCAGTAACAGTGAGTAAAAAAACATAGGCCCAAGAACGAGATTATTTATAAGAGCGGAAACAAAGAAAAATACCAACAGTATCAAAAGATAAATCACGGTGAAGAAAAAATCCTTAACAAATGAAGCTAATACATAGGCCGTACCGTCCGCAGGGCCATACGCAATAAGCTCGATCGCACCAACTTTTTTCTCAAAACCAAACTTGAAAACTGAGCTTATCGCCAGATAGAAGAGAAACGGAATAAAAGAAACGTAAAGAGCAAACAAAAAGGGCCCCTCGGAGAAGAGCTTAACCACAAAGGTCTCCCCAAACGTTCCAGAAAGGAAACGAGCAATTAACTCATACACCGAATTAAGGCTATAATTAAGACCACTTGAGTCTATTGAACTAACAAAACCATTGATAAGAAAATATCCCAGAAATAATCCTATAGAGATTGCAATATAAAACCCCGGACTTATAAGGGTCTCAAATATTTTCCTCTTTGCAATTGCTCGAGTAGCATTTATCCTATAGTTCATTTATTACCTCCAACTCCGGCAAGCATTTCCACATTTTCCTGTGTAATCGTAACAAAAGCATCCTCCAGAGAAATCGATTTCTCTTTTAACTGAAGGGGAATCAGATTCCTCTTTATCAAAAACTCAGAGATAGCCTTCCTATAATCACCCTCTTTCGGAACCTTAACAACCAACCGATTCTTGGATTTGTTGACGTCAAGTACGAAATCCAGGGATTTAATATCTCCCACAAGAGCATCGGGGATCTCCTCCAGATCTATATGTATCTCCCTATCCTTAGAGAGTTTTAATAGGAGGGCATCCATCTTATCCTCTGCGAGGAGTTTACCGTTAAATATGATTGCTACCCTATGGCATATCTTCTCCATCTCAGAGAGTAAATGGGAAGATATGAAAATAGTCCTTCCCTCCCTGTTCTCCGCTATTATCAAATCCCTTACCTGTTTTATCCCTATAGGATCAAGCCCGGATATCGGCTCATCAAGAAAAAGAATATCGGGATCATGCAATAGAGCCCTAACTATACTCAATTTTTGAAGCATTCCCCGGGAAAACTCACTAATCCGTTTGTGGGCCACATCATCCAATTTTACCTGTGCCAGAAGAGCCATTATTCTATCATCCGGTTTCTTTAAAGAAAAGATATCCGCAAAAAACTTTAGATACTCAAAAGCGGTCATCCACGGCCACATTCCAACAGGATGCTTTTCAGGCACGACTCCTATCCGTTTTCTAAGATCAAGGCGGGAGGGGGTGTATACCTCGTCAAAGAGTTTTATCTCCCCCGAAGTGGGTGGTATTATCCCAAGGAGCATCATAATCGTAGAGGTTTTTCCAGCCCCGTTGGGTCCTAAAAAACCATATATCTCACCTGCGGGGATATTTAAATTCACCCTGTCAACCGCGGTAAAGTTTCCATACTTCTTAACCAAATCTTTTGTGACTATCAATTTCTACCTCCTGCTAACTCTGAGCCTTTACATTCCAACTTGTATCAATATAGTAGTGAATCTTTCCTTTGTACCCATCAAGATACCTCGTCAATTTTTTCTGTGAATTAAATGTCAAAATTTTCTTAACCACACTTTCGAACTCCTTCTCACTTATCTTCCTCGGATCGGGTACAAGAAAGAGAAAATCAAACACCCAATAGGCGGCATCGCTCTTCTTAATACTCGAGTAGGGTACCAAAGCACTATAGCGGAAAACTGTTTCGGGCGTTGGATCCCACTTCCAGTTTACCACCCCTCGAAAGAGCTCCTTACCCCTCTCGGAACCCGACTCGGTGGGAGCCTGTACAGGTATACCATTCTTAATCTGAACAGAAACTCTACATATTAACCTTATGTTAAGGCATGGATGATTCAATACCGCCTTTTTATCCTTACCGACAGGCCGTATTTCAAGGGCTACTCCCGTCGGTTTGTTATCCGTAAATACAATAAAATGGTCCAGATTGGGAATCTCGTATCCCACCATGTAGATAGGTTTATCAATTACATTTCTTCCCTTTTTAATAGTCAACTCTAGCTTTCTACTGACATAACTAGGAGCTTTTATTTCAAGCACCGCCTTACCCGGTTTTAAATGGGTAAACACAAAATCCTTACCAAAATATCCACGTATCTCTCTGTTTTCCAGTGTAATGGTAGAGTTCCAAACCCATTCCTTGCTTACATTATCTCTAACCGAAAAGGCAAGAGTAGTATCAAAATTTAGTGTTTTAATATAAACCGCAACTGCAATAATAACGAAAAGAGCAATAATAGCAATCCAGATCCACTTCGTTTTTCCTTTCATGAGAAATCCTCTCTAAATTATGTTGTTTCACTTCCGTTTATGTTAGTTAAAAACAATCAAAGCGTCAACGCACATAGGGGGTAAAATCAAAAAGGTTATATCGCATCAGAATCCTGGTAAATCTTACTCCCCACAGTTCTCTTTTGTCCCTGATACTTCCCGCTATACGGACTCATCGCTCTTCTATCCATCATAGCAAAGACTATCTGACATATTCGTCTCCCACTTTTTAGTCTGATAGGAAGCCTGTTGGAGTTGTATAACTCCAGGGTGATAGTGCCCTCAAAACCAGGATCTACCCATCCCGCATTCTGGATAAAAAGGCCAATTCTCCCTATGGAACTTCTTCCCTCCACAAATGCCGTTATATTATCAGGAAGCTTTACGTACTCCATTGTGGTTGCAAGCAGGAAAGAATTGGGTGGGATTACAATTTCATCTTTCTCTATCTCAATATACCTTATCTGTGAATCAAGGCTTATGGATTCCTCGGCATTCTCATCGACCTTCAAGAAATGACGCCCCAATCTTAAATCTATCGATGCAGGCTGAATCTGATAATCCTCTAGTGGGGTTATGATTAGTTCTCTGCGTTTCAACAACTCCCTTATAGTGTAATCCGAAACTATCAATCCCTGACTCCTAAAAATTTACTTCTTTCCATTATACCTCTCGATCAGGTTAAACTTTATCCTCTTTAGATTCTCAGAGAGAGAAACCTTATATATATGGGGATTTATCTGCCGTTTATAGGTATCGTCAAGCCTTTTAAGGTTAGAGACACTCTTTTCTCTTATCTCTTTAAGATTCGGAGGTGTATAAACCATCTTACCTCCCTTCATCTTAAGGTGCAGAAGCGGTTTAATATCGCTATAATCTTTAATCACCATATATTTATACTCAAAAGTCGGATGACAGAATTTATACTCTCTACCAGGTGTAATATCTTCACCCACCTCGGCAAGTAAATCCGCTAAAAACATCCCATTCCCATTGTAGAACCTATGGATCTGCTTTATACCCGGATTTGTTATCTTTTCCGGGTTGTTAGATATCTTGATAACCGGTTCATACTCTCCATTTATTTTCTTAGCTACAAGCTTATAAACCCCCGTGAGGGAGGAATCACCATCCGCAGTAACCAGATTGGTACCAACTCCCCATATATCTATAGGAGCTCCCCTATTAACAAGCTGATTAATTATATTCTCATCGAGCTCGTTAGAGGCAACAATCTTCGCATTTTCAAGGCCAGCCTCATCAAGCTTTTTTCTTACCACCTTGCTTATATACTCAAGATCCCCACTATCTATCCTCACCCCAAAATCAGTATAGCCCCTCTCCTTCAGCTTCTTACCTACCTTAATAGCATTTTCAATACCACTCCCAAGAGCATCATAGGTATCTATTAAAAGAAGTGTGGTGGCCGGGTATACTTCCGCATATTTTTCAAAGGAATCAAGTTCGTTCTTAAAAGCCATAACCCAGGAATGGGCCATTGTTCCTTTAACAGGTATGCCAAACAACTTTCCGGCAAGGGTATTCGAGGTTGCAGATGCTCCTCCAATATAGGCAGCTCTGGCAGCAGCAATCGCCCCATTAATCCCATGGGCACGTCTTAAACCAAACTCAAGAACAATTCCCTCCCTCGAGGCAATAAACACTCTCGCTGCCTTTGTGGCTATAAGGGTTTGAAAATTAATTATATTAAGCACAAAACTCTCGATTAACTGAGTCTCAATAAGCGTACCGTGGATACGGAGAAGTGGTTCATTGGGAAAGACCACCTCACCCTCATCTACGGCATAGATATCACCTGTAAAACGAAAATTTGAGAGATACTCCAGAAAATCATCCCTAAAGAGCCCCAACCCAGAGAGATACTCAATATCGTCTCCGGAGAAACGCAATCTCTCCACCCCCCTAATTACATCCTCCAACCCTGCAAATACAGAAAATCCACCCCCAAAGGGTTGCCTTCTGAAAAACATATCAAACACAACGGGAGGATTGAGATTAAATCTATAGTATCCCTGCATCATCGTAAGCTCATACAGATCGGTCAATAGAGCGGGATTCAATATAGAGTCCTCTAACATGGCTATAACCTTTAATCCTTCAATTCCTCAGAGCTAATAAAGATAGCTCCTCTTGTTTTCATATCGTTAACAGCTCTATCAACACTTCCAACAGGAAAATCAACCCCCCTCACAGCATCTTCAATAACATAGCATTTAAAACCCGCACCGAGAGCATCCATAACAGAATAATATACACAGTAATCGATAGCAAGGCCACAAAAAAAGAGAGTTCCTATCCCCAACTCATGAAGGAATCCTATCAGTCCTGTTTTTGTTTTCTTGTCATTCTCATAGAATGCGGAGTAAGAATCTATCCGTTTATTCCTTCCCTTCCTAAGAATTAGAGAAAAGGCAGAAGCATTAAGTTCCGGATGAAACTCCGCTCCTTTACTACCTTGTACGCAATGATCCGGCCAAAGAACCTGATCAATCCCATCAACATTAATCACTTCAAGTGGTTTCTTACCGCTATGATTGGAGGCAAAGGAGAGATGATCCGCAGGATGCCAATCCTGGGTTGCCACAATCCAGCTAAAATATCCCATTACCTCATTAATAACAGGGACAATTTTATCGCCCTCTTTAACCTCCAGAGCACCCCCGGGACAAAAGTCATTTTGCACATCTATTACTATAAGAGCCGTTTCTTCTTTGTTTACCCTCATTATTTTCTACTCCACATATTAATTCATTTCTTTTGTTCAGCGAGAGTCAAATCCACCAATCCATACTTGAGTTTTAACATAATGATCCTTTTAACACTCTCGTCTATTGTCTCCTCTTTTATCTTACCCTCTCTATAAAAACGGATAACCATATCTTCTAACTTAAGCACATCGTATCGGGAATTAACAAGAATAATATCCACTCCAGCATTAATTGTTTTAAGCAGAATATCTTCCATGGTATGATTTTTTGTAAGTGCCCCCATCTCTATTGCATCCGAAATAACAACCCCCTGAAAGCCCAATCTCTTTCTCAAAATACCATCAACAATCTTTTTTGACATGGTAACAGGATTATCAGGGTCTATTTTTCTGTATAGGATATGAGCTGTCATTACTACATCCGCTCCCCCCTCAATAGCTGCCTCAAACGGAATTACTTCCCTTGACATGAGTTCCTTTTCAGTTACGTCGACAACAGGCAATCTCTTATGAGAATCAATTGTTGTAACTCCATGCCCGGGAAAATGCTTTATCACAGGAATAATACCTGCTTCGTGAGCCCCAAATATGTAATACCTTCCCAACATAGAGACCTTTTTAACATCGGCACCCATAGATCTATCCCCTATTACAGTACTGTCAGGATACCTATACAGATCAAGCACAGGGGCAAAATCCATATTACAGCCTATACTTAACAGTTCTTTTCCTGTAATATAAGCTACTGCCTCAACAAAATATGGATCATCATGCTCACCCCAGTAATACGCTGCAGGGAATTTCGTAAACTCTCTAAACCTAAACCGTGCGACCCTTCCCCCCTCCTGATCCGCACTTATAAATAACTTAATAGGGGGAATATTTTCCTCTGCAACCTGTTGAAGCCGAGTGATAAACGCCCTCACCTGATCTCTCGATTTTATATTCATCCTGTTAAGGATAATCCCCCCAACTCTCCCCTCTTTTATTATTTTCACCGCCCTATTGGTAATAAAATCCCCGGGTATCCAGCTTATAAAAAGCTGGCCAACTTTCTCTTTTAACGTTAACCCTTTTATATACTTGTCAATTACATCCTTTGATACGAGGGGAATTTCTCTCCTAATAGGAATTCTTCCTCTCTGCGGTTTTGGTCTTTCCTTTTCAATGGAGACCTCGGCGGGTTTTTTTACGGGAGAGGGTTTCTTTATACTTTTACTTGGTACTTTCTCCTCCTCTGTTTTGGTTATCTTAGTTGGTTGTGTAGTTTGACAGGCAGCCAATAAGAATAGAAACAGTAGAAAAATTAGGGCTTTTCGCATTTTTATTTATCCGAAATTGGAGGATAGGGGACTCGAACCCCTGACCTATAGATTGCGAACCTATCGCTCTACCACCTGAGCTAATCCCCCGTCTTGATTGTCTATTATTTATCATACCAATAGAAAACTATAAAGGCAAGCACTCTATATCTCTATCGTCATTCCCTCCCTAGCAACATCAATCTCCAGTGAGGTCTTTCCCTTTATCATAGCCCTGTACCTCTCAAGCAAACTATCTAACTCTTCGTCCGATCTTAAAGGATCATGATGAAAGAGAAACAATTTCTTTACACCGGCCTTATGAGCCGCATTTATTGCCCACTCAAAGGGCGAATGTCCCCATCCCAATTTTGACTCAATATACTCCTTATAGGTATACTGAGAATCATGAATCAAAACGTCTGCCCCCTCAAAGAATCTCAAAACCTTTTCGTTTTCCTCTTTTGCCACCATTTCGCCCTCTTTTACAACACTTTCGTCGTAGTTAGGATCATCTGGTTTCATATCAAAGACATTCCTAAATGGTTCCGTATCGTAGGCCGTACATAGAACCTTTCCCTCATATTCAAACCTGTATCCCAGGTCCAGTATAGGATGGTTTAAATACTTAGTTCTTAACTTTATTCCTCCTTCAAACTCCTGCTCACTCTCCTTAAGCTGATAGTACCTTATATCAGCCGCAAGTTCACTCTGTCGCACGGGGAAATATCTATATCGAAGTTGATCTCCTACAATCTTATCAAGTGTATCCTCCTCATAGGTTACAGGGCCATAAACCTCAATATGTGTCCCGGGAATATAAATAGGAACGAAGAACGGGAATCCCATTATGTGATCCCAATGGGTATGAGTGAGAAATATTTTGGTATCAATCGGTCCCTTCTTAAGATCCTCCCTTATCAACTTATCTCCAAGTTCCCTTATACCGGAACCCGCATCGATTATGAATAACTTGTCAGCGGGATCAAATCTAAGTTCAATACAGGCCGTATTTCCACCATACTTAACCGTTTTGGGACCAGGACACGGTATAGAGCCTCTCACACCCCAGAAAGTTAATCTGATAGACATCGATTTACCCCCTACTCTGCAACCCTTAGGAATATTTGGGCTTTCTCTATCTCAGAGTTTACCTCATCCTCTATATCATCAAAAAAATCCCAATCTATCCCCAAATATTTCCAAACCTTATCGGGCAACTTTTCGGGATATCTATCTCCCGAAAAACCTATCTCAAAAGTATTGGCAAAAACATTGGCCGCACATACAGCATAGACAATATCTATGTTTTCCCCCCCATACTCTATCACGTTATGGTGATACGAAACAGCATCCTCTATGTCTTTACCAAGCTTCCAGTTCTCTATTATCATTCTTCCAACCTCTGTATGATCCACACTCAAAACCCTTCTCTCAGATTCAAAGAGGGGAATGTGTTCCTTATCCGTAAGTGATATTGCCTCCACGTATTCCTTAGAGAGTTTATTATTGAGAGGAATCTTACCAAGATCATGAAGCAAACCAGCTACAAAGTAACTCTCCAGAAGAGTCTTATCAATCTTCCTATACTTTGCAATTAGTTTTGCCGTAACACCAACACAGATAGAATGCCTCCAATAACCATCCATATTGATAGCCTGGAAATTACTCCTTTTCCCCAAACTTCCAAGTATAGCCGTGCTTATAGCAAGGTTTTTTACCGTATTAATACCAAGCATTATTATTGCCCTAACCAGCGAGGTTATCTGATTGGGCAAAGAGTAATAGGCGGAGTTTATGAGTTTCATAACCTTACCCATCAGTACCGGATCGAGACTTATAACCTGGTTAAGATCTGAGGGTGAAGTTTTAGGATCGTTACATATCTGAAGTATCTTTGAAACTGTCGTTGGGAGACTGGGCATCTTACTGATATATGCCTCTATTATCCTAAGAATTTTTTCCCGTTCCATAATTTCCTCATCTTCCAATTTTATTTAACACCTTCTTAATCTTTTCCCTTATCGCACTACCAAGAGTTTTATCGGGATAGTACCCTGCCAAATTACCAAGATACGAAAGCGTCTTACCTATACTGTCTACCGTTATCGGCAGCTTCTCCGCCTCCACACCAGGAGCATATTTCTTACTAATAATCTCTCTCAATCCAGGTTTCCCTGCAAGTCTCGAGCGAAGATACTCCATCTTAATACGCTCTTCGCTCATGAGAAAGCTCTGTTTCTTCCCATTGGGAAGATACTCAGAGAGTCGAGCAAGATAATCAAAAAGGCCTTTCTCTTTTTCCCTAGGAATTTCACGAGAGACTCTCTGTTCCGTCTTTTTTTCAAGATTTTCCCTTACACCGTTTAAGTAATCCTTTAGCTCCGCTCTTATCTCCTCGGCACTTTTAATCGGTTCCTCCTCCCCCAAGTTCTCTCCTTGATTCTTCTTCCTCTCCATCTCCTCCAATCTCTCTTCAGTTGCTGGTTCCTCCTCCAATTCCTCTATATCCTCATCCAACTCCTCCGGGAGCTCCTCTAGAAGAGCCTCTTCCTCTGCTTCTTCAGCCTCCTCAAGTTCTCCAATTTCCTCCCCCCCACCTGGCTCTTTCGGAAGCTCCTCCAATGGGACTTCTTCCAAAATCTCCTCCGGC
>Ga0256914_1001305_pt1 | contig 23007 bp, 20 predicted proteins | sample HulkmetaG_FD_191571 | JGI IMG/M metagenome (GOLD analysis project Ga0256914, IMG submission 191571) | Hydrothermal chimney microbial communities from Main Endeavour vent field at the Juan de Fuca Ridge, Pacific Ocean - Hulk | ecosystem: Environmental > Aquatic > Marine > Hydrothermal vents ... | reverse complement strand
CCAGGATGGCTCCGAAAAGAGAGGTTTCCCCGGGGGGATTTCTCTTCCGGCCCATCGGGGTGATCCACTCTCCCTACACCCCTGAGAAGGGGGCGCCCAGGCAGGGACGGTTCAAGCCCGACGTCCCCGCAACGATCGAGATCTTCCCCGAGTACGAGAAGGGTCTCTCCGACCTGGAGGCCTTCTCCCATGTCTGGGTGATCTATGCTTTCGACCGGGTCAAAAGGTGGAGCCCGGAGACTCCCACTCCCTGGGACAGGAAGACCCGGGGCGTCTTCGCCACCAGGTCGCCCCGGAGGCCCAACCCGGTGGGACTCACCGTGGTGAGGCTGGTGAGGCGGGATGGACGGATCCTCCACATTCAGGGGATCGACGCCTTCGACGGAACGCCCGTGCTGGACATCAAGCCCTACATACCCAGGTTGGACGTAGTCCGCCGCGCTTCGCCGGGGTGGTTGAAGAAGAAGGGGCTCTAGGACTCCCATCCTCCCGGCCGGATGCCGGTCCCGGCCGGGAGGGTGGAGGGAGGCTACTCTCCCGCCGCGGCGGCCCCTTTTTCCAGGGCCTTCAGGTTTCCTTCGAGGAATTTCTCCTTCGCCCCGGAGAAGACGTGTTTCAAGGCTTCCTTGACGGAGTCGAGGGAGACCAGGCCCGTCTTCTTCACGAAGGCCCCGAGCATGACGATGTTCAAGCCCCTCGGGTTGCCCACTTCGGCGGCGATGGTGTTTCCTTCCACGTAGGTGGGCTTGACGTCGGCCCTTTCCACTTTTCTGTCGATCAGGGCCGAGTTGACCACGCAGTGGCCGCCGGGCTTCATGACGGGCTCGAACTTGTCCAGGGAAGGCCGGTTCAGGACCACGATGTGGTCCGGGTCGGGAACGATGGGGGAGCCGACGATCTCGTCGGAGAGGACCACCGTGCAGTTGGCCGTTCCGCCCCGCATCTCCGGGCCGTAGGAGGGGATCCATGCCACGTTCTTGCCCTCCAGGAGGCCCGCCTCGGCCAGGAGCTTGCCCGCCATGAGGACCCCCTGGCCGCCGAAACCGGCGAAGATCACCGAGGTGGAAGTCATTTCGCCCCTCCTTCCTCTTCCCCGGGCTTCTTGAATTCGCCGAGGGGGAAGTAATCCATCATCTTCTCTTTGCCCCACTCGAGGGCCTCCACGGGGGTGAGCCCCCAGCCGGTGGGGCAGGTGGAGAGGAGCTCCACGAAAGTGAAGCCCTTTTCCTCGGCCTGGAGGCGGAAGGCTTCCCGGACCGCCTTACGGGCCTTCCTCACCAGTTGGGGGGTGTAGAGGGCCTGCCTGGTCACGTAGACCGGGGCCGTGAGGGTCGAGATGAGCTCGGCCATCCGGATGGGCCAGCCGATCTGTTCGGGGTCCCGGCCGTAGGGGCTCGTCGTGGTCTTCTGGCCGACCAGGGTGGTGGGGGCCATCTGGCCGCCGGTCATCCCGTAGATGGCGTTGTTGATGAAGACCACCGTGATCTTTTCCCCCCTGTTGGCGGCGTGGATGATTTCCGCCATCCCGATGGAGGCCAGGTCGCCGTCGCCCTGGTAGGTGAAGACGATCGTGTCGGGCCTTCCCCGCTTGATTCCCGTGGCCAGGGCCGGGGCACGGCCGTGGGCGGCTTCCTGGAAATCGCAGTTGAAGTAGTTGTAGGCCAGGACGGAACATCCCACGGGAGCCACCCCCACGGCGCGTTCCCTGAGCCCCAGGTCGTCCAGGGCCTCGGCCACGAGCCTGTGGGCGATGCCGTGGGTGCATCCGGGGCAGTAGTGGGTCGGCCTGTCCCTGAGGGACTCGGGCTTCTGGAAGATCGGCTTGGCGGGGGCGCTCATTTCTCCACCTCCTTGCCCAGGTGTTTCAGGACTTCGTGGACCACCTCCTGGGGAGTGGGGACCACGCCCCCCGTCCGGCCGAAGAAGTGGACCGGGATCCTCCCTTCGGTGAAGAGCTTCACGTCCTGGACCATCTGGCCCAGGGACATCTCCACGGTGAGGATGAACTTGACCTTCTTGGGGTCCAGGGCCTGGACGGTCTTTTCCGGGAAGGGGAAGAGGGTGATGGGCCGGATGAGTCCCACCCGGACCCCTTTCTCCTTGAGGCGTTCCATGGCGGTCCGGCAGACGCGGGAGGTCGTTCCGTAGGCGCAGAGCACGACTTCGGCCCCCTCCAGGTCCACCGTCTCGACCCGAACGTCCTCGCGTTTCATCCTCTCGTATTTCTGCTGGAGTTTCCTGTTGTGTTCCTCCAGCGCGTATGGGTCGAGAAGGAGGGACTTGACGATGTTGGGTTCCCTTCCCTTGCAACCGGTGGTGGCCCATGGTTTCTCGAAGCGGGCCGGTTCCTTCTCGGGGAATTCCACGGGCTCCATCATCTGGCCGATGATGCCGTCTCCCAGGACCAGGACGGGATTGCGGTACTTGTCGGCCAGGTCGAAGGCGTCCATGACGAGTTCCACCGCCTCCTGGACCGTGGCCGGGGCCAGGACCATGGTGAAGTAGTCGCCGTGGCCTCCGCCCCTGGTCGCCTGGAAGTAGTCCGACTGGGCCGGCTGGATCCCCCCCAGCCCCGGGCCGCCCCGCACCATGTTTATGATCACCACGGGGAGCTCGGCGCCGGCGATGTAGGAGATCCCCTCCTGCATGAGGGAGATCCCCGGCGAGGAGGAGGATGTCATGACCCGCACCCCCGCTCCGGCGCAACCGAAGAGCATGTTGATCGAGGCGACTTCGCTCTCCCCCTGGACATAGGTTCCTCCCACCTGGGGAAGCCGGCGGGACATGTATTCGGGGATTTCGTTCTGGGGGGTGATGGGATAGCCGAAGAAGTGCCTGCAACCGGCCTTGATGGCGGCCTCCCCCACGGCCTCGGCGCCTTTCATGAGGATCCGGGTCATGGTTTCGCTCCTTCCGCCTTGACTTCCTTGAAGACCGTGATGGCCACGTCGGGACACATGTCGGCGCACATCTTGCACCCGATGCAGCCCTCCTTGAACTGGACGGCGAAGTTGTAGCCCTTGGTGTTGATCTTTTCGCCGAGCTTCAACACCTCCTTGGGGCAGACGGATACGCAGATCCCGCATCCCTTGCAGAGTTCGGGATCGACTTCTATGTACGGCATGTCATTCTCCCTTTTCTTCGCCGGGGGCCCTCTCCATCAGGGACCTGCGATCCCTGTAAGGAGCGAACCTCCGTATATCCTCGAACCATGGGGGCAACATGAATCGGTCCAGGGGGACGACGGGCACGTCGCCGCCGTCGGGGACCCATGAGCCGAGAAACTCGGGAACGAAAAAGAGGCCCGCCACGGGAAGCCCCAGGCGGGCCGCGCCGGCCTTCACGATCTCGTGGCCCTCTTTCACCACCTCGGGGGTGGTGAGCTGGATGAGGTGGGGGTTGCTGAGTACCGCCGTGGCCCGAAGCTTGGAGGCGGCCTCGATCTCTCTCAGGGCTCCCTCGATCTCCTCGGGATTGGAGACGAAGGGCCGGTTTGGATTGACCACCAGGAAGAGGGAATACCCCGCCTTCTCCAGGGAGGGTGCGTAGGAGCCGAGCAACCTGGCCCCGGCCGGGTCTCCACCCACGTCCACCACGAGGCGGATCTTTGGATCGGCCAGGATCCGCTCCATCTCCCCCGTGAGGGCGGGCAGGTCCGCCTGGGCCAGGTTGCCCCTGGGGGCCGCTACGAGGATGCCCTTCTTCTCGAAGTCCTCCCGGAGCTCCCGGGAGCGGAAGTAGGGGTTCACGATGTCCAGGTCGGCGATGGCCGCCTTGCCGGCCTTCCCGGCGGCGAAGGCCCGGTTCACGGCGATCTCGGTCTTCCCCGAGCCGAAGGGGCCGGCCAGGATCGTGACCCTCCTTCCCTTTTCCAGGGGAAGAAGGTCTGTCTTGGGTAGCAGGGTCATGGAAAAGCGAACTCCTGGATGCACAGGGGGCCCGAAAAGGGCCCTTCCTGGAACCCGTCCCGGGCCTGTCGAGTTTCAGGGGGCGGTCCGCCGGGGGAAAGGCTTTCTCTCCCGCCGGGCTTTCCCGGGGGGAGAAAGCCCCGGCCGCCGGGGCGGGGCCGGGGGAGGGGGCCTCAGGAGCCGGGGATCTCCGCCAGGCCGTCCTCGCCTGTGAAGAGGTAGCTTCCCAGGAGGTCGCAGAATCGCATCAGCCCTTCCACGTCCGGCTCGGTGAGCCTCCTCTGGAAGAAAGCCGCCGCCAGGCCGAGGGCTTCACCGGCCTTCTCCAGGGGAAGGAGGACGGCCGATGCCCACTCTCCCGGGCCGGGCCGTTTTCCCGGGAACATCTTTTCGGCCAGTTCCCGGACCTTCCCTTCCTCCTCCAGGACCAAGGGGCGCCTGGTGCCCATCACTCTGCCCGCTTCGGTCACCGAGGCGGGGAGCTTGGAGGGCGGCGGCCCGCACTCCCCGGCGGGGCACTCCCAGCCGGCCAGGAGGAATTCCGAGGGCGTCGGGCCGGCGAGCCAGACGGAGAAGGAGCGGGGCGAGGCCTCACCCAGGGAGGCGGTCATCTCCCGGCAAAGGATGGTGGCCATCTCCAGGTCGGCCTTGGCCGGCGTGATCCCACCGTGGTCCACCTTCTGGTGGAGGGATTCGAACCTTTCCGCCAGGCCCTTCTTGGCGGGAAATACTTTTTCCAGGATGTTGGCCATGGTCCCTCCCGTCTGATCTGCCCGGTGCGGGTTTTTCTTATTTTTCCTCTTTCCGGAGGGCCCGGCAAGGCCCGGGAAGGCGCCTGGCCAGGAGGAACTCCTTTCCTTCCAGGAGGATCTCCACGCCTTCGATCCCATGGAGGGTTTTTTCCGCCTTCCTGTCCGCCAGGAAGGGTCTTCCCGGGGGAAGGGACCGGATGTCCCCTTTGGTGATCAGGGGGAGGACGTCCCGGTGGTAATAAAAGAGTGAGAAGAGCCTTGGACTCCAGAGAAAGGACTCCAGGATCTCCTTTCGAGTGGGGGGGCGGCCCATGGCTTCCCTCCAGGCCCGGATTCGGGGGGGGAGGCCGGGGCGGTAGAACCCCACCCGTTCCCTGGGAGGGACCAGGGAGGAGACAAGGGGACGGAAGAGGAGGATCTCCCGGGCCCGGTCTTTCTTGAGAGGAAGGGGAAGGACCAGGAGTGCCGAGGAGAGGATGGCCAACGCGAAGGGAAGGGCACGGCGGACCCGTTCTCCGGCGTCCTGGGGAAGGAGCAGATCCAGGGCCCTTCCTCCGGCCAGGGCCCAAGGGGCCAGGAGGGGAACCAAGTAACGGGTGTAAGGGGGGCGGACCAGGAGGATCTCCAGGAGGACCAGGCCGCCCCAGGCGAGCACCAGGGCCCGGCCTTTGCCCGGGCGGGCCAGGGGGCGGCGCCGGAAGAAGAGCCAGGCCGCCGGGGGAAGGAGCAGGAGCCAGGGCCAGCCGTACTGGAGGAGCTTCCTGGGGTAGAAGTCCAGGATGGGGGTGAAGTAGTGGGCCCGGACCAGCTTGGGCCGGGAGAAGCGCATGGCCAGTTCTCCGAAGGCTCCGTCGATCCAGGCCTGGCCGTGGCGGGCCCACATGGCCCACCCCCAGGAGCCTGCCAGGAGGAGGAAGAGAAGGGGGCCGGCGAGCCAGAAGGCCTTCCTTTTCATGAAGGAGAAGTCTCTTGCCAGGAGTCCGTAGGCCAGGAGCACCCCCAGGGGAATCAGGCCGATCGGGCCTTTGAGGAGGACCCCGGCGGCAAGGACGGCCCAGAACCCCAGCCTCTTCCCAGCCGTTGGCCTTCCGTCCATGGCCAGCCGGAGGGCCAGGATGTGGAGGAAGAGGAGAGGGACGGAAAAGCGGCAACTCGAGGCCACTCTCAGAAAGAGCACGAAGGTCCCCAGGAGGAGGGCGGAGAAGAGCCCGGCCCGCCCCCCCCAGAGGGTCTTGCCCAGGCCCGCCATGAGGAGGAGACATCCCAGGGCGGCCAGGCCCACTACCAGCCGGTAGGAGGTTGGGTGGTCTCCGAAAAGCCGGACCGAGGCGGCCATGGCCCAGAAGAAGAGAGGCGGCTTCTTGAAGTAGGGATCTCCGCCGAGCCTGGGGGTGACCCAATCCCCTGTGAGGGCCATCTCCCGGGCGGCTTCCATGTACCGCAACGAGTCGGAAGCAGCGCTTCCTTCCCATGTCCTGGGCAGGTAGAGGACCAGGCCCAGCCACAAGAGGAGGAGCCAGTCGGGGAAAGGGAACTTCCTGGCGAGGTCCATGGTGGGGTTCTACCTGGGGTGGAGGCGGGGGGGCAAGGGATGGTGGAAAAACAGGGGAAGATTCTTTCCGGAGAAGTTGCCTTTTCTTTTCCCGTCCCGGAAGCCGAAGAGAGGCAAGAGTCCGGAAAGGGTAGGTTTCCCCCGAAACCTGGAGGGGAACGAGGAAACGGCCGGGATCCAGGCCATGGACGATCCAGGAAAGATCAATCCCCGGGGAAACGGAAGGGAGGAGGGAGCCCTGGCTCTCAGGCTCTCTCGTTTCCTGCGGACTTTTTCCACCTACCCCCTGACCAATCCCAGGGTTCAGGCGGCCCTCTCTTCCCTGGTGGGCGTGGTAAACGGCCTCCTGATGAAGTATCCCGCCATCGATTTGCGCTTTCAGGATGGACTTCTCAGGGTCCAGGGATGGAAGTTCAAGAAGGAACACCCTGACATCGCCTGGTTGAGACAGGTCTTCAAGGACGCAAAGCTCAGCGGCATCAAGATCTCTCCGCCCGCCGAGGCGGACGTTCTCCTGGCCTTCTCCCGACTTCTCCTGGAAAACAGGGAGCTTGGGAAGAAGGGCTCTTCCTTCGATCTCATGTGGTCCTTTCCGCCCAAGGGTGTGGAGCCCCTTCCATACGGAGAGGCGGGCCTTCAGGGCGGGGTATCCCGGGACGAGAAGAGTGAGCCCGGTTCGCGGGAGGAAAAGAAGGATGATGGGGAGGCGGAGAGGGAGATCGGCAGGATCCTGGAGGCCAGGCGGGGCCTCCGGGGGAAGGCCAACGATTTTCTCCAGTTCTGCGAAACCAACGGGAACGAAGCGGAGCTCCTGGCGGAGATCCTGGGAGGGTTCCCGGGGGATCCCGCCGCACCTCCCGGCGTGAAGGCCGAATGGATGGAGCGGGTCTTGGAGACGGCCGAGCGGATTCTCTACGCCATGCGGGCCCGGCCGGGGGAAAGGGATTGCGATTTCCTGGGGAAGGTCCTCGAAGGGGCCATGGCGAGGCAACTGGCCGATTCGCCGGGAGTCGGCGAGGTCCGGGGTGGGCCGGGCCTCGGTGCCGCTGCCCGGCCGGAGAAGAGGCGGGGCCGGGAAGGCGGGCGGGAGAACCCCCCCGAAGTGATGCGGGAGTGGAGCTTCCTGCCCCACGGCGGGGAATTCGACCTGGGCCAGGGAATGAGGGCCGAGGCACTGGCCGCCGGGCTCCACCTCCTCATGGTCCTACCAGAGGTGGAGAGGGTCGAGAGCATCCGGGGGTTCCTGGAGAGGCTCCTGGAAGACCCCAAGGAAGAGGAGTTCGTCACCCTCAACACCTTCCTGAAACCCCTGAGGGGTGGAAGCAGGAGTGGTGAGCCGGGGAAGGGGGTGGCGAAGATCCTGGAATTCCTCGAAGAGGAGGGCCTGAAGGAGCGGGCCCTCCACGCCTCGGCCCGTTCCCCCCAGGCCGTTGTGGTCAGCTTCCCAAATGGGTTCACGGATTTCCTGGACTTCCTGGATCTCGGGGACCCTCCTTCGGTGAAGGTTTTCAAGGAGGTCTGCACCCAGATCGGGCCGGCCCGCTTCCAGGAAGAGGAGGATTACCTGGCCGGCCGGGGCGGGATCCTGGACCCGGAGAGGGTGGAAAAGATTCTCTCCCTCCCTTGCAGGCCCATGCTTCCTCTGGTCCGTATCATCCTCAGGAACAAGGGAAGACAATACAAGGACCGGTGCGCCCGGTTTCTCTCGCGGGTCGGGTTGAACTTGAAGGAGTCCGTCCCCTTCCAGATCTGGGAGGACGTGACCACCCTTCCCCTGGACTACCTCGTCCAGGTCTGCGAGGCGGAGATCGCGGGGAGAGCCACGAAGAGGCTCTCCAACTTCACCGCCGTGCTCTTGAGGGGATACATCGAGGAGAGGTCGGGAAGCCAGGATGCCCTCCCGAGGAGGGTGGCGGCGGTGAGGGCCCTCGCGGCCTTTCCTTCGCCGGAGAACGAGCTCTTCCTCAAGGACCTCGTGAAGGGGGCCGGGTTCCTGGGCATCAAGAAGGAGCCGCCCCAGGTGCGGGAGGCCGCCAGGGAGGCCTTGAGGATCCTGGCCAGGAAGGGGAGTGACTGAGCGATGTCGGGCGCGCCTGCCAACTCGTCCCAGCTCACCCGGGCCACGGCCTTCGTGGAAGACCTGGTCCTGGTCCTGGTGAACTACAGGATCTTCTACCCGGGGCACCCCAGGATCAAGGAATCCATCCGGAAGGTCCTTGGCCAGGTGGAGGAGCTCCTTGGGGATTCTCCGGCCATGATTCTCAAGGTTTTCGAGGAGACCCTTCTCTTCGGAGAGGAGCCCCTGGTGGGGGCGAGCCTCTCGGCGGCCCGCCTGATCCAGAGACTTGGTGAGTGCCGGGCCGGAGGAGTCGAGTTCCTGCAGGGCGTAACGGAGAGAGACCTGGAGGCATTCCTTGCTTTCCTGAGCTCGCCGCCCCCCATGCTCAAGACCTTCAGGGAGGCGAACCGCATCCTGGAAAGGAAGGGGTGCAGCAGGATCCGATTCCTCGGCCTTTCCGGCAAGGAGGAACTGGAGAACGAGGAGGCCCTCACCGTCTACCAGGGCATGATGGACTACCTCCAGGAGGTCACCATCCGGGCCTGCAAGGGCGAGGTGATCCCCCTGGATCCTGGGAAGGAGCGGGTGGCCAAGGTGCTGGGATACCTGGACGAGGATCCCCTGGCTCTCTTCCGCCTGGCCAATTACGAGCAGTACGATCCCCTCACCCTGGGCCACTCCGCCAGGGTGACCCTCCTTGCCCTGGAATTCGCCCGGCGCACCGAAGGGGACAAGGATCTCCTTGTCAGGGTGGGCCTGGCGGCCCTTCTGCACGACGTGGGGAAGGCCTGGGTGCCCCTGGAGATCCTTGAGAGCCGGAAGGCCCTCACACCCGACCAGAGGAGGGAGATGGACAGGCATCCCCTCTACGGGGCGGAGATCCTGGCCTCCACGAAGGACATGGATCCCATGGCAGTGGCCGGGGCCTTCGGGCACCACAGGAATCCCGGCGGCCAGGGGGGGTATCCCAGGTTGACGGCGCCGGCGCCGGTCTCCAACGTCTCCCGCCTCCTCAAGATCTGCGACATCTTCGAGGCTCTCACGGCGCCGAGGCCCTACAAGGAGCCCCTCACTCCCCTCCAGGCCTGGCGGGTCCTCCTGGAGATGAAGGGGGAACTGGACCCGGGGGTCCTCAAGAAGTTCATGGCCGTGATCGGCCTCTACCCGACGGGCACGATGGTCAAGCTGGGTTCCGGGGAGATCGGGATGGTCGTGGCCCAAGGCAGGGAGATGAACCTCCCCAAGGTCAAGCTCCTCAAGGGGCGGAAGGGGGAGGCTCTTCCCCCGGAAGGGCAGGTGGTCCTGGATCTCTCCAAGGAGCAGAAGGAGAAGGGGATCCGGATCGCGGGAACGGCCGTTTCCCTATAGTTGTTTCCGGAGATCCGGGTCCAGCCCGTCCTCGGAGGTGAAGTAACGCCTGTAGCCCAGGACCACGGTGAGGAGGGAGGAGAGGGACGCTGCCAGGGCGAGCATGAGCATGATCACGATCTGGTAGCGGGCCGCCTGGATGGGGTCCGCCCCGGCCAGGATCTGGCCGGTCATGACGCCCGGGAGGCTCACGAGGCCCACGATGTTCAGGGCGTTGAGGATGGGCGTCATCCCTGCGCGGATGGCCCCCCTGCAGGGACCCCTGGCGGCTTCCCACGGGGTGGCCCCCAGGGAGAGCAGGGCCTCCACCTGGTCCAGGCGGTTGGTCATCTCGGAGTGGAGCCTCTCGAGGGCGAGGGAGACCACGTTCAGGGTGTGGCCCAGGACCATCCCGGCCAGGGGGAGGGCGACCTGGGGCTTCCAGAGGGGAACGGGCCGGATCACCACGGCGCATAGGATCAGGGAGACCGTGTATGTGGTCGCGGCCATGGTCCAGAACACGGTTGACCGGGGAGGACGGAAGGAGCCCTTGGCGCGCTGGAGGGCCTCGAAGGCGGCGACGGCGCACATGATGAGGACGATCCCGGCGACGGCGTAGGGACGGTTCCAGCGGAAGATGATGCCCAGGGCGAATCCCATGAGAAGCAACTGGATCACCGTGCGGGCCACGCCCACCATCAGGGAGCGGAGGAGGCCGAGACCCGCCAGGAGGGATATACCCCCGGCGCCGAGGACCAGGAGGGCCGAGGCGGCGAGCTTGAGGTCGGTGATCTCCGGGGCCGGGACGGGGCTCACGGCCGTGCCTCCTTTTCGGCCCGGACCAGGGTCTCCCGTGCGTCCAGGGAGCCATGAAAATCGAGCCCGCCGGGAGGAGGGGTGTGGGAAACGAGGAGGAGGGCCCGGCCGTCCCCGGCGATCCAGCGGGAGAGGAGTTCCGCCGCGCGGCGGGCCGAGGCTGGATCGAGGAAGGCGAAGGGCTCGTCCAGGAGGAGGACCTTGGGACCCGAGAGCAGAGCCCTGGCCAGGCAGATCCGGGCGCCTTCCCCCCCCGAGAGGAGGGCCGCCGGGCGTTCCAGGGTCTCCCTGGGGAGGTCCAGGGCGGCGGCGGTCTCTTCGATCTCCTCCCGGGAAGGGCGGGCTTCCTTCCTCCTGGAGGGGATACGCCAGGGGAGGAGGAGATTCTCTTCGCCCGTTCCCTCGAAGAGGACCGGGTTCTGAGGGACGAAGAGGACCTGGCGGCGCCACTTGGGGGGAGGGACGGCCGAGGCGGGGGTGCCGGCAAGGGCGAGGGATCCTTCCAGGGATGGGTAGAGGCGGGCCAGGACCTTGAGGAGGGTGGTCTTCCCGGCCCCGGAAGGACCTGTGACGCGCCAGGCCCGGCGTGCCTCCAACCGGAGATCCAGCCGGGCCCTCCCGCCTTCCCGGAAACGCCAGGTGAGGCCCAGGGCCGAGAGGAGGGGCGGAGAGTCCCCGCCCGGAGGGGGAGAGGGGGGCCTTTTCTGGGTTTCGTCCATGGTCTCCTGGGGCCGGATTTCTTTCCGCCTTCCTCCCCAAAGGGGGCATTCTACGCGTTGCAATGCCCCCGGCGATGGGGGACACTCGAACTTTCTCCCTCTTTTGTCGCAGCTTCCTTTCGGCGAGGCGCCCTTGGTTCCTTCCTTCCGGATTCTCGGCCCGGCGGACATCCCCTGGGAGGTCCTCTCCCAGGTGGAGGAACTCCAGCGGCGGGTCTGGGGTTTCGCCGACAGGGCCCCCTGCTACCCGGCCCGGCTCTACAGGGTGGAGGCCCGGATCGGCGGGATCCCCTTGGTTGCCGTGGCGGGAGGGGAGGCGGTGGGTTTCCTTCTCAGCCTGGCGGCCTTCGACGGGAAGGGGCCTTTCCTCTGGAGCCAGATCATGGGGGTGGCGCCGGAGTGGAGAGGCAGGGGGATCGCCAGGGCCTTGAAGTGGCGCCAGCGGGAGGAGGCGTTGAAGAAGGGCCTGGACCGGGTGGAGTGGACCTTCGATCCCCTCCAGGCCGGAAACAGTATTTTCAACCTGGCCGTCCTTGGGGCCCGGGGCGTGGCCTACGAGAGGGAGGTCTACGGCGGGGCCGGCGGGCCTCTCTACGCTCTTCCCGCCGACAGGGTCCTGGTCCGGTGGGACCTGGAGAGCCCGGGCGTCCGGGCCGCCGCCGATGGGAAGGGCTTGGCCTGGGAGGAGGCGGCGGGCGGAGCCCCTCTGGTCCTGGACCTGCCGCCCGGGGGGAAGACCGGCCCTGCGGTCCGGCTCGGAAGGGAGGAGAGATACCTCCTCCTTCGGATTCCATCTTCGATCCAGGACTTGCTTGCCGCGGAGGACCGGGGGGAAGGACTTCCCCCCAGGGAGCGTTATCCTTCCGGATGGGCCTGGAGGCAGGCCTCCAGGAAGGTCCTGGAGCACTACCTGGGCCGTGGCTGGGAGCTGGCTGGGGCCTTCCGCAGGAGAGGAAGAGGGGAGGAAGAGGTTTTCCAGGTTCTGGAGCGCCGGGGCCGACCCGGCGGGGAACAGGAAGCGAGGAGTTCGTGATGCATCCCTTTTCCAGGGAGATCGAGATCGAGGAGGTCGAGCTGAGAAGGGTGGGTATGCGCCTGGTCCACCCTTTCGAGACTTCCTTCGGTAGGTTTCTCGAGGAGGAACACCTCCTGGTGATCCTCAAGGGCAAGGGGGAGGAGGGTTACGGGGAAGCGCCTCTCCACAAGGCGCCCCTCTTCTCCCACGAGGACACCGAGACGGCCTGGCACGTCCTGGGGGACATCCTCCTTCCCAGGGTCGCAGGGAAGCGTTTCCGGAGGGCCGAGGACGTCCTGGAGGCGGGCCGCGGGATCCGGGGGCACCAGACCGCCAAGGCCGCCCTGGAATTCGCCTTCCACGACTTGCAGGCCAGGCTCGACGGAGAGCCCTTGTGGAAGCACTACGGGGGAAGCAGGAGGCGGATCCCCGTTGGGGTGGCCCTGGGTGTGGAGCCTTCCATCCAGGCGCTCCTGGACCAGGTGGAGAGGTTCGTGGAGGAGGGGTACAAGCGGATCAAGATCAAGATCAGGAAAGGATGGGACCTGGCGCCCGTCTCGGCCGTGAGGGAGCGGTTTCCCGGGATCCAGTTCACCGTGGACGCCAACGCCGCCTACACCCTGGAGGACCTTCCCCTTTTCAAGGAACTGGATAGATTCGATTTAGGGTATATTGAACAGCCCCTCGCGTGGGACGATCTGCTGGACCATGCGAAGCTCCAGGCGGAGATCTCCACGCCGGTCTGCCTGGACGAGAGCGTCGATTCCCCCCGGGCGGCGCGGGCGGCGCTGGAACTCAAGTCCTGCAAGGTCCTCAACCTGAAGCCGACCAGGGTCGGCGGAGGGCTTGCCTCCCTGGAGATCCACGACCTCTGCCGCCGGGCGGGGGTGCCCGTCTGGTGCGGCGGAAGGCTGGAGACCGGGATCGGGAGGCTTCACAACGTCGCCCTGGCCACCCTGCCCGGCTTTTCTCTTCCTGGGGACCTTTCGGCCAGCGCGCGGTACTACAAGGAAGACCTGGTGGATCCTCCCGTCACGGTGGAGGACGGCTGGGTGACGCCTCCCTCGGGGCCGGGCCTGGGGCACGAGGTCAAGAAGGACCTCCTCGAACGGGTGACCCTGGCTAAGCGCCTCTACCGGGGGGGAAAGGAGGTCGCGCAGTGAGGGACAGTGAGGGAGCCGGGGGCCCCGCCCCGGAAGCGGCCCGCTTCGAGGAGGGCCTGCTGGAGCTGTTGAAGGACCTGGTCCGCCTTGGCGGCTATACGGAGGATCGTGAGGAGCTCCTTCGCAAGGCGGACCGGCTCGAGGGGGAACTCTCCCGGAGGGGGTTCCGGGTGGAGCGTCGGGAAGGAGAGCTTGCCCCCCACCTCCTGGCGAGGAACCAGGCTTCCTTGGAGGGTGGGAAGGGGATCCTTCTCCTGGGGCATTACGACACCGTCGCCCCTCCCGTTCCGGGAGGCTATGAGATTACGATACAAGGAAATACCGCCGCGGGGCGGGCCGTGGCGGACATGACGGGAGGGATCGTGGTCCTCCTGGGGGCTTTGGACCTCCTCGCCCGGCAGGGAAAGCTCCGGGGCATTCCCCTGGAAGTGGTCCTGGTTTCCGACGAGGAGCGGGGATCGGGGAGCGCCCTTCCTTTGCTGAGGGAGGCGGCGGAGAGGGTGGAACGGGCCCTTGTTTTCGAGCCTGGCAGGGAAGAGACGGGCGTTGTCCTTGGGCGAAAGGGGAGGAAGGCCCTGGAGATCACGATCCACGGCAGGGAGGCTCACGCGGGGATCGCCCCGGAGACGGGTGTCAACGCCTTGTCCGAGGCGGCGGCCGTCCTGGGGCCGGCGGAGGAGAGGGCTGCCAGGCTGGGCGTGACCCTCGTCCTGGGCGGGCGGACCACCGTCCTGCCCGGCGTCCCGAATACGGTTCCAGGAAAGGTTGTGATGAGCGGGGATCTCCGGTTTCACGATCCCTCCGGGGCGGAGGCTCTCCTGGGGGAGCTGGAGCGGCTGATACAGATTACTCCAGCCCGTATCGCAGGGTCCCGGCTTCCGGGGAACGAGGTGAAGGTCCTTTCGGGGAGGCCCGCCTGGGTGGTGACCCGGGAGGACCGGGCCCTTTTCGAAACCGCCCGGGAGATCGCCCGGGGGCTGGGTTTCGAGATCAAGGCTGTCTACGCCGGTGGAGGATCGGACGCGAACCACCTGGCCGAGCTGGGTGTTCCCGTCCTGGACGGGCTGGGGCCTGTAGGAGGGAATTTCCACAGGGAGGATGAATTCATCCTCCTCCCCACCCTTCTGCAGAGGACACTCCTGGCAGAAGGCCTCCTCCTCCGGTTTGGAGGAAAGTAGAAAATGAGAAAGGGGCTTTCCGCGGCGGTTCTCCTGTTCCTTTGGGTCTTCCCGGGAGGCCTCCGGGGGGCGCCGCCGGAAAAGAACCCCTACGCCAAGTGGCCGAAGGGGCCGGCCTCCAAGGGAATTCTCTTTCCCCTCGGCGTGTGGCTCCAGAGCCCGCGCTTGGCCGAGGCCTACAAGAAGGCCGGGATCAACCTCTACGTGGGGCTCTGGAAGGGACCGACGGAGAAGCAACTGGCCAGGCTCGAGAAGGCAGGCATGCCCGTGGTGTGCGCCCAGAACGAGGTGGGGCTCACCAGCCCCCACAGGGGGATCATCGTGGGATGGACCCAGAAGGGCGAGCCTGACAACGCCCAGAGCAAAGGAAGGGGGAAGGGTTACGGACCGCCGGTTCCGCCCTCGGAGATCTTGGCCCGTTACAAGGAGATGGTCCGGAGGGACCCGACCCGGCCGGTCTACCTGGGCCTCGGACAGGGGGTGGCCTGGGACGGCTGGGTGGGACGGGGAGTCCGCTCACGGCACCCGGAAGACTATCCTTTGTATATCAGGGGAGGGGACATCGTCTCCTTCGACATCTATCCCGTGGCGAGCACCAGGAAGGCCGTGGCTGGGAAACTCTGGTACGTGGCCCGTGGCGTGGATCGCCTGGTCAAGTGGGCGGGGGGGAAGAAGATCGTCTGGAACTGCATCGAGGCTGCAAGGATCCGCAACACGAAGCGCAAGGTCACTCCCTGGGAGCTGCGGGCAGAGGTCTGGATGTCCATCATCCACGGATCGCGGGGGATCGTGTATTTCGTCCACCAGTTCAGGCCCAGGTTCGACGAGCACGCCCTCCTGGACGACCCGCCCCTCCTTCGGGCCGTGACGGCCTTGAACAAGAGGATCACGAGCCTGGCCCGGGTGATCCTCTCCCCTCCCCTGAAGAGAGGTGTGAAGTGGGAGGTCCTGGGGAAGGGGTTTCCACCGGCCGTGACGGCCAGGAGGTGGGGCGGATCACTCTGGATCTTCGCCGTGGCCATGCGGGACGAGCCGGTGAAAGTCCGGTTCCGGGTGCGCCTGCCGGGGATTCGGCCCGGTGCGAAGGTGGAGGTCCTGGACGAAGACCGGTCCCTGAAGCTGGAGAAGAGCAGGTTCACCGACGAATTCCAGGGGTACCAAGTGCACCTCTACAAAATCTCGTTATAAAACTACTCCCGGCACATTTTTATAAGGTAGATGGCGGTTTTTCCTTGGTGGCTGGAGTAGTAGGAGACCCATAGGGTGGAACCCCGGAGGAGGAAGCCTGGGTAGGAGGTGTCTCCTCCGCTCGGGAGTTCCAGGAGGCGGCGGAAGGCGCCGGTCTCGTCCACCTGGAGGAGGACCGTGGCCGTGCCTTTCTTCCCGGTAGGGCGTTCGTAGGGGTATTCCCGGGTTCCCACGAGCCACTGGTCCTTGCCGAGGTAGAGGAGGTTGGGGCCGCCCATGCCGTGGGCCACGATGCGGACGGTGAATTTCTTGTAGGGCGGTTTCGCCAGGCAGAGGAAGCCCCGGCGGGACATGCTGCCCTCCCGGGCCAGGAGGACCATGGTTTCGTCGGGCTTGAAACGGATGGTGACTTCGCAGGCCGGGGGCGGGAGGGGGAGTTCGGGCAGGTAGACTTCGTAGTTCATCCCGTCCCTGGTGCGGTAGAGGGCGGTCCTTCGCTTCCTGGAGCGGACCCGGCCGGTCCAGGGATCGGCGTCGGTGATGTTGGGCGCCGCCCAGCCCCATCCTCCGTGCCAGGTGAGACGGAAGAACCAGTTGTTGGGCGGGATGCCTTTGACCCTTCTCGTGGGGGTCCACTTCTTCCCGTCCTTGGAGAAGGCCACCCGGGTATGCCACTCCTGGAGGCCGTCGCTGTAGTCGGATCCCCCGCAGGTGATCATCAGGTCTCCCGTGGGCATGGGGCAGATCTTGGGATCCCTCAGGTCGATCCCCTTCTCTTCCAGGAGGGCCCGGGAGGTCCACTTCTCTCCGTCCGGCGAGACCAGGACGCGGATCTTTCCGTTGGTGCCGCCCACGTGGGCCGAGGCCTCGCGGAAGACGCAGTAGTATTCTCCCTTCCAGAAGGTCAGGTCCGTGAAGGCGTTGTGGGGGGCTTTGTCCCAGATCTTCTTCGCCCGGACCGGGCCGGGGGGCTTGGAGAAGAGACCTTCTTGGGGGCGGAGGGCCTTGGCCGGGAGAAGGAGGAGAAGGAGCAAGGGAAGGATGGTTCTCATGGCGGTCTTCCTGGAGGGAGGAGGTCGTTCAAAGAAAAAGGATACATCTGGATCCTTGCTTTCCAAGACGGGGGAAGGAACCTGGGGACCCAGGAGGTGGTGCCATGAGCCGGAGCGATCTCTCCCGCCGGGAACTCCTGGAGATGGCCGCCCTGGGGGCGGCCTCGGCCTTTTTCTCCGGTTGCCGGGCCCTTCCCGGGAAAGGAGGCCGCCCCCAAAGGCCCGTCCCGGCCCGGCGTCCTCCCAACATCCTCTTCATCCTGGTGGACGACATGGGATGGAGGGACGCCGGCTTCATGGGGAGCAGGTATTACGAGACGCCCAACATGGACCGCCTGGCCCGGGAGGGGATGGTCTTCACCCAGGCCTACACCTGCGGGCCCAACTGCGCCCCTTCCCGGGCTTCGATCCTGACAGGCGAATACACCCCCCGCCACGGGATCTACACCGTGGGGAATTCCGCCCGGGGAAGGGCGGCACTGCGCAAGTTGATCCCGATCAAGAACACGACCGTCCTGGCCCGCCGGTTCGTGACCTTCGCCGAGGCCCTGAAGCCCGCGGGATACCGGTCGGCCAGTATCGGGAAGTGGCACATGGGGGACGACCCGGGCTTCGGGCCGAAAGGACAGGGCTTCGACGTGAACGTCGGGGGATGGCACCTGGGGCACCCCAGGTCCTACTTTTCTCCCTACCACAATCCGGCCTTGGAGGACGGCCCCAGGGGGGAGTACCTGACGGATCGGCTCACGGCCGAGGCCCTGAAGTTCCTCGAGGAGAACCGGGACCGGCCCTTCCTCCTCTACCTTCCCCACTACGCCGTCCACACCCCCCTTCAGGCCAAGCGGGCCCTGATCGGGAAATACAAGGCCAAGAAGCCCTGGATGGGCCAGCACAACCCGGTCTACGCGGCCATGGTGGAATCGGTGGACCGGGGTGTGGGGAGGATCCTGGACAAGCTCAGGGATCTGGGCCTGGAGGAGAACACCGTTGTGATCCTCTCCTCCGACAACGGCGGGGTGAAGGGCATCACATCCCAGGCGCCGTTGAGGGGCGGCAAGGGAATGCTCTACGAGGGGGGGATCCGGGTGCCCATGATCGTGCGTTGGCCGGGACACGTCCGGCCGGGAAGCCGGTGCGACACGCCCGTGATCGGCGTGGATTTCCTGCCCACCTTCCTGGACCTGGCCGGCCTGCCCGCGCCCAGGGGCCCGGTCCTGGACGGGGTGAGCATCCTTCCCCTCCTGGAAGGAAAGAAGATCCCCGAAAGGCCCCTCTTCTGGCATTTCCCTGCGTACCTCCAGGGCCGCAACGTGGAGGGATCCAGGGATCCCTTCTTCCGGACCCGCCCCTGCGGGGTGGTGCGCAAAGGGCGGTGGAAGCTGATCGAGTATTTCGAGGACCACGCCCTGGAGCTCTACGACCTGGAGACCGACCCGGGCGAGACGAGGAACCTGGCCGCTTCCAGGCCCGGAAAGGTGAAGGAACTGATGGCCGTCATGAGGGCCTGGAGGAAGGAGGTGGGGGCCCCGGTTCCGGTGAAACCGAACCCCAAGTACAATCCCGGGGCCGGCGCACGGAGGGGGCGGAAAGGCCGGCGCCGGAAGCGGTGACGGCCCCCTTTTCGTCGGAGGTTTCGAGAGGACCGGGAACATGAAGCAGTTGGACAGGCGCGGGTTTCTCCTGGGTTCCTTGGCGGGCGCGGGCGCGATGGCCCTGGGAGCGTGCACTTCTCTCCAGGCCCGGGGCCGTTCGAAGAAGAAGCCCTTGAACTTCCTCTTCATCCTGGTGGACGATCTCGGCTGGCGGGACCTGGGATGCTTCGGGAGCACCTTCTACGAGACGCCCCACATCGACGCCCTCCGGGCCCGGGGGATGAAGTTCACCCAGGCCTACGCCGCCTGCCCCGTCTGCAGCCCCACCCGGGCGAGCATCATGGCGGGTAAGTACCCGGCGCGGATGGGAACCACGGATTATTTCGGTGCCCCGGAACCCGAGGCGATCCTCTCGCGGAAGAGGCGCCGGCCCTGGACGCGCCGCCTGATCCCGGCCCACTACGTGAACCGCCTTCCCCTGGAGGAAGTGACCCTGGCGGAGGCCTTCAAGGAGGCGGGTTACGCCACGTTCTTCGCAGGCAAGTGGCATCTGGGGCCCAAGGGTTTCTACCCGGAGGACCAGGGATTCGACGTCAACAAGGGCGGTTGGGTGCGGGGCGGACCCTACGGGCCGGGCAGGTACTTCGTGCCCTACGGCAACCCCAAGCTGGAGGACGGCCCTCCAGGCGAGTATCTCCCCTTCCGGCTCGCCAAGGAGACGGCCGAGTTCATCGACGAGCACAAGGAGGGGCCCTTCCTGGCCTACCTGGCCTTCTACTCGGTCCACATTCCGCTGATGACCAAGAAGGGCCTGGAGGCCAAGTACGCCGCCAAGGCCAAGGAGATGAAGCACCAGGGTCCCAAGTTCGGCAGGGTTTGGCGTTCCAAGGTTCGCCTCTACCAGGACCACCCCGTCTACGGCGGCATGGTGGAGGCCGTGGACATCGCCGTGGGAAGGGTGCTGGATGCCCTCGACCGCAATGGGCTCAGGGACAACACGGCGATCATCTTCATGTCCGACAACGGCGGCCTGGCCACGGCCCAGGGTTGGCCAACTTCCAATCTTCCCCTCAAGGCGGGCAAGGGCTGGCTCTACGAGGGCGGCATCCGGGAGCCCATGATCGTCGTCTGGCCGGGAGTGACGAAACCCGGGAGCACCTGCGACACGCCGGTGATCAGCACGGACTTCTATCCCACCATGCTGGAGATGGCGGGATTGCCCCTGAAGCCGAGACAGCACGTGGACGGGGTGAGCCTGGTGCCCCTGCTCAAAGGCGGGAAGATCCCACCGAGGCCGCTCTTCTGGCACTACCCCCACTACGGCGACCAGGGCGGCAGGCCGGGAAGCGTGATCCGCAAGGGGGATTGGAAGCTGATCGAGTTCTTCGAGGACGGCAGGCTCGAGCTCTACAACTTGAAGGAAGACATCGGCGAGAAGCACGACCTTTCGAAGAAGTATCCCGAAAAGGTGAAGGAGCTCCACGCCGAGCTTGTCGCCTGGCGCAAGCGCGTGGGCGCAAGGCTGCCCACACCCAACCCCGACTGGAAGCCCCGCCCGGGGCGGCGCTCCCGGTAGGTGGGCCGGCGGGATGGCGGCGAAGCCCGGCCCGGGTCAACCCACCCTGTGGGGGTGGGTGAGGATGGGAAGGGCCTTTCCGCGGAGTGGTGCGCAGAGGGTGATGCCCCAGCGTTCGGCGGCTTCCACGGCCAGGGAGGAGGGGGCCGAGACGGCTGCGGCGACTTCGATGCCCGCCCTGGCGCACTTGGCGACGAGCTCGAAACTGAGCCGGCTGGAGAGCAGGAGGCCCGCGCCTCTTGTCTCTTTGCCGGCCAGCAGGCACTTCCCGATCGCCTTGTCCAGGGCGTTGTGGCGGCCCAGGTCCTCGGCGAAGGCGGCCGTCTCACCCCCGGGAGTGAAGATCCCTGCGGCGTGGGTGGCCCTCGTCGCCTTGTAGATTTCCTGCCTACCGAAAAGTGCGTCTTCGATCCGGCGGAACCATTCCAGGTCCACCCGGAGGGTGTCTCCCACGGGGGGGACGGCACGAAAGTATTCTTCCAGCGTCCGGTCTCCCCCGCAGATGCCGCAGGAACTCGTGATGACCAGGTTGCGCCGGGGTTTTCGGGCTTTTTCCGGGTCTTCCAGGATGAGCCGCACCAGGTCCGGATCGTCCGGGCAGGCTTGGACCAGGGCGATCTCTTCCAGGCCCGATACGATTCCCTCGGTGAAGGCGAAGCCCGCCGCCAGGGCGGCGAGTTCCCTGGGGAGGGCCATGGTGGGGAAGTCGCCCACTCCCTGGACGGAGAGAGTGACCATTCTCTCCTCGGCAAGGAGGATCTCCTCCGGTGTGGGGGCCCTTCCCCCTTCATCCAGGAGGAGTCTTTGCCGGCGGCGTGTTCCCGGCGGGGAAGGCCCTCCCTCTTCGCGTGGAAAAGATGGATTCATTTTTCCGGGTTCTCTCTCCCCGGGGCCGGGGAGAGAGGAGTGTAGGAAAGGGGCTTACCTCTTTCCACCCGGCCCTTCGGCCCGGTTCGCCCCTTCCTCCAGGATGGAAAAGCCCGGCCGTCCCTCCCTGGTCCGGGTGATACCCGCCTTTCGGGCCGTTCCGAGGAAGGAGGCCAGGGCCCGGGATGGTGTGGGCGGGAAGGGCCAGGGAGTCTTGCGCGAGGCGGCTTCGGCCCGGAACCGCCGCCAATTCATGATCAGGGTATAGAGAAGGGGGAGCCTTGCGGCGAGGACCCGCTCGGTGAGGTCCTTTCTTCCCCGGACGGCGCCGAGGGCGGCGTCGAAGTGCTTCCAGCCCCGGAGGAGGAGATCGAAGGAGAGATAGCGGGCCGAGGGCGGGGTGTAGCAGCCGATCTTCTCCCCCGTCGATGCGGCCGAGCGGTTCAAGTCCTCCAGCCAGGCCCCGATCTTTGCACCCGCGGGACCGTAATAGCCGTCCAGGAATTCCTTCACCAGGGCCTCCGCGTCGAGGGCCGGGTTCCAGAGGAGCTTGGCCAGGACCCAGGCCTTGAGCTCGGACATCTCGGCGCCCTTGGTGTCGGGCGCTCCCTCCTCGAAGACGCCCTTCACGTGGCTTCGCGCCAGGAGGGCCAGGTTGGGGCCGAGGACGGGGATGTTCGGGAGGGGAAGCTGGTAGTGGCTGAAGTCGGTGACGTAGTCCCAGACGTAGAGGCGCCGGCACACCTTGGACCATCCCCGGAGATCCCGGAGGAATTTCTTGTTCAGGGGATGGGTGAAGGGGTGGGCGAAGGAGCATTCGATGGAGCAGAGACGGACGATCACGTTGGGCCTGGGGCGGGCCTTCAGGGGAGGTTTCCTGGTGTAGCGGTAGGCCAGCGTGCTGAAAGCGACGCGGGGGAATTCCTTCTCCAGGTCGGCCGCCACGAGGTTCACGAAGCGGATCACGGGGCCCGACGGGCTCCCTTCCTCCTTTTCCAGGGCGGCGCACTTGGGGCAGCGGCACCGGCCGCCCCAGTCGTTCTGGGAGATCGAGGCGATCCGGGCCGAGGGGTTCCTGCGGAGCCGGGCGGCGAGGTTCTTCTCCAGCTCCTTTCGCATCTCCTCGTTGGTGAGGCAGAGTTGGGCCCTCTTCCAGACCCGCTTTCCGCCGATCATGGAGAACCACTCGGGGTGGTCCTTGAAATATTTGGCTGGAGGTATGAGGCGGTAGAAGGTGTGGACGAAGCCTTCGTAGGAGAGCATCCCTCCCCTCCGGGGGTCCAGCCTCGATCCCAGGCCGTTCATCTTGTTGCGGACGGACCAGTCCGGGTCGAAGACGTTCCTCCAGAAGGAGGACCTGTATTCGAAAACCGGGATGTACCTCACGTCGAGGAAGGGAACGCGGAGAGTGGGTTTCCGCGGGATCGTGGAGGCCTCAGGCGTCCACCACCGGCATCCCACGTAGTCTTCCAGGAAGGTATAGACTGCGTAGAGTGTCCCCCTGGGTTCTCCCCCGGCGAGGAGTATCTTGTTTCCTATCGTTCGGATCACGAGGCCCTCTTCACCGAGTCCTTCCGTGGTGAAGGCCGGGTCCGCCGTCCGGGCCGCGCCGGGGCCGACGAGCAGGGCCGGTCCTTCGCCCGGGGGGGCCTCGACTTCCGGGAAGGAACCGCCCGTCACCTCTCCCAGGAAACGGGCCAGCTCGGAAGCGGCGTGCCGGACCGGGAGGGATGCCCCGGGGTGGACCACCACGGCGGCCAGGACTCTGCCCCGCCTGGAGAGGAGCACCTGGGATGGGAGGGCTGGGAGGAGAGGAAGAAGGAGGAGGAGGGCGGGGAGTAGACCGATGGGGCGGCGTGAGTCCATGGCGATGCCTTTCCCGGCGGTTATCTTTCCGAAGCTCCTTTCTCGGGCGGAGGCCCCGCCGGAAGGGGGCACTTCGCGGGATGGGAAGTCATGACGGCCTGGTAGAGAGCGAAGTCCGCCAGGCTCACGACGGCTCCCACTCCCAGGCCGAGGAAGAGCCCTTTCCACGAGCTCTCCAGGAGATAGCCCACTACTCCGCCGGCGGCGTTCTCCGTGACGAAATACCAGGGAAGGTCGTGGCTTCCTTCGAGCGTGGAGGGCCGGACCAGGGCCAAGGCGGTCATGCATCCCTGGCTCGGAAGAAGGAGTGCCGCCGCGAGGAGGAGAGGCCTCAAATACTTGGCTGCCTTCATGTCC
>Ga0256914_1001304_pt1 | contig 23024 bp, 19 predicted proteins | sample HulkmetaG_FD_191571 | JGI IMG/M metagenome (GOLD analysis project Ga0256914, IMG submission 191571) | Hydrothermal chimney microbial communities from Main Endeavour vent field at the Juan de Fuca Ridge, Pacific Ocean - Hulk | ecosystem: Environmental > Aquatic > Marine > Hydrothermal vents ... | reverse complement strand
CCTCTGGTGTTCCGGTTGTCACGCCAGTGGCATTGCCGGGTAGCTATGTTCGGACAGGATAACCGCTGAAAGCATCTAAGCGGGAAGCCCCTCCCAAGATTAGGTCTCGCTGGACCCTCGAGGTCCCTGAAGGGCCCTGGAAGACTACCAGGTTGATAGGCTGGGTGTGGAAGCGCGGCAACGCGTGAAGCTAACCAGTACTAATTGCCCGTGAGGCTTGACCATATAACACCCAAGAGCTTTGGGTCGTGAACCTGACCAATTCAAGATCGTCTGTACGACTGGATCGAACCGAATTTGAAGAGCGGGGGCGCAAGCCCTGCTGTTCACACCAGTTCGCCTGGTGGCAATAGAGCGTTGGAACCACCTGATCCCATTCCGAACTCAGAAGTGAAACAGCGCATCGCCGATGATAGTGTGGGGTTTCCCCATGCGAAAGTAGGTCACCGCCAGGCTTTTATCCCAAAACCCCCGACCGGATCCCGGCCGGGGGTTTTTCTTTGTATGATGCTCGCATGAAGACAGCCGTCCGATACGAAGTCGTTCCCGCCCGTCCCGCGGCGCACTACTTCACCGTCCGCCTCTTCCTGCAGGAGCCCGATCCGGCGGGCGTCACCGTTGCCCTCCCCGCCTGGATCCCCGGCAGCTACATGATCCGGGATTTCGCCCGCAACCTCGTCTCCATCCGTGCTTCCTGCGGTGGCAGGGAACTCCCGGTGGTGGCGTTGGACAAGCAGAGCTGGCAGGTGGAGGGGGCCGAGGGTGAGCTGGTGCTCGAATACCAGGTCTATGCGTGGGAGCGCTCGGTCCGCGCCGCCCACCTCGACCAGCGCCATGCCTTCTTCAACGGCACCAGCCTGTTCCTGCGGGTGGAGGGGCGTGAAGCGGAGCCGTGTGAAGTCGAGCTGGCCCCTCCGGCCGAAGCGGTATGGGGGCACTGGCGCGTGGCCACCACGCTGCCGCTGGTGGAGGTCGATGGGGACGGTTTCGGACTCTATTGCGCGGAGGACTACTGGCACCTCGTCGACTGTCCCGTGGAGATGGGGGAAGTTCGCAGCCTCACCTTCACCGTCGGCGAGGTGGCTCACCAGATGGTGATCAGCGGACGCACCGAGTTCGACGCCGCCAGGCTGGCGCGCGACCTGGCGCGGATCTGCGAGGCGCAGGTGGCGCTCTTTGGCGAGTTGCCCCTCTCCCGCTACCTCTTCCTGGTGGCTGCGGTCGGCGAGGGGTACGGTGGCCTGGAGCACCGGGACTCCTGCGCCCTGCTCTGCGCCAGGGACGATCTTCCCGCTCCCGGCGTGGAGGAGATGACCACGGAATACCGCCGGTTCCTCGGCCTGTGCAGCCACGAGTATTTCCACCTGTGGAACGTCAAGCGTATCCGCCCGGCGCAGCTGGCCGGCTCCCGGCTGGAGCGGGAGGCTCACACCCGGCTGCTGTGGGCCTTCGAGGGGATCACCAGCTATTACGACGAGCTGATGCTGGTGCGCAGCGGGGTGATCGACGCCCACTCCTACCTGGAGCTGCTGGCACAGACCATCACCCGCCTCCTGCGCACGCCGGGGCGGCGGCTGCAGAGCGTGGCCGACTCCTCCTTCCACGCCTGGACCAGGTTCTACCAGCAGGACGAGAATGCGCCCAACGCCATCGTCAGCTACTACACCAAGGGCGCGCTGGTGGCGCTGGGGCTCGACGTGGAGCTGCGCCTGCGCTCGGGCGACCGGCTCTGCCTGGACGATCTCATGCGGCGGCTCTGGGAGCGGTACGGCAGGGTGGACCGGGCCCTCCCCGAGGAGGGGGTGCGGGCGGAGGCAGAGGCGCTGCTAGGCTCGGAGCTGGGCGACTTCTTCGAGATGGCCGTGGAGGGCACCGGGGAACTGCCGCTGGAGCGGTGGCTCGCCGAGCTGGGGGTGGGCTTCCGCCTGCGGCCGGCGCGGGACGAGAAGGACCTGGGCGGCGTGGCGAAGGAAGGGGAGCGCGAAGGCGGGCGGCCACACCCCTTCCTGGGCGCGCAGTGGGTGCAGAAGGGAGAATTCCTCGAGCTGACACGGGTGCTGGAGGGTGGCCCTGCCCAGGCCGCGGGCCTCTCCGCGGGAGACCGCCTGGTGGCCGTGGCGGGCATCCAGGCGACCCCAGCCAACCTGGACCGGCTGCTGGCGCTGCCGCCGGGCAGGGAGACGGTGGAGGTGGCGGCCTTTCGCGAGGACGAGCTGCACTTCTTCTCCCTGCGGCCGGAGCCGGCACCGGCGGACACCTGCGAGCTGTGGCTGCTGCCAGAGGAGAGTGCAGGTGGGGAGCGGATCGAACGGCGCAACCGGTGGCTGGGGAGCCTCTGAACAAGTCATGAACTCGCATCTTGCACCTGAGCCGTCCGATAACTGCGTTGAAGTTCTTGCCAATAGCCTTGCTATTGGCTGCGAACTTCGCCTTGTTCTCGAACGGCTCAGACACAATCTGCTTCGTCCAGACTTGTTCAGAGGTTCCCAGGGGCAGTGAGCGGGCTCGACACCAATGCCCTTCTGGGCGTCCTGGCAGACGGCGCCTGGCACTCCGGCGAGGCGCTGGCCCGCCGCTTCGGCGTGAGCCGCGCCGCGGTCTGGAAGCGGCTGCAGCAGCTGGAGGCACTGCCTGGCGTGGAGGTCGAGCGGGTGAGCGGCCGCGGGTACCGGCTCCGGGAGCCCTTCGAGCTGCTCGACGAGCGGCTCATCCGGGAGCAGCTGCAACCCGAGGTGGCCGAACGGCTGCACGCCCTGGAGCTGGTCGAGCAGACCGATTCCACCAACAGCCACGTGCGGCGTCACCTGCCGCCCACCCTGCACGCGGGCAGCGCCGTGTTCGCCGAGCACCAGACCGCCGGCCGCGGCCGGCGTGGCCGGCGCTGGGTATCCGTCTTCGGCCGCAACCTCTGCCTGTCGCTGGCCTGGCGCTTCGACCTCCCCCTCTCCGCCCTGGCGGGCCTGAGCCTGGTGGCCGGCGTGGCGCTGGCCAGGGTACTGGAGCAGGCGGGGCTCGAGGGGCACTGCCTCAAGTGGCCCAACGACCTCCTGGTAGGGGGACGGAAGCTGGCCGGCATCCTGGTGGAGGCCAGCGGAGAGGCGGCCGGCCCCTGCGTGGCGGTGATCGGCGTGGGCGTCAACCTGCACCTGGAAGAGGCGAATGCCGGGGAGATCGACCAGCCCTGGACCGATCTGCGCGCCCACCTGCCCGATCCGCCCGGCCGCAACCGGCTGGCCGGCAGCCTGCTCGACGAACTGGCGCGCAGTTGTCTCCGCTACCAGCAAGAGGGGCTCGTTCCCTTTCTCGACGCCTGGCGCGCACGGGACGGGTTCCGCGGCAAGGCGGTGGAGTTGCACACCGCCAACGGACGTTTCTTCGGTGTCTGCCAAGGCGTGGACGAGGGGGGCGGGCTGCTGCTTGAGCAGGAAGGGGAGCTCCGTCTCTTCCACGCGGGAGAGGTGAGCCTGCGCGGGAGGGAAGATGGCTGACCTGCTGGTGGACCTGGGCAGCAGTCGCTTGAAGTGGGCCCTCGCCGACGATGCGCTGGGCCCGGTAGAAGCGGCGGCCTGGAAGGGGCGGGGGCTGGAGGCATTGCTGGACGCCCGCTGGGGCGGGATGATCCCCCCCGCCTGCGTGGCGGCCAGCGTAGTGGCGCCCGCCCCGGTGAAGGAGGCGCTGGCGGAATGGGTGCGGGCGCGATGGCGACGGGAGGTCCATTTCGTCAGCGCCACCCAGGGGTGGCCGGGCCTCGAGTGCGCCTATGCCGATCCTGCCCGCCTGGGCGCGGATCGGTGGGCGGCCATGGTGGCCGCCCACATGCGTTATCCCGAGGGGTGCCTGGTGGTGGATTGCGGCACCGCCGTCACCCTGGACGCCCTCGCCGGAGGGCGTCACCTGGGGGGATACATCCTGCCCGGCGTCCAGGCCATGCGGGAGGCGGTGCTGGGAGAGACCGCAGTGGAGGTGACGGAGGGGGTGGAGATCGAGCGGTGGGGATGGGGCGATACCACCGCCCGCTGCCTCGAGCTCGGCATTGCGGGGGCGGTTGCGGCGCTGGTGGAAGCCTCTCTCGAACGGCTGCAGGGAGAGGGGGTGTGTGACCCGACCCTGGTGATCACCGGCGGCCAGGCCGGTTCAATCCTGCCGCTGATACAGGTAGACTACCGGCGGCACGACCACCTGGTGCTGGAAGGTGTGCGGCTTTGCACTCGGAGAACCCTTGAATGATGCGACTGTTGCTGGGGGGGCTGATCGTCCTCAACGTCCTGGTGTTCCTGTACGGCTATCTCGGGCTGGACAGGAACGGCCCCCCCCGGCCCACCCGGCTGCACATGCCCGACGTGGGCAGCATCCGCCTGATCGCCACCCGTGTGACCCCGCCGCGGGAGGCGGGTGGGGAAGCGGCAGCCGAGACGCCTGCAGCCATGGAGCCGGAAGAGACCTCCGCAACGGCCAACCCGCCGCCGGTTTCGCCACCCCCGGCGGAGCCCTCTTCCCCCGAAACGGCCGAGACACCGCCTGCGGCGGTGCCCGCTGACGCCCCGGTGGAAACCTCCGAAGGAGAAGAGCCGGCGGAAGGGGAGGCGCAGGCCGCCCCCGACGTGGAGGAGGCCGCTGCAGGCGAGGGCGAGGCACGGCCGGTGGAGGTCACTGCCGCTCCTCCCCGACCCCTTCTCTTCTGCGGTGAGATCGGGCCTTTCAGGAACCGCGCCCAGGCCCGGCGCCTCGAGGAGACCTTCGGGGTGGAGAGCAAGACCCGCGTCTACCGCCGGCCGACGATGGTGGACACCTCCTACTGGGTCTACCGCCCGCCCCTGGAGGACAGGGCCCGGGCGCGCGAGGAGGTGGCCAGGCTGAAGGAGGCGGGGATCGAGGACCTGTGGCTGATGCCCGACGGCGAATTCAGGAACGCCATCTCTCTCGGCCTCTACAGCCGCCGGGAGGCCGCCTACGCCCACGCCGGGATGTTGAGAAACAAGGGGTTCGATGTGGAGGTGCGCCCCAGGCAGAAGGAGATGGAGCGGTACTGGCTGGAGTTCACGGACATGCCGGAGGGCATGCTGAGGGAGCTCGAGGAGCGGCTGCCGGAGGGCGTGTTCCTGGAGAAAAAAGTGTGTGAACAGGCTTCCGCGGCCCCCTGACTGGCGGTAGAATTTCCTGCACGCCGGTGTAGCTCAGTTGGTAGAGCGCCTCACTTGTAATGAGGATGTCGTGGGTTCGACTCCTATCACCGGCTCCAGCTTCGTGGCCCGTCGTCCCCGGCGGGCTTTTTTCAGCCCGGCCGGAACCTCCGTTCCCCTCCGTGTTCCAAGGCCGTGATCCATCGCATTCCGGGAGGTGGCCGAAAATGCGCAAACTGCTGTTCATCCTGCTGTGGTCCGTGGCGGTCCTGCCGGCATGGGCCGAGGTGAAGAACATCGACAACGAGGAGCTGAAGGCGCTCATGGCCCAGGGTGTGCCGGTGATCGACATCCGGCGTCCCGAGGAGTGGCGCCAGACCGGCGTGGTCGAGGGAAGTCATCTGAATACCTTCTTCGATGCCCGGGGCCGCTACGACGTGGAGGCGTGGCTGAAGAAACTGGCACCCATCGCCGGCAGGGACGACCCCTTCATCCTCATCTGCCGCACCGGCAACCGCACCGGCATCGTCAGCCGCTTCCTCGACCGGAAGCTGGGTTACCACAAGGTCTACAACGTCGAGAAGGGCATCACCGACTGGATCCGCAAGGGCAACCCGGTGGTGAAACCCTCCCTTTGATCCTCGGAGTCTCGTTCATATGGGTTTCAAGTGCGGCATCGTGGGGCTGCCCAACGTGGGCAAGTCCACCCTCTTCAATGCCCTGACCCGGGCCACCATCGCGGCGGAGAACTACCCCTTCTGCACCATCGACCCCAACGTGGGCATCGTGCCGGTGGCCGATCCGCGGCTCGACCGCATTGCGGAGATCGTCCGGCCCGAGCGGGTGGTGCCTACCACCATGCAGTTCGTGGACATCGCCGGGCTGGTGGCGGGCGCCTCGAAGGGCGAGGGGCTGGGCAACAAGTTCCTGGCCAACATCCGCGAGACCGACGCCATCGTGCAGGTGGTGCGCTGCTTCGAGAACGACGACGTGGTGCACGTGGCGGGCCGGGTGGATCCCCTGGCCGACATCGAGGTGATCAACACCGAGCTGGCGCTGGCCGACCTGGAGACGGTGGAGAAGTCCCTGGAGAAGGCCGCGCGCATGGCCAAGACCGGCGACAAGAAGATCCTGGCGCGCAAGGCGCTGCTCGAGCGGGTGCGCGATCACCTGGACCAGGGGCTGCCCGTCCGCTCCCTGGGGCTGGACGAGGAGGAGCAGGCGGAACTGAGGGAACTGCACCTGCTCACCATCAAGAAGGTGCTCTATATCGCCAACGTGAGCGAGGAGGGCTTCGAGGAGAATCCCCACCTCGACGCGGTGCGCGAGCTGGCCGCAGCCGAGGGCGCAGAGGTGGTGCCGGTGTGCGCCGCCATCGAGATGGAGCTGGCCTCCCTCGAGGAGGAGGAGCGGGCCGAGTTCCTGCAGGAGATGGGGCTGGAGGAGCCCGGGCTCAACCGGGTGGTGCGCGCCGGCTACCGGCTGCTCGGGTTGCAGACCTACTTCACCGCCGGGGTGAAGGAGGCGCGCGCCTGGACCATTCCCGTGGGCGCCACCGCCCCCCAGGCCGCCGGCGTCATCCATACCGACTTCGAGCGGGGCTTCATCCGGGCCGAGGTGATCGCCTACGAGGACTTCATCGCCCACGGCGGGGAGCAGGGGGCGAAGGAGGCGGGCCGGCTGCGGCTGGAGGGGAAGGAGTACGTGGTGCAGGACGGCGACGTCATCCACTTCCGTTTCAACGTCTGAGGTTCCGGTTCCAGCCCGTTGGTTGGCCCCTCTTCCTCCCGCCGACGCCGGGAGGAAGAGGGTTCTCCTCCATCCCCTCCGGGTTCATCCCCCGAGCATGCCGGCAGCCGTCTCCAGCGCTGCTTCCAGGCTGCCGGTTTCCGCTCTTCCCGTTCCCGCCAACTCCAGCGCCGTGCCGTGGTCCACCGAGGTGCGCACCAGCGGCAGCCCCAGGGTGATGTTCACCGCCCGGCCGAAACCCAGGTGCTTGAGCACCGGCAGCCCCTGGTCGTGGTACATGGCGAGCACCGCGTCGGCTCTCTCCAGGTGGCGGGGGGTGAAGAGGGTGTCTGCCGGCAGGGGACCGAACAGGCGCACCCCCTCACCACGCAGCCGCTCCAGGACCGGCGCGATCACCTCCCGCTCTTCCGATCCCAGGTGACCCCCCTCGCCGGCGTGGGGGTTGAGGCCGCAGACCAGGATGCGGGGATCGGCGATGCCGAAACGGATGCGAAGGTCCCGGTGCAGGATGCACAGCACCTGCTCCAGCAGCCGGGGCGTGATGGCGTCGGCCACCTGTCGCAGGGGCAGGTGGGTGGTGGCCAGGGCCACACGCAGCCCGGGGCAGGCCAGCATCATCACCGGGTGGCCGCCGGCGAGCTCGGCCAGGAACTCGGTGTGGCCGGTGAAGGGGATGCCGGCCTCGTTGATCACGCCCTTGTGCACCGGGCCGGTGACCAGCGCGCGGGTCCGCGGCACCTGCAGGCAGTGGGCCACCGCCACGCGCAGGGTCTCCAGCACGTAGGCGGCGTTGACGGGATCGGGGCGGCCGGGTTCACAAGGGGTTGCCAGCTCTACCGGCAGGACCTGCAGCGCAGGGTGTTGCGGGCGGTAACGGTCGGGCGAGGCGAGCGCCTCCACCTGCACGGTCAGCCCCAGCCGTTCCGCCCGCGCCCGGAGCAGGTCCGGGTCCGCCACCACCAGGGGCTTGGCCGCGCCCCTGGCGGCCAGCTGCAGGATCAGGTCGGGGCCGATGCCGGCGGGCTCGCCGGGAGTGTAGATCAGGGTCAATCGAGCCCTTCCAGGCGGGTTTCCACGAAGGCCTGGTCGCGCAACTTGCGCAGGTAGAGCTGCAACGCCTCTTCCGACTTGCGTTTGCGGATGGCGAGCCTGGCCTCATCCCGCTTGCTCTCGGCGGTGACATCCTTCTCGCGTCGGTCGAGCACCTGCACGATGTGCCAGCCGAACTGGGTGCGGAAGGGTTGGCTCAGCTGTCCGATCTCCAGGCTGTTCATCACCTCCTCGAATTTCGGCACCAGGTCGCCGGGGGTCACCCAGCCGAGGTCCCCCCCCTTGAGGGCCGAGGCCTTGTCGTCGGAGTGGGCGCGCGCCAGGGCGGCGAAGTCCTCTCCCCCCTGGATCCGCTGGTAGAGCTGCTCCAGCCGGATGCGGGCCTCGCGGTCGGAGGTGATCTCGTCGGTGCGGACCAGGATGTGGCGGGCGTGGGTCTGCCGGACGATCTTGGTCTTGCTCCCCTTGATGTCTTCCAGCTTGATGATGTGGAAGCCGCTGGAGGCCTGCAGCGGCCCCCGGATATCGCCCTTGTTCATGCTCAGCACCTCCTGGGCGAAGAGGGTGGGCACCTGGCCCGCCGGCAGCCAGCCCAGGTCACCCCCCTTGAGCGCCTGCTGCCCCTGGGAGTAGCGGCTGGCCAGGGTGGCGAAGTCCTCGCCCTTCTTCAGGCGGGCGACGATCTCCTCGGCCTTTCTGCGCGCTTGCGCGATCTCTTCGCTGGAGGCGCCCTCCGGCGTGGCGACGAGGATGTGGCGGATGCGGTAGGAGACGCTGTTTTCACCCTGCTGTGCCTGGTTGGCCAGGTAGTTGTCCACCTCCGCCTTGGTCACCTGGATGCGGTTGATCACCTCCCGGTTGCGCAGCCGCTGCAGGGTGATCTCCTCGCGCAGCTGTGCCCGGAAGGCATCGGGCGAGATGCCCTCCGCCTTCATCGCCTCCTCCATCTCGGCGGGGGTGAGGCCGTTGCGCTTGGCGATGGCGAGCAGCGCCTGCTGCAGGGTCTGGTCGTCGGCGGTGATGCCCAGCCGCTCCGCCTCCTGCAGCTGCAGCTTGCGCAGGATGAGCCGTTCCAGCGCCTGCTTCCGCACCTCCTCGTCGGGGATGCCGGTGGCGCCCAGCTGCTCCAGCTTCCGGCGGATTTCGGCCAGCTCACGGTCGAATTCGCTCTGCAGCACCACGTCGTCGTTGACCACGGCGACGATGCGGTCGAGCAGTTCCCGCTCCTGGGCGGGTGCAGGGAAGGCGAGCAGCCAGAGCAGGGGCAGCAGCAGGAGAGGCGCAAGACGCCTGGAATCAGTAGCCATAGATCGTCCGGTCGAGAAACTTGTCGATGTCGTGGCCGAGGGTGCCGAGCCCCTTCAGCTCCAGTTCCAGCAGGATGGAGTTATTATACGTGTCGCCCGGCCCATCCAGGAAACGGCGTAGCACGGTGCGGAAGCGCCAGCAGCAGTCGTCGTACTCCACTCCCCCTACCGCCTCCACGGTGCGGTTCTCCTGCACCGAGTAGTACCAGCGGCCGATGAGGTTGAGCTTTTCCGAGACCGGCCAGATGGCGGCGACGTCGGTCTGTTCCAGCAGGGCTTCACGCAGGCGCCAGGCGACATGGAGGCGCCGGTTCTCCTCATCGTGCCAGGTGGCCTGCGCCAGCCCCTGGCGCAGCTTGCGCTCGCTGTTGTGGGGGTCGTACTGCATCCCCGCGCGCAGCAGCCAGTTGCGGAAGAGTTCCGTGGTCACTTCCGCAATGAGGGAGGAACTGCTCTCCTCCGTCGGCGTGGTGGCCGGATCGAGCTGCACGCGCCGATCCCGGAAGTAGAAGATCTGGCCGATGCTGGCGCGCAGCAGTTCCCGTCCGTCCTCGTCGTGCAGGATGCGGCTGGTGAGTGCCAGCGCCAGCTGGTTGGTGTCGCCCACCCGGTCGGGGCCATTGAAACGGTTGCCGCGGAAGAGGTTGTCGAAGGTGAAGTCCAGCAGGCCGGTGTCGAACAGCGGCAGCTCGTCCTGGTTGCGGTAGGGGGTGTAGGCGTAGAAGGCGCGGGGTTCCAGGGTGAGGGTGGTGTCGGTGCCGAGCAGCCGGGTGGGGCGGTCGAAGTAGAGGCCGCCGTCCAGGCTGAGGGTGTAGGTGAATCGGTCGGGCGTGTCGCTGTAGCCGGGCTGTTGGTCCTGCAGGTTGTAGCTGGTATAGCGCAGGGCGAGCGCCGGCTCCAGGTAACCCCAGGCGCGCTGCAGCGGCAGGCTCGCCTGCGGCTGCATGTCGATGCGCTGCCCGGTGACGCTCTTCTCCCGGTAGAAGTGCACGAACTCTCCGGTGAAGCCGTACTCGGCGGGCAGCGGCCCGCCGGAGGTGTGCCACTCCAGGTTGAGGCGCGGCAGCAGGCTGTAGGGGCGCGACTGGGCTGGGATGGCCTCGTCCAGGGTGCGGTAGTGGCGCACCTCGGCCAACAGGTCCCAGTTGCGCCTGTGGTAGTCCAGGGCGATCCGGTTGCGCAGGAAGCTGGTGCTGGTCACCGCCAGGCTCTGGCCCAGGTCGCGCAGGTAACTCTTGTCCGAGACCCAGTTGAGGTCCACGCTGGCTCCCAGTCCCGGCGCCAGGTAGCTGTAAGTATGGGCGTGGATGGCACCCCTGGGTTCGTTGCCGTCGTACTTGCGGTCGCTGGGCAGGATCTCGGCGCGGATCACGCCGTTGTGCGGGGGATGGAGGAAGCGGAATTCACCTCCGACGAGCAGCCCCCGCTCGCTGACGATGCGCGGCATGAGGGTCGCGTCGTAGTTAGGCGCCAGGTTGAAGTAGTAGGGGACCGTGAGGTCGAAGCCGTTGGTGCTGGAGAAACCGAAGGTAGGGGCCAGAAAACCGCTGCGTCGCTCGTCGGTGAGGGGGATGGAGAGCCGCGGCGAGTAGAAGACGGGCACCCCCAGGAAGTCGACCCAGGCGTTCTTGAAATAAGCGACCTGCGTATCGCGATCCACCTCCATCTCGTTCGCGCGCACCTCGAAGCCGCTGTTGCCGGGCGGACAGGTGGTGAAAGTGAGCTGCTCGAATCGGCTGTGCTGGCGGTCCAGCAGCTCCACCCGGCCGGATTCGCCCCGGGCCCGTGGCTCGAGCAGCCGGTAGTCCACCTCCTCCAGGGTGCCGCGTGCCTCCTCCGGGTAGTAGTCGCCGCGGGCGGCTGTGAGCTTCATGTTCGGCTGTTCGATGAAGAGCGCGCCGGGAGCGGTGACGTGTTGGCGGTTGCGGTCGTACTCCAGCTCGTCGGCCAGGATGCGGCTGCCTGGCCGCTGCAGGCGGACATGGCCGCGGAAGAGGGCGATGCCATTCTCCTGGGTCAGCTCCGCGGCATCGGCTTCGCCCACCAGGACTCCGCCAGGGGTCTCGATGGCCACGGCCGGCAAGGCGGGCAGCTGGCACTTCTCCCATTGCAGTCCCTCGTCCAGGTCCGGGAACCAGCTGCCGTCGGCGGTGGTCGCCGGGGCTGGAGGCGCTTCCCGGGGCGTCGTCTCCCCGGGGCCGCCCGGGGGTTCCGCCGCTTCCCGTGCTTCCCTTCCGGTTGCCTCCTCGGGCCCGGGTTCCGGTTCCGGCTCGCCTCGGGTTTCCGGTTCCGGTTCGGGTTCACCTTTGGTTTCCGGCGCCGCTTCGGGCTTGCCGGCACCCTTTTCCGGTTCCGGCGGTGCTGGTGGTACGGCGGTGGCCGCCGGCTGCGCGGCCCTTCCGGGTGAGGGGGCGACCTTCGTGGAGGCGGCCGCTGGCCGGGACGGTTCCGTGGGGACCGTCACGGCAGCCGGTGCGGTCGCGAAGGGCGCGGGTTCCGGCGGGGGCAGCGGCGCGGGCTGGCGGGGTTCGGCGCCCGCGGGGGCGCAGTCCCATCCCCGGCCATCCGCTGCGGGGATGCAGTCCCAGCCCCGGGCGGCGAGGCCGGGCGCCGCGGAGAGTCCCAGTACGATGACGAGCAGGCCGACCTGGGCAGGGGCGGTGAGAAGGTTCCTAAGGTTCACGAGGGATTTGGGCGGACCTGTTTCTGGGATGGCCGGCGTAAAATCGCATAGAATGGCGCCTGGTTCAATCCTTGACCCCGGAAACCCGAGTCCAACCATGTCCCAACGACTAGAGGAGCTGCAACGCTGGCTCAGGGAGAGCTGTGGCCTGGACGGCTTCGAGCTGGCGCCGGCATCGGAGGACGCCAGCTTCCGCCGCTACTTCCGGGTGCACTTCGCCGACGGCGGCACCCGTATCGTCATGGACGCACCGCCGGACCGCGAGAAGTGTGAGCCCTTCCTCGAGGTGGCCGCCCGCCTGGAGGCGGCAGGAGTGCATGCGCCCCGCGTGCATGAGCAGGACCTGGAGCGCGGCTTCCTCCTGCTCGAGGACCTGGGGGAGCGCTCCTATCTCGACGCCCTCGACGAGGCGAGCGTGGAGCCCCTCTATGGCAATGCCCTGGGCGCGCTCATGAGCATGCAGGCCTGCATCGATCCCGCAGGGCTGCCTCCCTACGACCGGGCCCTGCTCATGGAGGAGATGGAGCTCTTCCGCGAATGGCTGCTGGAGACCCACCTGAGCATGGCGCTCACCGGCGCGGAGGGCGACATGCTGGACGAGGCCTTCGCGCTGCTGGCGGAGAACGCCCTGGAGCAGCCCCGTGTCTTCGTGCACCGCGACTACCACTCCCGCAATCTCATGGCCGGGGTTTCTCCCGAGCCCGGCGTCATCGACTTCCAGGACGCGGTGGAGGGGCCGGTCACCTACGACCTGGTCTCCCTGCTGCGCGACTGCTACGTGCGCTGGCCGCGTGAGCGGGTGGAGGAGTGGGCCTGGGGTTATTTCCGGCTCGCCGTCCAGTCCGGCGTGATGCGCGAGGAGCAGGAGGAACGGTTCATGCGCTGGTTCGACCTCATGGGGGTGCAGCGCCATCTCAAGGCCTCCGGCATCTTCGCCCGCCTCTACCACCGGGACAGCAAGCCCGGCTACCTGGCCGACATCCCCCGCACCCTCGGCTACGTGGTGGAGGTGGGGCAGGGCTACCCCGAGCTCGAACCCCTGGCCACCTTCGTGGAAGAGAAGGTGCTCTCCGTGCTCTGATGCTGGAGGGGATCCGTCTCATCACCTTCGACCTGGACGACTGCCTGTGGCCCTGCCGCCCGGTGATCCGCAGGGCCGAGCGGGTGGTCTACGACTGGCTGCGGCAGCACGCCCCCCGGGTCACCGAGGCGATGAGCCTGGAGGCGATGTGGGAACATCGCAAGGCTTTCATGCGGGCCCATCCCGAGCTGGTGCACGACCTCACGCTGGTGCGCCTGCGCACCCTGCAGGAGGTGATGGCGCGTCACGGCTATCCACTGGCGCTTGCGGAGGAGGCCACGGCGGTGTTCCGCGAGGCGCGCAACCGGGTGGAGCCCTACGAGGACGTGGTGCCGGCGCTTCGCAAACTGCGTGAGCGTTTCCTGCTGGTGTCGGTGACCAACGGCAACGCACAGGTGGAGCGGACGCCGCTGGCCGGGCTCTTCCACCTCGACCTCACCTCGGCGGAGGTGGGGGCGGCCAAGCCCGACCCGGCCATCTTCCGTGCCGCCGCCGAGTGGGCCGGAGTGGAACCGGCGCAGATGCTCCACGTGGGCGACGATCCCGAACGGGACGTGCTCGCCGCGCGGAGGGCGGGGTTGCGGGAGGTGTGGGTGCAGCGCAACGGGGAGATGGCCTGGCCCTGGCTGGAGCATCCGCCGCCCAAGTGGGTGATCCCCGATCTGGAACCGCTTGCGGCTGCCGTTTGACTTGACTCAAGGCGGGTAATGCAGGTGGCCAGATACCGTGCCCGCAGACTGACAAGGTGAAACCATGGCGCGTATAGACGAGTTCTCTTTTCGGCGCGCTGCTTCATGGACGAGTGCAGGCCTCATTCTCCTTTCCCTTCCCCTGGCGGCGGAGGAGCCGGTACAGCTACAGAAGGAGCTGGTGACCGGTTCCCGCATCCGCCGGGTCGATGTGGCGGGTGCCACGCCCATCGCCGTCATCGACCGGCAGCAGATCGAGCTCTCCGGCCTCTCCACCGTGGCCGATGTGCTGCGCCAGAGTCCCTGGAACACCTTCGGTTCCTTCCGCGAGGTGTCGGGCAACACCGGCCAGTCCCAGGCCCAGGTCTCGCTGCGCGGGCTGGGCGCCGAGCGCACCCTGGTGCTCATCGATGGCCACCGCCTGCCCCCATCGCCGGTGGTGGACGGCGAGGCGGTGGACCTCAACATCCTGCCGTTGGCGGCGGTGGAGCGCATCGAGATCCTCAAGGAGGGGGCTTCGGCCATCTACGGCTCCGAGGCCATCGGCGGCGTCATCAACATCATCCTGCGCAAGGACTACGAAGGCACCGAGCTCAATGGCCTGGTGGAGCGGCCTTCGCAGGAGGGCGCCGACGTCGAGGGTGCCAGCCTGGTCCACGGCGGGCGCTACTCCAGGGGCAGCTACCTCTTCTCCCTCGAGTATCACAACAAGGACATCATCTGGTCCCGGGATCGCTGGTGGAGCGAAAAGGATTTGGGAGACGGCGTGAACTTCGATACCACGCGGGGGTTGAGCCTTTATGGCAACACGGTGTGGGATCCGGCCACCTGGCTGTATGATGATTACAAGGGGGTCTGTGGTCCCGATGTGTACGCGGGCGTCTACCAGTATCCCAATTCCGACCCTGCAGTAAACGAAGGGGAGGTCTGTGCGTACGCGTATGCCGACGTCATGGGGGAGACCAATCGGCTGGAAAAAAGCAGCGGCTTCCTTTACCTGGATTATGAAATCGAGGCAGGTGTCATGCTCTATTTCCAAGGGCTGCTCAGCCGGGTACGCTCTTTCGGTCGGTTCGCGCCCACCCTGGGGGGGCCGGATGATGGAGGGCTCTATGTCGATGATCCCGTCTATGGCCCGGGTACTTGGCTGGGCATACGGTTCCATGTGTTCGGCCCCAGGGACGGCATCATGGATAATCTTCAGTCCGATGCGCTGGTCGGGCTGAAGGGGATGCTGGCCGATTCAGTGGAATACGATCTGTTCCTCCGCTACAACCGCTATCGATCCGATTTCACCGGGAAGAATTATGTTCTGGTGGATGCCGCCCGGCGTCACATCGAGAACGGCAACTACGATCCCGCCAACCCCTGGGCCACGCCCGCCTGGGTCATGGACGAGATGCGGACCACCATCGGCCGGGACATGCACTACGACTACTTCAACGCCGGCGTCAGCCTCACGGGAGAGGCGCCTGTCACCCTGGCGGGTGGCAACGTCGCCTGGGCGGCTGGCTATGAGTACCGCGACGAGGACTTCGCCGACATCTACGACGAGAACAGCCAGGCGGAGGACGTGATCGGCACTGCCGGTTCCTCCGCCGAGGGGGAGCGTCGTCAGTGGGCGCTCTACGGCGAGGTGATGCTGCCCGTGCTGGAGAGCCTGGAGCTCACCGCCGCCTTGCGCCACGACAGCTACAGCGACGTGGGCAGCAGGACCTCACCCCAGCTCAAGGCGCGTTGGCAGCCCAGGCAGGACCTGATGCTGCGGGCCAGCTGGGGCCGGGGCTTCCGTGCACCCAGCATGAGTGACCTTTACACGGCTCCAGGGGGTGGGGTCGAAGTGGTGCGGGATTGTCCGCCGCCGTACAGCTGCGCTGCGGAAGAGGTTTGGGTGATATCCGGTGGCAACGAGTCCTTGAATCCTGAGCGTTCCGAGTCCTGGAACCTGGGGTTCTTCTGGTCGCCGGCGCAGGATCTCGACCTGGAGCTGGATTATTACAACATCACCGTTCGTGACGCCATCCAGACCTACAGCCCCCAGGCCTTGATCAACTTGCAGTACGCCGGTTTGCCCGGGCCATCGGGCACGGAAATCGTTCGAGACCCTGCCACGGGCGATATAAACGAGATCCACAGCACCCTCTCCAACGTCTCGCGCTTGCGCACGCGGGGCATCGACCTCTCCGGGCGGTACCGGATCAGGCTGGGGGGCATGGGATCCCTGGAGCCGGGGTTCACCTGGGTCCACGTGCTGGAGTACGACTACCAGGTCGCCCCCGAGCTCGAAAGCAAGGACTATGCCGGCACCTGGAGCACCGCCGTGGGACCCGCGCCCGACGACCGCCTCCAGGCGAGCCTCGCCTGGCGCTGGCGCGACTACGGGGTCTCCTGGCTGGTGGACTACATCGACGGCATGGAGGCCACGCCCCGGGACATCGACAGCTGGACCTCCCACACCCTCACCTTCACCTGGGACACCTCGTGGAACGGTCGCTTCGCCATGGGGGCGCGCAACCTCTTCGACGAGGAGCCGCCCATCGACCTCGAGGTGGAGGCGGACTACACCATGTTCTATTACCTCTACCCCATCGAGGGGCGGGTGCTCTTCCTGAACTACACCCAGCGGTTCGATTGAGCAGCCGGCTGTGCCATATGGCACAGCCGCGCCCGCGGAACTTGCCCTGGGTCAGAAACCGCCGCTCCCGGCGGCCGCTTCGCGTGGCGCCGACGGCTCGCGGGCTCCTATAATCCTTCCCCATGTTTTCCTGACCCGACCTTGCGCATGCTGAATATCGATCCCGGCCGGCTCCTCTTCACGGTTTCCCTGTTGCTGGCGATGCCGCCGCTTTCGGCGGCCTCCCTCTCCGGCGTGGTGAAGGAGCAGGAGAAGGTCGAGGAGGCGGCGGCCGCCTCGCAGAAGAGAATCGACCGCCTGGCCGACGACACCGAGAAGATGCTGGCTGAGTACAAGCTGGTGCTACGCCAGTACGACACCCTCAAGCGCTACGACGACCAGGTGGAGCGCCTGGTCCGCTCCCAGGAGCAGGAGCTGGCCGCCATCGACCGGCAGCTGGCCGGCATCGAGGCCACCCAGCAGGGGGTGGTGCCGCTGATGGGGCGCATGGTGGAGACGCTGGAGAAGTTCGTGGCGCTGGACCTGCCCTTCCTGCCGGAGGAGCGGCGCCGGCGGGTGGCGGAGCTGAAGGCGCTGCTGGACCGGGCCGATATCTCGGTGGCGGAGAAGTACCGACGCATCCTCGAGGCCTACCAGGTGGAGATGGAGTACGGCCGCACCCTGGAGGCCTATCCCGGGGAGCTGGAGACGGCCCAGGGCCGGCGCTCGGTGGACTACCTGCGGGTGGGACGCATGCTGCTCCTCTACCAGACCCTGGACCACCGGGAGACGGCGGTGTGGGACGCCGCCGCCGGGCGGTGGAGGCTGCTGGACGAGAGTTACCGCAGGCCCGTGATGGAGGCGCTGCGCATCGCCCGGAGGCAGGCGCCGCCCGACTTGGTGCGCCTGCCGGTGCCGGCGCCGGAGATGGCCGAATGAGGGGCGTGGCGATTCTCCTGGCGGTGCTCCTGCTGCCGGCCGGTGGCGCCTCTGCCGGCTCGCTGGATGAACTGCTGAAGGAGGTGAAGCAGGCGCGCCAGCAGGAGGCGAAGCTTGACCGCCAGCGCGAGGCGGAGTTCCGGGCCGCCCGCGAGCGCCAGGCGCAGCTGCTGGCCGAGGCCAGGGCGCGGCTGGCGGCGGAGCAGGCGCGCAGCGAGGAACTACGCCGCCGCTTCGACGAGAACGAGAAGCGGCTGGCCGAGGCGGAGGAGACCCTGCAACGGCGCCAGGGTGACCTGGGCGAGCTCTTCGGCGTGGTGCGCCAGGTGGCGGGCGACGTGGCCGGCGTGCTCGACGGCTCCCTGGTTTCGGCCCAGTATCCCGGCCGTGGCAAGGCGCTGCTGGAGATGAGCCGGCAGAAGGCGCTGCCCACCATCCCCGAGTTGGAAAACCTCTGGATGCAGATGCTCCACGAGATGGCCGAGTCGGGCAAGGTGGTGCGCTACACCGATGCCGTGGTGGAGGCCGACGGTACGGAGAAGCGGCAGGAGGTGGTGCGCGTGGGGGTCTTCGACGCCGTGGCCGGCGGTCGCTTCCTGCGCTACCTGCCCGAGACCGACCAGCTCCTGGTGCTGCCGCGCCAGCCGGCGCACCGCTACACGGAGATGGCGAAGGCCCTGCAGGCCGCCCGCCAGGGGCTGGTGCCCATGGCGGTGGACCCCTCGCGCGGCGCCATCCTCAACGTGCTGGTGCAGATGCCCACACTGAAGGAGCGGGTGGAGCAGGGCAGGACGGTGGGCTACGTCATCATCGGCCTGGCGGCCTTCGGCCTGCTGCTGGCGCTCTACCGCCTGGCGGCCCTGGGACTGGTCTCCCTGCGGGTGAAGACCCAGCTCAGGCAGCCCGAGGCGCCGCGCGGGAGCAACCCCCTCGGAAGGGTGCTGCTGGCCTGGGCGGAGAACCGCGATACCGACCTGGAGACGTTGGAGCGAAAGATCGACGAGGCGGTGGTGAAGGAGGTGCCGAGGCTGCAGCGGGGTCTCTCCATCATCAAGATCCTGGCGGTGATGGCGCCCCTGCTGGGGCTGCTGGGCACCGTCACCGGCATGATCCAGACCTTCCAGTCCATCACCCTCTTCGGCACGGGTGATCCCAAGCTCATGGCCGGCGGCATCTCCCAGGCGCTGGTCACCACCGTGCTCGGGCTCGCCGCAGCCATCCCGCTCACCTTCCTCCACGCCCTGGTGGCCAGCCGCAGCCGCGCCCTGGTGCAGATCCTGGAGGAGCAGAGCGCCGGCATCATCGCGCGGCAGGCGGAGCGGCTGCACCAAGGGGAGACGCGATGAACCCGGCTCTCCTCCAGGTCCTCGAATCGATCCGCGACTTCCTCGAGGCGGGCGGCCCCGTGCTGCGGGTGATCCTCTTCACCGCCCTGCTGCTGTGGACCCTCATCATCGAGCGCTACTGGTTCCTGCGCATCACCTGGCCCCGCCGCCTGAGGCGGGTGCTGGCGGAGTGGGAGGCGCGTCCCGAGAGACACAGCTGGCACGCCCACCGCATCCGTGATGCGCTGGTGTCGGAGCTGTCGCTTGAGCTCCACCGCGGCCTGCTGCTGCTCAGGGCGCTGGTGGCGCTCTGCCCACTGCTGGGGCTGCTGGGCACCGTCTTCGGCATGGTACAGGTGTTCGAGACCATGGCGGTGAGCGGCAGCGGCAACCCGCGCCTCATGGCTTCGGGCATCTCCATGGCCACCATCCCCACCATGGCGGGCATGGTGGTGGCGCTCTCCGGCCTCTACTTCAGCACCCGCCTGCGCTTCCATGCCGACTACTACACCCAGCTGGCCGCCGACCGCCTGCTGCTCTGTGACCCCGCGAAGGAGAAGTGCGCATGAGACGCCGCTACTGCCAGGAAGAGGAGGAGCCCGGCATCGACTTGACGCCGCTCATGGACATCGTCTTCATCATGCTCATCTTCTTCATCGTCACCACCTCCTTCATCAAGGAGTCGGGCGTGGAGGTGAACCGGCCCACGGCCAACACCGCTGAGCGCAAGGAGCGGGGCAACATCCTCATCGCCATCACCGCCAACGGCGAGGTATGGATCGACAAGCGGCCGGTGGACGTGCGCGCGGTGCGGGCCAACGTGGAGCGCTTCAAGGCGGAGAACCCGGAGGCGGCAGTGGTGATCCAGGCGGACCGCGACTCGAAGAACGGCCTGCTGGTGGAGGTGATGGACCAAGTGCGGCTGGCGGGGGTGAGCAACATCTCCATTGCCGCGACGAAGGAGTGACCATGGTCCGGGAGTGGAAGGCTGGTGGAGGGCAGGAACGGGACGTCCGAGGCCAGGGATGGCCGAGGCCGAGCGCACAGGGATGTGCTCGTAGCGGTCCCGTTCCTGCCCTCCACCAGGCTTCTTCCCGGCACAGTAGGATGGCGCCCTGAAATGTTGCGGCTCCCCCTCTCCCTGCTGCTGGCCGCCGCGGTGACCCTGGGGCTCTTCTACCTGATGCACTTCATGATCAGCCAGGGGCGGGGCGGGCTGGAGCGGTTCCAGAGCTACTCGGTGGTGGATTTCATCCGCCTGAAGGAGGAGCGCCAGGTACGGACCAAGCAGCGGGTGCTGCCGCCGAAACCGCCCCTGCCGAAGAAACCGCCTCCACCGCCTCCGCCCCTCTCCGTGGCCGAGCAGGCCCCCGTGTCGATGAAGCTGGCGCCCCTGGAGATGCCCCGGTTCACGCCGCCGGGGGTGCGCGGCGGTCCCTTCCTGGGCACCCTGGGTCAGGTGGGGGCGGGCAGCACCGACGCCGAGCTCATCCCGCTGGTGAAGATTGCGCCGCGCTATCCGCGCCGGGCGGCGCTGGCCGGCAAGGAGGGATGGGTGAAGCTGGAGTTCACGGTCACCGAGACGGGGGCGGTGAAGGATGTCACCGTGGTGGAGGCCCATCCCAGGGGGCTCTTCGACCGCGCGGCGAAGCGGGCCATTCTCAAGTGGAAGTTCAAGCCCAAGGTGGTGGAAGGGAAGCCGGTGGCGCGGCGGGCGGTGCAGGTGATCGAGTTCAAGCTGGAGAAGAAGCGGCGGTGAAGGGGGGGCGCTTCGATTCGGGGGCGCCCTGCCGGGGGGCTTTTTCCAGCCTCCGGCGCCTGGGTGTCACCCTCCTGCTGGTGTTCCTTCTTCTTCAGCCTGCGGCGGGGGTGTGGGCCGGCACCATGACCGAGGCCAACTACCGGCGGCTGGAGAAGATCCAGGAGCTGATGGAGCAGGAGCAGCTGCAGGAGGCGGAGGAGAAGCTGCGGGCCCTGGTGCGGCGGGTGAAGGAGGGCGGCTACGAGTACGCCGTGACCATGCAGACCTGGGGTTACCTCCACGCCGCCCGCGAGCGCTACCGCGAGGCCATCGACGCCTTCGGCAAGGCGCTGGCCACCGGCGAGCTGCCCGATGACGTGGCCCTGGAGCTGCGCTACAACATCGCCCAGCTCCATGCCGGCCTGGAGGAGTGGCAGAAGGCGGCCCGGGCCTACGAGGCCTGGCTGGCCGAGGCGAAGAGCCCCTCGGCCGAGAGCTACGCCTTTGGCGCCATGGTCTACGCCCAGCTCAAGCGCTACGGCAAGGCCATCGGCGCCATCCGCAAGGCCATCGCCATGGCGGAGCGACCGCGGGAGAACTGGTACCAGCTCCTCGCCGCCCTCCACTACCAGCGCAACGAGCTGAAGGCCATGGCCCGGGTGCTGGAGAAGATGGTCTCCCTCTGGCCGAAGCGCCCTCGTTACTGGAAGCAGCTGGCCAGCGTCCACTACCTGCTGGGGCGCAACCGGCGGGCGCTGGCGGTGCTGGCGCTGGCCTATCGGCAGGGATACCTCGAGCGGGAGTCGGAGCTGCTCAACCTGGTCAACCTCTACCTGCTGCAGAAGATCCCCTACAAGGCGGCGCGCATCCTGGAGCGGGAGATGGATGCGGGCCGCATCCGTCGCACCGGGCGCAATCTGCAGCGACTGGGCGAGCTCTGGATGCAGGCGCGGGAGAGCGACGAGGCGCTGAAGGAGCTGGAGGCGGCGGCCCGGGTGCAGAAGAGCGGCCGGCTCCACCTGCGGCTGGCGCGCCTCTGGTACGACCGCGAGCAGTGGGAAAAGGCGGTGCACCATGCCCGGCGGGCACGGGCCCTGGGCGGGTTGCGCCATGCCGGCGACGCCTGGCTGCTCGAGGGGATGGCGCTGCACGAGCTGGGCAGGCGGGAGAAGGCGCTGGTGGCCTTCGAGCAGGCGCGCAACGATTCGCGCAGCCGGAAACAGGCGGAGCAGTGGATCGCCTACGTGAACGAGACCCTGTAGGAGCCCCGCCCCGGGACGAACGTTTGCCGGCAACAGGGGTCAGGCAATCGCAAGCACGATCTTGCCCGTGGTGTGGCCGGTCTCGATCATGCGGTGGGCCTCGGCGGCCTCGGCCAGGGGCAGGGTCCGGCTCACCTCCACCTTCAGCCTCCCCTCGGTCATCCACTCGCCGCAGCGGCGCAGGATCTCCCCCTGGTGGGCCAGGGCTTCGGGCAGGTCCTTGAGCGCCGGGGTCAGCATCAGGGTGAAGGTGATGGTGAGGTTCCGGTTGCGCGCCTCCGAGGTGACCAGCCCCTCGCCGGGATCGAGGATGGTGACCAGGGTGCCATACTCGGCCAGCAGGGGAATGGAGCTGCGGAAGACCTCGGGCCCCACGGTGTCGAAGACCAGGTCCAGGCCGCGTCCCTCGGTGACCCGGTCCACCACCCCGGCCACGTCCTCCTTCCGGTAGTCGATGACCACGTCCGCGCCGAGGCGCCGCGCGAGCTCGGCCTTCTCCGGCGAGCTCACCGTGGTGAAGACCCGCGCGCCGCGGATCTTGGCCAGCTGGATGGCCACGTGGCCCACGCCGCCGGCGCCGGCGTGGACGAGCACGTCCTGCCCCTCCTCCAGCCGCCCCCGGTCGTAGAGCGCCTCCCAGGCGGTGATGAGTACCAGGGGCGCGGCCGCGGCGTGCACCATGTCCACCTTCGCCGGCTTGAACTCGGCACGGCTCTCCTCCAGCACCGTGAACTCGGCGTAGTTGCCCGGCTCACGGCCCAGTCCGCCGTGACAGAACCAGACCTGGTCGCCCGGCTGGAAGCGGGAGACCTCCTCGCCCACCGCCACCACCTCGCCGGCGCCGTCACACCCCAGGATGGCGGGGGGCGTGGCGCCGTAGAAGAGGCCCCGGCCGCGCAGCTTGGTGTCGATGGGGTTGACCCCGGCGGCGTGGAGCCTCACCTTGATCTGGGTGGGGCGGGCGATGGAGGGCTCCTCCACCTCCTGCAGCTTCAGTACCTCGGGCGGGCCGGGCTCGGTCATCACCACTGCTTTCATCGTCTCTCTCCTGCAAACCGGTTGTCATGGATCGTGGTATCTTCGCCCCATGAAACCGAGCCTTCAAGCCCTCAAGCGTCACCAGGCGGCCCTCAAGGCCTGCCGCAAGTGTCCCGACATGATCCCACCGGTGGTGGTGGGGCGACCGGTACTCTCACCGGTGATCTCCATCGGCCAGGCCCCGGGCGAGAGGGAGGGGCCCGCCGGAAGGCCCTTTGCCTGGACCGCCGGCAAGACCCTCTTCAAGTGGTTCGAAACCATCGGCGTGGACGAGGAGCGCTACCGTTCCCGCGTCTACATGGCTGCCGTCTGCCGCTGCTTTCCCGGCAAGAACCCGAAAGGGGGCGACCGGGTGCCCAGCCGCGAGGAGATCGACAACTGCCGCATCTGGATGGAGCGGGAGTTCCACCTGCTGCGGCCGAGGCT
>Ga0256914_1001303_pt1 | contig 23038 bp, 24 predicted proteins | sample HulkmetaG_FD_191571 | JGI IMG/M metagenome (GOLD analysis project Ga0256914, IMG submission 191571) | Hydrothermal chimney microbial communities from Main Endeavour vent field at the Juan de Fuca Ridge, Pacific Ocean - Hulk | ecosystem: Environmental > Aquatic > Marine > Hydrothermal vents ... | reverse complement strand
AACATCTTTTGACTTCTAAAATCCATAAAGTGAGTTTTAGGAATCGGAGTTGCATTCATGCTTTTTGCAACATCTGGCATATGACAACCCAGACAGGCATTATTCTTTTTCGTAATCGGCAACAAACCATCTACACTGTGAGGTATAAGAGGAGGAGCATCTTGATAAGATCTCTCTATTGTTTTGGCTGCACCAGGTGCCGCTTTGGTATAAGCTGTAGCAGTCGGTGCTACATTCTCATTAAAAAGATTTGCTTTTCTCAGGCTTAAAGATTCGTCGCTAACACTTTTGGCAGTTCCGGCTCCCGTAGCACAACCTGCTACAACCAAAGCCGCAAGTGCTACTAAACTAACGGTATATTTTTTAAGTTTCATTATCACTCTCCTATCATTTTTTACTTATATAATTTCTAATTCCAAAATTGAGTGCATCATCGTCACAAACTTCTACACATCTTCCACAATTTGTACACTCTTTGTCATTTACAGATATGCTTTTCTTCCCTATCATGTGTAAAACCTGACTTTCAGGGCATACCTCTTTACATTTCATACAAAGTGTACAATTTGGTTCATTGTGTTTTACTCTGATAAAACTGAACTTTCCGATTATCGAGTAAAATCCTCCAAGAGGACAGATATGACCGCACCAACCGTTCTTAACGGCAAAAAGATCAAACAAAAATATAGCTAAAATTGCTGCAAAACCCATTCCCATTCCAAATATTACACCTCTGTGAAACATGGAAATAGGACTGACAAATTCAAATGCGGCAACTCCGCTAATAACTGAAATAATAAAAGTCAAACCAAGTACCCAATATCTTGTATTTCTACTCAGCCAAACTTTTCTCTCTACTTTATCAAGATATAAAACCCTTCTCAGCCAATTTGCAAGATCGGTAACCATATTGATAGGACACACCCAGCTGCAAAATGCTCTGCCTCCGATAATCGCATATAGCAGAGTGATTATAACGGCACCTATTATAACATCACTTGCTACCAATGCTCCGGCAGCAAACATTTGCAAAAGAGCAAAAGGATCACTCAAAGGAATCAAACCAAAAAGAGTGGAGGAACTTAAATTGCCCGTTAGAATTTTCCAACCGTAAATATTTCCACCGATATATAAAACAAGAAGCCCGATTTGTGTCAATCTCCTTAAAATTAAAAAACGGTATTTATTATATATTTTACTCATCATTGAACAAATCCCCGCTATTTAAATAATCCTGAGCTTTCTTCTCACTTCTTTTTGTTTTTGTTGTTACATCGGTTGAAATTCCTTCCAATCTCTTCTCGTCTTTTTTCTCCCATCCTTTGATATAATAATCCCCGACTTTTCCAAGCGCTACCTCTCTTGGCAATACATAAATAGCCGGTTTTTCCGTTACACATGCATGTTCACACAAACCGCATCCCGTACAAACTTCTTCATCTATAATAGGTAGCAAATAAGCATGTTTACCTGTTCTTTTGTTCTGTCTGTATTCCAGTTTGATAGCCTCATCAAGTAAAGGACAGGCTCTGTAACATGCATCACACTGTATCCCCCAAAAGGCAACGCATGAATGTTTATCCACTACTGCCATACCCATTTGAGCTTTTCTTATATCAAATTCTTTTTTACCGTCCTTTACGCTGCTTACCAACTTTTCATCCAATGCACCGGTAGGACATGGAGGAACACACGGAATATCTTCACACATATAACAAGGTATATCTCTTGCTATAAAGTATGGAGTTCCCACAGGCTTGTTATCTCCGGGTTTTGCAATGATCAAGGTATCATAGGGACAGGCTTCCGCACATTGACCACATTTGATACACATCTTTAAAAAATCGTCCTCTTTTACAGCACCCGGAGGTCTAAGAGTCAAAGGAGCCGATTTTGCTTCTTCCACATATCCTGCCCATCCAAGTCCGCCAAGTGCTGAGAGTCCGACACTTTGTGCCATCAATACGATAAACCTACGCCTTGGCGTAATCTCAACTTTAGGTTTTTTGTTATCTTTTGTCGTTTTTGATTCTTGATTGCTCAAAACAATCCTTCCTCTTTTTTTTAAAAAGAGACGAAGTTCTCTTCGCCTCTTAAATTATTATGCTTTATATAGTTTTACCGCACATTTTTTATAGTCTGTCTGTTTTGACATAGGACAAGTCGCATCAAGACATACTTTATTGATGAAAACTTTCTCGTCAAACCAAGGAACAAAAACCAATCCTTGAGGTGGTCTGTTTCTTCCTCTTGTTTCAACTCTTGCTTTTACTTTTCCTCTTCTACTCTCAACCCAGATCATTTGACCCTGTTTGAATCCTTTTGCTTTTGCATCTTTTGGATTCATAAAACACAATGCTTCAGGTACCGCACGATAAAGTTCAGGAACTCTCATCGTCATAGTACCACTGTGCCAATGTTCGATCACACGACCGGTACATAGCCAAGTGTCATATTTGCTATCTGGCATCTCAGGAGGATCCATGTAAGGTCTGAAGAATATTTTGGCTTTATTTGCAAGGTTGATTTTACCTTTATCTTTTTCTATATGTTTTAGATTTCCTCTTTTGATATTTTTAAGAGCAGGTCCGTAGAATGCAAACTCTTCGCCCGGTTTTGCATGTTTTCTTGCATACGGATCATATTTTACATTAAATCTCCAAGGAGTATCTTTACCGTCAACAACCGGCCATCTAAGTCCTCTTACTTTATGATAAGTATCAAAATCGGCTAAATCGTGTCCGTGACCTGCACCGAATTTTCTATACTCTTCCCATAAAGCTTTTTGGATAAAGAATCCGTACCCTTTCCATACTTTTCCGTCACTTCCTTTTACATTTCTGTGATCACCGAAAACTTCACTGTTGTCAAAACCTTCCATAATAGGATCATTTGCTTTGAAACTTTTATAATAGCTGTTGGCAAAAAGAACATCAAACATAGTATCAGTCTCTTTATAGCCCATTTTTTTGGCAGCTTCTATAACATTTGGAAGTTTTTTCTTTCCACCTGCTATTTTAGACTCACCCCAAAGATCTTTGATTGTAAATCTTTTACTAAGCTCTACCCATTGCCATGTATCACTCATAGCTTCACCTACCGGAACAACCTGTTGTCTCCAGTGTTGTGTTCTTCTCTCTGCATTTCCGTAGGCTCCCCATTTCTCATAAATCATCGCTGACGGGAGAACAAGATCAGATACCATTGCAGAGATTCCGGGATATCCATCGGATGTAACAATAAAACAGTCTTTTTCTCTTGCAGCTTTAATCCAGTGGTTGGCATTTGCAGTATCCTGGAAGGCATTACAAACATTTACCCATGCAAATTTTGTTTTACCATCTTCTATTTCTCTTTGAATTTTAACTATATGTTGTTTACCGACAGGATTTACCGTACCTTCAGGAACATTCCAGATTTTTTCACAAACTTTTCTGTGTTTTGGAATCTTAACAAGCATATCGGCAGGAAGTCTGTGAGTAAATGTACCAACTTCTCTTGCAGTACCACAGGCACTTGGCTGACCTGTCAGTGAGAATGCGCCCATTCCGGGTTTTGCCTGTTTTCCGAGCAAAAAGTGAACCATATAAGATTGCTCATTAACCCATGAACCTCTTGTATGTTGATTCATACCCATTGTCCAGAAAGATACCATCTTTCTTGTTTTATCTATATAAAGATTTTTTAGAGCAACAAGTTTCTTTTTGAAACTATCCAAACTCTCATTTGGATCACCTTTTGCAATTTTTGCTACATAATCAAGAGTATAAGGCTCTAAACCTTTTTTGAACTCTTCAAAAGAGATCTCCCAGTGTCCAAGAGCATGACCTCTGTGTTTCATAACCATTTTATCACCTGCTTTATATCCTAAAGCAGCAAGTCCCGGAGCCTCTTTTTCACTGACTATTTTTTCATCCTCATGTTTGATAGTCTCAAGCTCTTTTGCAGAATATCCAAGTTTTTTAGCTTCTGCACTGGCTCTCATTCCGTAACCGGTCTCTACGAATCCTGTTGCAAAAATAGTATGTTTTTTAACAAAATCCCAGTCAATTACATCAGGATGATCATAAACAATACTTCTTGCAAGATAGTTCCATAAAGCAAGATCAGTACTTGGAGAGAAGATAATCTCCATATCAGCCAAATCTGAACATCTGTGTCTGTAAGTAGAGATATTGACAACTTTTACACGATCTGGATCACCAAGCTTTCTGTCTGTAACTCTCGCCCAAAGAATCGGGTGCATCTCTGCCATATTGGCACCCCATGTAACGATAGTATCTGTAATCTCTATATCATCATAACAGCCAGAAGGCTCATCTATACCAAAAGTTTGGAAAAAGCCGACAACCGCAGATGCCATACAGTGTCTGGCGTTTGGATCGATAGCATTTGATCTAAAACCTATCTTCATCATTTTATGAGCAGCATATCCCTCTTGGATAGTGTATTGACCGGAACCAAATACACCTACAGCCTCAGGACCTCCCTCTTTTAGAGCTTTTTTAATAGCTCTTTCCATCTCATCAAATGCTCTTTTCCATGAAACCGGTTGGAATTTACCTTTTTTGCTAAATTTTCCATCCGCTCCGACTCTTAAAAGCGGTTTTGTAAGTCTATCCGCACCATACATAATCTTGGCATTAAAGTAACCTTTAACACAGTTAAGACCTCTGTTAACCGGAGCTGCCGGATCACCTTTTACGGCAACTATTTTACCGCCTTTGGTTGCAACCATAATACCGCAACCGGTACCGCAGAATCTACATACGGCTTTATCCCATCTCCAGTCTTTTTGACCTTGTTTAGCCGCAGCTTCCACTTCTTGCGGAACAGTTATGCCCACCGCCGTGGCAGCAGTAGCAGCCGCAGTCGTTTTTAAAAAATCTCTTCTTGAAAGCGACATTAAAACCTCCTATTTTAATTGTGTGGTCTTATTCTATCGAATGAAAAAAATCTTTTCATTGATGTTGATCAAATCGGTAATTTTATATTTTTGCTAAAATACATTTTTTATAATACCTATATTAATTTAGTATTCAAAAATTTCTCTTAATTTCACACTCTCTTTTATAAAAATAGAACCTTTTTTGATTTCTATAATCTCTTGTTTAGTCAATTTATTTAAAATTCGGCATAATGTCTCTGGACGAAGATGAAGCAAATAAGCTATTTCACTTTTTTTTAATGAATTAAAATTATCCAAATTGTTATATATCATAAACGCAACTTTGGAAGTACCGTCAAAAACAATATCTCTTTGAATAATATCTTGAAAGCGTTTAATATTCTTATAAGACTCTTCTAATATCTTTCTTAAAACTTCTATATTATCAAAAAAGAGTTTTTTGAAAGATTTTGCATTGATTGTCAAAACTTCACACTCTTTTATGCATTCGACATTATAAAATGCTCCCATCCGTTCATCGTCAGATAGATTTGATACGGTATATAAAAGTGAATTATCACTAACATTGCTTAAAAAAATCTCTTTTGAAAATTTATCCGTTTTATAAAGTTTCACTAAACCGCTTTTCAAATAATAGATATTTTCCAAGATATCTTTTTCATAAAAGATCATCTCACCTTTATTATAAAATTTTATACTGCTGATAGAATGAAGTTTTGCAAGTTCTTCATCTTTCAGTTGAGCAAAAAAATCTATTTTTTTTAAATAATCAACTTTAAAATCAAATAAAATTTTCATTGTCTTTTCCCTCATTGAGTAACTATTATTATTTTACCCTATTTTCCTCCTAATTTAAAAATTAAAATTGACATAAATCAAATTAGGATATAATATGTATGGTTTTCAACTATTTACCTTAAAGGAAATATATTATTATGCATAGAATCAATGACATCCCACTCTTTAGTAAACTGAGTGCGCAAAATATAGAAAGATTAGAAAGAATATCATCTTTCCATTCGTATGAAGCAAATAAAATCCTTTTTTACGAAGGGGATAAATCAAAATATCTATATGTACTTTTAAGCGGAGTGCTTAGAATGTATAAAACAAATCCAAAAGGTCAAGAACTCTATATTCATCAGTTTGTTCCGATCTCTTTTGTCGGAGAACTTGCCTGTTTTGAAAATATAGCTTTTCCGGCAACTGCAAAATTTATTACAAAAGGGGAAGTTTTGAAGATAGATTTTAAAAGTCTGGAACAGGATTTTTTCAAAAATCCACGAATATCGATGGAAATAATCAAATCTCTGACAAAAAAAATAAAAATTTTATCTAATGTCATACATAAAGAGATGATTTTGACAGCAGATGCAAAGGTAGCAAAGTTTATCATAGAAAATCATGAGCTTTGCGAAAACTTAAAAAACACCCAAATAGCATCTATTTTAAATATTACTCCCGAAACACTTTCGAGGATATTAACAAAATTCAGAAAAAAAGAGCTGATAAAAATCAGCAAAAGTCACCATATCGAAATCTCCAACAAAGAGGCTCTCTCTTCATTTTATAAATGATCTATCCAAACTCTCTGCAGAGTTTTAAAAAATCCTCTCCGTATCTTTCAAATTTCACCTCCCCTATACCGTTTATTTCAAGCATTCCTTCTTTATCAACAGGAAGTTTGTTTGATAACTCTATCAATGTTTTATCTCCAAAGACTATATATGCCGGTACACCCTCCCTTTTTGCTATTTTGGCTCTTAGTTCTCTGAATTTTTCAAAATACTCATTTTTCTCATATTCAATATCGATTTTGGGCTTTTTGACACTCTCTTTTATCTCAAATCTCTCTTTTTCTATCATAACATCTCTTTGCTTTTTCAGTATCCTAAAACCCTCATTTTCTATTTTAAGCGCTCTGTGTTCACCAAGACTCAAAGCTGAAATTTCCAAAAGCGTATCGGCTATTACACTCCATTTGTCTTTTGAAAAGTCCTTGCCAATAGCATAAACGGAGAGCTTATCATGATTGAAACGCAAAATGTTCTGATTGGCTGATCCTCTTAAAATATCAATAATATGTTTAAGCCCGAAACATTGACCTGTTCTGTAAACAGCCGACAGGAGTTTTTGGGCTTCTATCGTTATATCGATATACTCTGTATCACTTTTAAGACAGTTGTCGCAAAAGTTTTTACACTTTTGCACCTCATCATCGAAATATTCGGCTATGATTTGATGACGGCAGGAAGTGCCAAGAGCATATTTATACATAAAAGCAAGTTTTTTCACAGCGGTTTTTTTATATGAAAGATTTTCAATATCCTCCAAAAGCATCGATCTTTTGATCTCATCGGATTTTGAAAAAAGGAGTAAAACTTCCGATTCCAGACCATCCCTTCCAGCTCTTCCGATCTCCTGATAATAATTCTCCAAAGTTTTGGGCATGGAGAGATGAACAACAAAACGGATATCACTCTTATCGATCCCCATCCCAAAAGCAACGGTGGCAACAACGATATCGATCCTGTCATAGATAAAATCCCTGTAAACATCTCCCCTTTGCTCCTTGTCAAGTCCCGCATGATAGGCAGATGCCCTAAAACCTCTCTTTAGAAGAAATGCAGCCGTTTTTTCCGCCTCTTTTCTTGTAAAGGTATAAACTATACCGCTTTTGTTTTTATGCTCTTTTAAAAACTCCTCCAACTGCTTCCTTCCGTCTCCTATTCTCCTTTTTACCCGAATAAGAAGATTTTTTCTAAAAGTCTTCCCCCTTATAAAAACCGGCTCTTTCAAAGAGAGATGTTTTATGATATCTTCTGCCACTTTGTGCGTAGCCGTAGCCGTAAATGCCGCAACAGGAGTATTTGGAAAAAACTTTTTGATTCTGTCTAATTTTCTGTAATCGTCTCTAAACTCATGTCCCCATTCACTTACACAGTGGGCTTCATCTATAACAAAAAAATTGATTTTCAGCTTTTGCAAAAACAAAACAAAATTTTCTGTTGCCATTCTTTCGGGAGAGATATAAAGCAGTCTTACTTCGTTTTTCAAAAGTTTTGAATAGATACTTTTACTCTCCTCTCTGTCCATAAAAGAGGAGATCATACAAGCTTCAATGGAGTTTTTCAAAAGTGCCGTTACCTGATCTTGCATGAGAGCTATCAAAGGAGAGATCACAACGGTAACTCCGTCCATCATAAGAGAAGGGAGCTGATAACAAAGAGATTTTCCCCCGCCTGTCGGCAGGATGGTAAGCAGATCTCTTTTTGCCAAAAGCGCATTTACCGCTTCTTCCTGAAACTCCCGAAACTCGTTATGACCAAAAATCTTCTTTAAAATCTCATACGAACTCATTTTGAAAAGAGATATCCTATCAGAAAAAAGAGTCCGACAGAAAAAACGGGAGAAAATATGATCCAGAGATTTCTTTTTTTGGTAAAAACAGATCTGAATATCTCTATCCAGCTGAAAAGAACAAGTAAAACATGCAAAACAAACAGAGGTTTGTAAACCAGAGTATAACGCCCAAAAAGAGAAAACCCTGTAACAACCGCAATAAAAAAGAGAGTCAAAAGAGCCTCTTTTATATCTTTGTCTTTTTTATATTGATAATAGACCACCCCAAAAACAGCCAAAAATGCCGCTAAAACAATCAGTTTCATTTTCCCTCTTTCATAAATTCTTCTACAAAGTCTTTTGCTTTTTGATCAAGTATTTTCATCCTCTCTTTTCCTTTGGGAAGTTTTTTTCTTATATCTCTCATCTTCTTTAAAAACTCCTCCACGCTTTTTGGTATAACTTTTTGCAAAAAGATACGAAGATGTTTTGAAAAAGCCGGAGATGCTCCCGAAGTTGAGATAGCAATCGTCAAATCTCCCCTTTTTATATAGGATGGATAGATAAAATCACAATAATCAACAGAATCAACACTGTTGCAAAAAATCTTTCTGTTTTCAGACTCTTTAAAAATCTCTTCCTGAACTTTTATATCATCAACAGCCGTTATAACGATGAAAAATCCCTCTATATCACCTTTTTGATACTCTTTTTGGATATATTTTAACGAATGTTTTTCTATAAGCTCTTTTGTTCTTTTGTCTATTTGGGGAGACAAAACAGTGATATTTTTTGTAAAATCAAGCATGTGAGTCAGCTTGTCCGCCGCTATCTTGCCACCTCCGACAATCAAAACCTTTTTTGAATCCATATTCAAAAAAACAGGGAAAAAGCCACTCATCAAAAATCCTTGAAATTTTTATTATTATCATACCATTTTAAAGGTATAATCTCAAAAAATCAGTCCAAAAAAGGTTTAAATATGTTTCGTTTCGCACCCTCTCCGACAGGAGATATGCATATAGGAAATCTAAAAGCAGCACTGCTTAATTATATAATGGCAAAACAGAAAAATGAAAAATTCATCATCCGCATAGAAGATACGGACAAAGAGAGAAATATACCCGGCAAGGATCAGGAGATATTGGAGATACTGAACATATTTGATATAAAATATGATGAAGTCTGTTTCCAAAGTCATAATCTGAAATTTCATCAGCAATTTGCATCAAAATTTTTGATGGACAGACACGCTTTTGCCTGTTTTTGCCCCGAAGATCTTCTGAAAATAAAAAAAGAGGAGGCAAAAAAGAAAGCAACAGCCTACAGATATGACGGAACATGCGAATTTTTAAGTGATGAAGAGGTTTTGAACAACGAAAAACCTTTTGTTGTCAGGATCAAAAAACCAAAAGAGGCTATCTCTTTCAAAGATGAGATAAAAGGAGAACTCTCTTTTACCCCCGATGATATAGACAGTTTTGTGATACTGAGGATAGACAAAACTCCGACATACAATTTCGCATGTGCGATTGACGATATGTTAAGCGATATAGGATATATCATCAGAGGAGAAGAACACATCTCAAACACTCCAAAACAGATACTCATAAGAAAATATCTCGGATATGACAAAGAGATAAAATATGCCCATCTTCCGGTTATTTTAAACAAAGAGGGCAAAAAAATGAGCAAAAAAGACAACGCCTCAAGCGTAAAATGGCTTTTGGAAGAGGGATTTTTACCATCTGCCATCTCAAACTATCTGATCCTTCTTGGAAACAAAACACCAACAAAAATCTTTACGCTCAAAGAGGCAACAGAGTGGTTCAGTATAGAAAAAATATCAAAATCAAGTGCAAAATTTGATATCGACAAACTCAGATTTATAAACAGGGAGCATATAAAAAAATCAGATCCGATGGAGCTTTCAAAACTTATCGGTTATTCGGCAAACGATATAGGAGAACTTGCCAAACTTTACACTCAGGAAGCAAGTACGATAAAAGAACTCAAAGAAAAAATAGATAAAATTTTCTCCAAAAAAGAGGTAAATGAAGAATTTAAAGAAAATTTTGATAAAATCGTCTCTTGCATACAACACGCACCTTATTTTGCGGATTTTAACGATTTTAAAAATTTCGTATCAAAAGAGACCGGTTTAAAAGGGGAAAACTTTTTTAAGCCATTGAGGATCGCTTTGACAGGGGTCGAACACGGACCAAATCTCAGCGAAATTTACCCATTTATCAAACACTATTTAACGGAGATAGCAAAATGATAATTTTAGCAACTTTTATAGAAGCAATCGCACAGATTATTCACATGGTTATAAATATCTATATCTGGATAGTTATCATAGCCGCCCTTATTACTTGGGTCAGACCCGATCCGTATAATCCCATCGTACAGGTTTTAATGCGTTTGACTGAACCTGTTTATGCGTTTATACGAAAATATATTCCCACTGTTATCGGAGGGATCGACCTTGCGCCGATTGTCGTGATACTTGGTTTACAGTTTTTTGATCTCTTCTTTGTAAAACTTCTTTACAGTTTTTCCGGTGCACTTCAATAAACTTAACAAAAGTGGCATACTTTTTGCTTTACTTCTCTTAATACCGCTAATGTTATCTTCACGGGAGATAACATTAGATTTTTTTGGCAACAAACCAAGATGCGTTGCCAAAGATTTTTATATATGGCGGTTTTTAGATCAAAATATATCCGCAAAAGATGCGGAAGCATTAATAGGAGAAGTGAATATCATGAGTAGTAAACTGTTTTTTAAGTTTGCCGATAAACTGGACATAGACGGCTTCAAAGAGATTGCAGACTGCCTCAAAGCAAAACCAAAAGAGTTGATAAACGCCAGTGCAGACTGCATAGCTTTGGGATTGACTCCCGACAAAGCCACAAAACTTACAAAAGATGAGTTGATAACAGTAGCTGACAAAGTCAGAGAAAAATATCCAAACAGAGTAAAAATATATGAGATTTTGGCATCAAACAATCCGTTTAATGCTCTTATCAAAGCAAATCCCGATATATTTTTCAAACTTTTTAACGGTGTCGGAAGCAGTTACAGAAAAGAGCAGTTAAATCATAAAATTGATAAAGATATACTTGAAAAATATATAACTTACTATGCTTTTAATAAAACTATAAAAACTATAACAATTGATGAAAAATTAAATCACCTTCAAAAATCAATCCTTGATATAAACTCTTCAAAACTAAGCGCCGAGGGAAATCTATACCTTGCTTTCAATGCGATAAAACATAAAAGAGAAGATTTGGCATTGAGATATCTAAAAATCGCCTATGATAAGTCTTATAAAAATTTCACCAAAGACAGAACTCTGTTTTGGTTATATCAGATTACAGCCAATAAAAACTATCTTATCAAACTATCAAACAGTCCCAAAATCAATATCTACTCCATCTATGCAATGGAACTTTTGCATAAAAAAGCAAAAAATATCATCACAAATATCAAAAGCCATAAAAACCATATAAACTTTCCGATAAATGATCCTTTTGCATGGGAAGAGCTTAAAAACAGCTCAAAAACAATGAATCAAGAAGAGTTACAAAAAAAAGCACAGGAGTTTAATGCAAAAAATACAGAACCTTTTGCATCCTACCTTTTTGAAAGAGCTTCAAAATTTAAAAAACACTTTTTTATAATGCCATACTATCAGTATATAAAAAATCTGACACCCAAAAGACAGGCTGTGATCCTCTCCATCGCAAGACAGGAGAGCAAATTTATCCCCACATCTATCTCAAAATCCTATGCTCTTGGAATGATGCAGTTTATGCCTTCCGTGGCACAGGATATAGCCAAAAAAATGGGATATGAGGATTTTGATCTTGAAAATCTTTTTCAGCCTGAAATAGCTTACAAATTTGCAGATTATCACATAACTTATCTGGAAAAATATCTCTATCATCCTCTTTTGGTATTTTACGCCTACAACGGGGGAATAGGTTTTGTAAAAAGAATGCTTCTAAACTCTTCACTTTTTAAAAGAGGAAAATATGAGCCTTTTTTGAGCATGGAACTTATACCAAACGATCAGGCAAGATATTACGGCAAAAGAGTACTTGCAAACTATATCATCTACTCTCAACTGATGGGCAAAAAAGTTATGCTTACTCCTCTTTTGAAAAAGTTAGCAGAGTCTTCCCAAATCTCCTATTTTCGCAAACAAGAGTAATCTTTTTCTCTTGCTTTGCCTTAAATGTAACAAGATAGTATTTAAACCAGCCGTTATGAACAGGAATATACTTTAACAGATGGTTCTCTTTTTTCAATCTCTCTATCTCCAAAGGTTTTCTTCCGTCCTTTAGATAGACAAGACACTCTTTTTTCTCCAATCCCTCTTTGTCGTCTCCAAACTCTTTTTGGGAATAGACAGCAATCAAAAAAGACTCTTTTGGCTTAAGCTTGAAAGATTTGTCAAGTGGATTTAGATATGTTGCCACTATTACGGATTTTGTTTCAAGAGAACTGACAATTTCACCCTTCTTTGTATAAAGCAGACTCTGTTCGTAAAGTTTATCCTCATTGACAAACTCCGTATATATCTTATTTGAGCAACCGTTTAAAAAAAGTACAAGTAGATAAAAAATTAAACCTTTTACAATATTATTTTCCATTTAGTCCATTCCTGCTAATTTAATTTATATTAAATCGACATTTTATCATAAAATATTATAAATATCATCATTTACTTTAAAAAACTATAATAAAAAAATCAAGAATATTATGGTATCATTCCCGCATGAAATCATTAGCAATAGCATTCACAGGACCATCCAACAGCGGAAAAACTACCTTGATTGTCAAACTAAGCGAGAAACTAATCGCCAATAACAAGGTTATTATAATAAAAAACGATCCAAAAAACAAAGCAATGTTTGATAAAGAGGGAAAAGACAGTTACAAATTTTCTCAAACAGGAGCTGATGTTATCGTAACTTCTCCCCTCAAAACCACCTATTTTATCAATCATTATCAAGATATGGAAACTATTATCAGCAAACTTGATGACTTTGATTTTTTATTTGTAGAAGGACTGAAAACTCTTCCTCTTCCGAGAATCGCAATATTCAGAAACAGTATCGACGAGAGCTATTTAAGACATGTAGAGGCTTTGGCAATAGATGAGAGCGTGGATCTCTCAAAATATTCGATTCCAAATCATATAACTATTTTAAATTTAAACGATATAGAGAGTATAACAGAGTGGATACTCAAAAATGCAAAGGTAGTAAAATGAAAGAAATTATAGAAGCCATCAAACGATCCGCAATAAGGATCAGAGACTCTATCGAATCAGACGATACCGGATATTCGCAGAACAAAAACAAAACCGGTGATATACAACTGAAACTCGATATCAAAAGCGATATGATCATAGAAGAAGAATTCAGCAAAGTACCAAGTATCAAAGAACTTGCAAGTGAAGAGAAAGAACATGCAGAGTTACTTCACAAAGACGGAAAATATCTCATAGGATACGATCCTTTGGACGGTTCAAGTTTGGTAGATGTGGATTTGAGTGTGGGATCGATATTTGGAATCTACTTAAACGGATACAAAGGAGAAGACCTGATAGCCGCAGTCTATGTCGTTTACGGACCTCGTGTGGAGATGGTGATAGCCACCGATACTGTTGAGCTTTACAGGATGGATCCAAAAAGAGAGTTTCACTATATTCAAAACATTTCATTAAACGAAAAAGGAAATATCAAATCACCCGGAGCCACACAAAAATACTGGCCGGAATACCACAAAAAGATGGTAGATGCCACTTTCGCCGAAGGATACAGACTGAGATATTCAGGCGGTATGGTTCCTGACCTTCATCAAATCCTTCTAAAGGGAGGTGGAGTTTTTTCATATCCGGGAACAACCGACAAACCCAAAGGAAAACTGCGAATGATCTTTGAGGTGTTCCCTTTTGCCTATGTTTTTGAAAAAGCAGGTGGAATGGCGATGGATCCTATCAACAGACTGCTTGATTTGGAGCCTACACATCTTCATGATACCACCCCCTGTTTTTTGGGTTCAAAATATGAGGTATTAAAAGCAAAAGAGGTATATGGAAAATATCAATGCGACATCAAATGAGTTTAAACTCAAACTGCAGGAAAAACTTAAAATACTCCAAGAGTGCCAAAAAGAGCATAAGCTAAAAAGCTGCTACTCATGCGATAAGATAATCGGCTGCAAAACAAGAAAAGAGTATATTGTAGCCGTTTATCAAAGCATGAACAAAGGCAAAGGCGGAGGATTTGAATTTTAAATTACTTCACAATTAAACTATTTTTTAGTATTATAAGAGAAAACTTTTGGGAAAAGCAATGGAAAACAAGTGTAAAAAAGCCTACATAACAACTCCTATATATTATGTAAACGATGTTCCCCATATAGGACATGCATATACAACCATCATAGCCGATACACTGGCAAGGTATTCAAGACTCATAGGTCTTGAAACATTTTTTTTGACAGGTACCGACGAACACGGTCAAAAGATAGAAGAAGCAGCCAAAAAGAGAGGTAAAAATCCAAAAGAGTATGCGGATGAAATAAGCCTTAAATTTAAAACTCTTTGGGATTATATGGATATCAGTTACGACAAATTCATAAGAACAACTGATGAAGATCACATGAGAGGCGTTCAAAAAGCTTTTGAGACAATGTATAAAAAGGGTGATATATACAAAGACTATTATGAGGGATTTTACTGTGTAAGCTGTGAGACCTTTTTTACCCAAACACAACTGATAGAAGATGAATTTTGCCCTGATTGTGGCAAACATACTCAAATAGTCAAAGAAGAGAGCTATTTTTTCAGATTGTCAAAATATGAAGACAAACTTCTGCAATGGTATGAAGACAAAGAAAAATGCGTAATTCCAAAAAGCAAAAAAAACGAAGTGATAAGTTTTGTAAAACAGGGTTTACAAGATCTCTCCATCACAAGAACCAGTTTTGAGTGGGGTGTGAAACTTCCGCAATCAATCAATGATCCAAAACATGTGATGTATGTCTGGCTTGATGCTTTGATGAACTATCTGACGGCTCTTGGTTACGGCAAAGATGAAAAACTGATGCACTTTTGGCCGGCAACCGTTCATCTTGTCGGAAAAGATATTTTAAGATTTCATGCCATCTACTGGCCTGCATTTTTGATGAGTCTGGATCTGCCTCTTCCAAAACATATAGCCGCACATGGCTGGTGGACAAGAAACGGCGAAAAGATGAGCAAATCAAAAGGAAATGTTATCGATCCAAAAGATGTTGCAGATGCTTACGGACTGGAAAATTTCAGATTTTTTATGCTAAGAGAAGTACCTTTCGGACAGGACGGAGATTTTAGCCAAAGGGCATTGATAGACAGGATAAACAGCGATCTTAGTAATGATCTTGGCAATCTTTTAAACAGAGTTATCGGTATGAGCGGAAAATATTTTGATTTTAATATAGATTCCAAAGATGTCATAAAATATCATAAAAAAGAGTTTGAACAGGCCAAAAAATATATAGACAATATTCCTGAATTTATATACAATGTCCAGACAAACCGCTATCTTGAGGAGTTATGGAAGATTTTGTCTCTTGCAAATCAGTCAATCACAATTTATGAGCCATGGGCGATGATGAAAGAGGGCAAAAAAGAAGAAGCAATGGCTCTTGTGGCTCTGATAGCCAATCTTTTGGCAAAAACAGCCGTGATGCTGAGTCCGGTTATGCCAAAAACATGTGATACCATTGCCGATTCACTCGGTTTTAAAATCGATAACGAAAGTTACAAAAATCTTATAGAAAACTCCAAACTCCTAAAACCTTTTACGATCAAAAAAGTTCCGCCTCTCTTTCCAAAAATCGAAAAAGAGCTTTTAAAAGACAAAACTCCCAAAAAAGAGCAAAAAGAGAGCAGGAAAAAAGAAGAAGGTATCATAACGATAGATGATTTTTTCAAAGTTTCACTGAAAATAGGAACTGTTACAGAAGCTGAAAATATTAAAAAAAGCGATCGTTTGTTGAAACTGAAAGTTGATGTGGGAGAAGAAGAGCCAAGGCAGATTATTGCGGGAATAAAAGAGTTTTACACACCGGATTCTTTAATCAACACTCAAGTCTGTGTCGTTTCAAATCTGAAACCGGCAAAAATCATGGGACTTTTAAGTCAGGGAATGTTACTTGCCGCAAAAGACAAAAACGGACTCTCTCTTATTCGACCGGAATCGCAAAAGAGTAACGGCACACCCATTAAATGACAATTGACAATTTGGTCAGACTGGTGGAGGGGGAACTTTTAACAACTCCTTCCATCTCTTCATTTGAAAATATTCAGTTTTTTTCCAATAAAATCTCGTTGGGTGATCTTTTCGTTTATACCCAATTAGAAGATCTCCAAAAAGCCGTTGAAAAAGGCGCTTATGCCATCTTGTTTGACAAAGAGATACAAATAACAGATCATGAAATAGCATGGATAAGAGTAAAATCCCTAAAAACAGCACTTATCAGGATACTCAGACTCTATCTGAGAGAAAAATCGATCCATATATATTACATCAATGAGATAAAAACAGAGATCATAAAATCGATCATACCTTCAAAACAGCTCATCATCTTAGAGGATACAATCTTTGATATTTTTCAGAAGATTTTTAATGCAAAAGAGAACTCTTTGGTTATTTGCAGTGATGAGGATATGCTTAAAAAGATATATCCCGATTATAAAATGTTTGGCATATCACAAAACCAGCAGATACAAGTCATCAATTATTCCATATTTGAAACAACTTTTCTATACAAAAACCGATTTTTCAAAAATATAAAATTACCAAAAATTTTCATTGAAGAGTTAGAAGCGGTTTTATCATTTTTGGAAAAATACGAAATTGTTTATGAATTGAACAATCTAAACTTTATAGAAAACCATTTCGATCCGATTTTCATCAATAACAGATTTATTCAAAAACCTTTCGGAACAACACAAAAAGTTTTGATTTTTGAAAAAAATTATTATATGATAGAGAAAGAGAGAGAGTTTTTAAAAAATGAGGCAAAATGGGCTCGGATATCTCTGTTTTTACCAAAAAAGCACAACTCTTCCAAAAAGGATACGGAAACTTTTTTATATGAGGATTTAAAGGATATAAAATCACAAAAAAATTTCCATTTTGGGATAATTCTTGCCGATAAAAGAGAGTTTATGCCCATATTTTTGGAAGAGAAACAAAATTTTTCACTTTTTAAGGAGTTGACATAATGGACGACCGGAAAGGCTCGTTTGAAACAAATCAGATATCCCACTTTTTGGGAAACTACTGGGATATTATAGGGGGCATCCTGTTTGGCATAACGGCATTTTTATTTTACACTCAGCACAATATCTATTTTACTACGATATTTGCCGCTTTTGCCATTGGTTTTTTATCCATCACCGTTTCGGAAATTGCCGAAATATTGGCTGAAAGGCTGGGAGAACCGTTAGGCAGTTATGTACTTACGATAACAGCCGTTATCGTGGAAATTTTACTTCTTTTTAATGTAATGCTGGAAGCTTCAGAAAATATATCGGCATTAAATACCGTAAAAGGAGGTATAATATCCGCCGTTATCGTGGATATGAATGTTTTGTTGGGACTTGCCGTTTTTATCGGAGGTCTGGCATTTAGTGAACAACAACACAACGAAGATACTTCAAGCACCTACACAACAATACTTTATGTTTCGGCTTTGGCTCTTTTGGTTCCAAGTATCCTGAGCAATACCCATCACGGAGATGATATCATAAAAAAGGTAAGCCTTATTATAGGATGCCTGTTATTTTCGTTTTATATTATTATTCTGATTTTTCAGACAAAAACGCATACACACTTTTTCAAAGCCACCGCAAGAAGCCGAATGTTTAGATTCAGAAGAAAATTAAAAGAGGATGAAGAGGAGGAAAATGAAGATTATATTTTTGAAAAAATACCTACTTTTATCAACTTTTTCTTTATATTTATCTTTATTTTTATCATAGGTATTTTGGCAGAGCTTTTTGCGCATGACGGTCTATCGGTTGCCAAAGAGTACGGCATCTCAACCGGTATTGCAGGTCTGTTTATAGCTATTATCAGTGTGGCACCGGAAATTTTTACCGCTATAAAAGCGGCAAAAAATGATCAGATACAAAGAGTTGTCAATATCGCAATGGGCGCTTCTACGGTATCGATACTTGTAACAGTTCCGGTACTGCTACTGCTTGGATTGATATTTGATATAAATCTTACACTCGGATTTAACGCTTTGGAAGTGGGTGCATTGGTTTTTACGATAATATTGGCATGGAAAACGACAGATGACGGAGAAACAAACTATTTTGAAGGAATTTCACACCTTATGCTGTTTCTCTGTTATGCGGTAATAGCAGGATACTACTAATAATCTTTACAAAAGGAGAATCTATGGATAACAAAAGAAGAGATTTTTTCAAAAAATCAGCCATTGTTACGGCAGGAACAGCCGCACTGGCATCTAACGCTTTTAGTGCAAATATCAATAAAAACAAAAAAGTCAGATTGAAACTTGCAACAAGTTGGCCTGCAAACTTTCCTATCATGGGAACGGGAATAGAGAGATTTGCAAAGAGAGTCAAGCTTTTAAGTGGCGGTTCTATCAAAATAAAAGTCTATCCCAAAAATGTTCTTGTACCTGCATTGAGCGTATTTGATGCTTGCAGTGCGGGAAATATCGACGCTTTTCACTCCGGTCCATACTACTGGAAAGGCAAAAACGAAGCTTTCAGCCTCTTTTCGGGCTTTCCTTTTGGAATGATCGCCCAAGAATTAAATGCATGGTTTGATTTTGGCGGAGGAATGGATCTGTGGAGAGAACTTTATGCAAAATACAACCTCGTACCGTTTAAAGGAGGAAATACAACAACCCAAATGGGAGGATGGTTTAGAAAACCTATAAAAACACTTTCCGATTTAAAAGGTCTCAAGATGAGAATCCCCGGTCTTGGAGGAGAAGTACTTGCAAAACTTGGTGTCAGCCCTACACTGCTCCCGGCGGGAGAGATATATGTGGCTCTTGAGAGAGGAACGATAGATGCCACCGAATGGGTAGGACCTGCACTCGATATCAAAATGGGATTTCAAAAAGTGGCAAAACACTACTATACAGGTTGGCATGAACCCGGAAGCGTTTTGGAGGTAACATTTAACAAGAAAAAGTTTGACTCTCTGTCAAAAGAACAGCAACTTATCATCGAAACTGCATCTGAAGAGACAAATGCAAAAATGGCGGCAGAATTTCAAGCTGAAAATGCAAAAGCCCTTAAAAACCTTCCAAAAGATGTTAAAATAGAAAGATGGCCACAGGATATAGTAGAAGCGGCAAAAAAAGCTCTGCTGGAAGTAGCAAAAGAGAAAAGCGCAAAAAGTCCTGATTTTAAAAGAGTATGGGATAGCGCCTCATCATTCTTGGATCTAAACAGACCATGGACTGATACGGGATTGAAGTCATATCTGCAAACAAGATAAACCAATAGCGGTCTTTAACACGACCGCTTATCCGTTACAGATGCCTCAACCACTCTGTACGCATCCAAAAGCTCTATATTATCCCCTTTTTCAAGTTCTTCCAAAGCGGTTATTTTGCCATCTTTTACGATTTGGGCAAATCCTTTTTTGCTTTTTTTGGAAGGATCATTGTTTTCAAAACTTCTGTGTAAAGAGAGTAAAATATCACTTTTTAGCAACAAGACTTTTCTCATTGACTCATCAAGAGAAAAAGCAACATCTTTTAGGCTGTTTTCTTTTTTTTGCAGTAAAAACGCCAGATAGCTCTCATATCTGTTTTTTAGATCCGCTGTCTCTTTTTGAAAAAGCTCTATTTTGGAAAGAAGATTGTTTTGTTTGTAGAGATAAAAAAGGTGTTTTAAACTCTCCTCTTTTTTTTGTAAAACTCTTTTTATGATCTCATCATAATTCTCAAAAAGATTGTCTATATAGATTCTCATTTCGTTAATATCAGGCAATATCATTTCCATAGCTGCCGAGGGAGTGGGCGCTCTTAGATCTGCCGTAAAATCACTTATCATAAAATCTATCTCATGCCCGACCGCAGAAACTATCGGTGTTTTTGCACCAAAAACAGCATCAGCCACAATCTCTTCGTTAAATGCCCAAAGGTCTTCCAGACTTCCGCCGCCTCTTGCTATGATGATCACATCCACTCCCAAAGTATCGGCTCTTTTGATATTTTTGGCTATCGCCAAAGCCGCTCCTTCTCCCTGTACCAAAGTATCTATCAGGATGATTTTCACCAAAGGCCATCTTTTGGCGGCAACCCTTTTCATATCCTGCAAAGCCGCTCCCGTTTTTGATGTAACAAGGGCGACACTATTTACAAATCGCGGGATACTCTTCTTTTTCTCTTTGTCAAAATATCCTTTTGCCTCAAGCTTTTTTTTCAACTGTTCGTATGCAAGTGCCAATGCTCCCGCTCCTGCCGGTTCTATCATTATGCAGTTTATCTGATAACTTCCTCTTGGAGTATAAACACTTACACTGCCGTTTATGATAACCCTCAAACCCTCTTCAAGACGAAATTTCAGATTTCTGTTATTGCCTCGAAACATCACGCAGGAGATGGAAGAGTTTTCATCCTTTAGAGTAAAATAAAGATGTCCCGATGAGTGATAAGTAACTCTTGAAACTTCACCTTCTACCAAAATATGTAAAAATGTACTTTCCAAAAGCGTTTTTATCTGATTGTTAAGAGCCGTAACCGTTATGGGAGTCTGCATAGTAAACCTTTGTTGTAAAAATAGATATTATTTGGAAATGGCATTATCACAATAGCAGGATAATCTTTGAAAAACTCACCCTGTCGGTTCATTTCTCTCCTGTGTGTTGTTATCCTTTAAACAATCTCTAAATTTATTTTTTTATTAAAAGCTTTTCAATAAAAAGTTTGAATTTGAAATGATGTTGTTTTTATAATAGATGTTTAAAATAACAAAATAGGCTATAAATTAGCCGCAGGGTGATTTATTGGTTTTTTTGATTTGTTGTACTTTTATTGCATAATACTATCAATTATTCCTAATGTCTGATTTATCGTTTTTTGCTGAGCTTTTTCAACAAATTTTATATTTCTGGTATTATAATCTATTGATTTCATCTGTTCACACATAATATAACCTGTAATATTCTGGCTTTGAACTTCAATGTGAAATGGAAAATCTCTTTTTGTGTTGGTTATGGGACAGGCAAAAGCAAGTCCCAAATATTTATTGAATGTTTTATTTGAAATAATTATAGCAGGTCTTCGTCCTTTTTGTTCGTGTCCACTTTGCGGATCAAAATCCAATATTACAATATCTCCTTGCTGAGGAATATATTTTACCATTGTTCCAATCCAATTTTGCTATCAAACTCTTCATAAGGTTTGTAATTTTTTGGTAATTTTTTTACTAAATCATCAATATTATACTTTTCTCTCTCTTGTTTAATTGGTTCTAATATAATTTTCTGATCTTCTATTAAAATTTTAAGTTTATCCCCAACATGCAAACTTAATTCTTTCATAATCTCTTTTGGAAATCTTAAGCCTTGCGAATTACCCCAACTTGAAATAGTAGCAGTCATCTTTTATATCCTTTACTTCGTATATCCAAAGTATATCATAATATTTCATTTAATGTCAAGGTACAACAAAGGCGCGGGTAAGCGAAGCGTCCGAGGCAACGGTGGAAGAGAGGAATGAACGGTTTTAGCTCAACTCTCTTTTTTCAACTGTTTATCATGATAGCAAGATTATCTTTGAAAAACTCGCACTGACTAGTTCATAACTCTTCTGTGTGTTGTTAACCTTTAAGCTGTTTGCAACTCATATCTGTTCAATAAACTATCATAAGGTATGCTAAGATTATCATGAAGATTTCTTACCATATCTAAAGTCAATCTTCTCTTTTTATTTAAAACTTCAGATACTCTAACTTTATTTCCAAAAAGTTCTGCTACATCTTTTTGTTTTAATCCCTCTTGTTCCATTCTAAATTTTATAGCTTCTATTGGATCTGGTATATCTATACTAAAGTGTTTTGCTTCATAATTTTCAATAAGAGTTGATAATATTTCTAACTCATCAAACTCTACTGTTCCTTCTTTTGCATTCATTAAAAGCTCTACTCTTTGTAAAGCTTCTTCATAGTCTTTGTCTGTTCTTATAGGTTTGATATTCATGATTATAAATCCTCCACTTTTATTTTATCATACTGTTTATGTGTGCCAATAAATTTTATAAAAACTATCTTAGCTGGATAGTTTATCTTAACAATAAGCCTATATTTGTTTCCGCAAATATTAAAGACTATTTTGTTATCACCCACAACACTTGCATTTTTATATTGAGTTTTTATTTCGTTTGGATTTGACCATTTTGCTTTTAAAGCTTCACTATGCCAAGCTTCTATCGCTCCCTTACTATCTTTATAGTTTGGATTTTCATAAAATTCTCTCAATGTTCTTTTTGATATAACTCTCATGATGATATTATACTATAGTTACCATTATGGTAACCTTAATATTATTTCTTTTTCTGAGAAATTTTGCTTCTTTTTTAAAAAGAAGAGTATGGGTAATCCTCCCATTTTCCAATCCCTCCAAAAGTAGAGGTTAAGCTACAAGAGCCAACTTCATTTTGGGAGTAATCCCACCAATTGCTGTATTTGGGCGTTCGTTATTATACACCCAAAGCCATTCG
>Ga0256914_1001302_pt1 | contig 23051 bp, 46 predicted proteins | sample HulkmetaG_FD_191571 | JGI IMG/M metagenome (GOLD analysis project Ga0256914, IMG submission 191571) | Hydrothermal chimney microbial communities from Main Endeavour vent field at the Juan de Fuca Ridge, Pacific Ocean - Hulk | ecosystem: Environmental > Aquatic > Marine > Hydrothermal vents ... | reverse complement strand
ATATCCTAATGGCAATTCTCCACTTTATAATTATCCATACTTTGTATTGGAAAAAGTAGAAGGAGAAAAGTATAATGAGTAAATGCTATATAGGAATAGACCCAGGCAAAAAAGGATATATATCATGGTATGAAGATAAATTATGCTGGAAAAAGATACCTACTAAATTTAGTGATTTGTATGATTTATTACATTCTATTGTTTATCCTTATTATACGATAGTAGGGTTAGAAAAAGCCACGGCTTATAGAGGCCAGGGAGCAAGGTCAATAAACTCTTATCTTATTCCTTTTGGAGCTTTATTAGGATTTTTAGAAATTTTAGATTGCACTATACATTTAATCCCACCTAGAACATGGCAATCCTACTTTGAAATAAAATCTTCTATTAAAGTCAAAAAAGGACTTGACAAAAAAGAGAGAAATAAGTTAAAATATAGGCAACGAAAGGAGTTGAAGGAGTTGTCTTTAAAAAAGGCTCAAGAAATATGGGGGGTTGAAGTGAAAGACCATAATTTAGCTGATAGTTTATTAATTTTAAAGTATGTAATGGATAAGTATTGACAAGAAAAGGATTTTGTTATATAATTAGACAAAAAAGAAAACAAGAGAAGAAAGGAATTGCAGTTGAAACTTGATATTTTAAAGCACATTATAAAGGTTAAATTGGATGAAGAAAAAGCTAGAGAGGAAGAGGCTCTAAAGAAAGCCAAGAAGGAGAAAATCTTAAAGATTATTCAAATGAAAGAAGAACAGAGCCTAATGGAGATGGATTTGGACGAGCTAAAAAGCATGGTAAAGGATTTGTAATTTATACCCCACCTTTTGGGTGGGGTATTTTATAATAAAGAGGGGTAGAAAAATGTTGCAAGTTAAAAAAATAATTGTAGAGCCTTTTATAGGGACTCATTTATCAGATGTAGCAAGGAAAGTAATTAAATTAGCGAAAAAATACAATTGTGAAGTGATGATAGAAAATTTTAATGGAATTAATCTTCATATTACACCTACCGATACTGTTAGTAGTGTAACGACTCAGTTTAGAGTCTTATGGCAGAGAAGTTTAAAAAAATAAAAGGGAGTAAAAAATGCAACTAATTAAACAAAAAGTAGAGATTTTATATTGTGATAGTAGTCTTTTAAAATTAATAGAGAAAGCAGGAAGAGTATGTTATAAGTCAGAGGCTAAAATTACATCAGACAGTTACAAATCTTTTATTCAAGGTATAATTAAAAAAGGTCATGAGTCTGTGATAGAGCACAGCCTCTTTACAGTAAAATTCACTTGTGATAGGGGCATTTCCCATGAGCTAGTAAGACACAGATTGGCTTCTTTTTCCCAAGTTAGCACAAGGTATGTAGATTATTCAAAACGAGGAATAGAATTTATAGTGCCTTATTGGTATCCTAACTTATATAATAATACTTCTAAAGTAAATGATTGTTTAAAAATAGGATGGGAGCCTGGTAATATTCAAAAATCCTGCAATTTAACTCAGGAAGAAAAGGAATTCTTAGAATACTTAATAAATGTAGAAAAATTATACAATAAGCTAAGAGGGGTTTATAATCAAAAGCCCGAACAAGCAAGGGCGGTATTACCTAACTGTCTAGCCACAGAACTAGTAATGAGTGCTAATTTTAGGGAATGGCGGCATGTTTTAAGACTAAGAAGCTCATCAAAGGCCCACCCACAAATAAGAGAATTAATGATTGATTTATATAATAATTTAAGATTGACATATCCAGAGATTTTTGATATAATTTTTGCAGATGTTTTGAGGAAATAAAAAAGGAGGAGTTATGTTTTTATATTTATTTTAATTTGAACAAACAAAAAGAGGTTGTAATATGTTGGATTTAGCATTCAACCACAAAAATAATTTAGATAAAAAATATTCTAAACTTTCACTAAATCCTGAAAGATATAAATATTTATTAGCTGACACTTGGACAAAATATACACTAGAAATTGAAGATAATAATTGGAACAAATTACAATATGTATCATTGGTTGGAGATGAAGTTATAGGTTATTTTGAATGTAATATAAATCGAAGAGTATATTATATCTCTAGTTTAAGCATAGTTAATTTTGAAGATAAACCTAATTTTGTGTTTTCAAAGGATTTGATTGAATTTTTGAAATTATTATTTATTCAGTATAAGTTTAAGAAATTAAATTTCACTTGTGTTGTAGGCAATCCTGCTGAAAGAATGTATGATAAAATGATTGCTAAATGGGGCGGTAGAATAGTGGGAATATATAAAAATGATGTAAAACTATTGGATGGTAAGGTTTATGATTTAAAGATATATGAGATATTTAATTTTATGTTATAAAAGGGATAAATAAATGGAAACTTTAATTGAGACAATTATAAAAACTAATTTAGAACAGTTTTATAAAAAAGTTGATTTAAAGATAGAAGAATTTCTCATTGAAAAATATAACAAGATTCCTTCTAAAAAAGAAATTAAAGAAAAGGGTGAAGTACTTATAACTTATAGACCGCAAACACTTTATGATTTTGAATTAATATTCAAGTGGGAAAATGAAGTAATCTTTAAAGCAAAGTTTGAAATAATTAATTCCTTTAAGTTAGAAATATAAAAAGGAGGAGTTATGTTTTTATATGACTTACTGAACTTAACTGGTTTAATGAAATATTCACCTAAGCCTAAGCCCTCGTGGGAGGGGCCTTCTAAAAAGACTGGAATTTACACTAAAAAATATGCTTCAAGAAAATGGAGGAAAAAAGCACACCTGGCCCATCAAAGACAATATTTTAGTAAAAGAAATAGTTAAGGAGGAGTTATGCTAAAACTTAAAGTAAAATATCATGACCCAAATATGCCTAGGCTTAAAAAGTTAGATGTAGGGGACTGGATAGATTTATATGTAGTAGATGTTCTTAATCTGCCCGCTTTTAGATGGGATGAAGAAAAGAAAGGATGGGAAATATTTAGTGGAGATATAGTTAAAGTTTCTTTAGGAATATCTGTAGAATTACCTTTAGGTTATGAAGCACACATAGCTCCACGCTCATCTTTATTTAAAAAGCACAAATTAATACTAACCAATAGCATAGGAATCATAGATAACAGTTATTGTGGGAATGAAGATATATGGAAGGGTTATTTGTATTGCCTTCAGGGACACACTATTTTAAAGAAGTATGAAAGAATTTTGCAATTTAAGATAGTTAAAAACATGCCCCCAATATATATTGAAGAAGTTGATGATTTAAGAAACAAAAATAGAGGGGGTTTTGGTAGCACAGGAGAATAAAAAAGGAGGAGTAAAATGAAATTAGAGAGAATTTTCTGGCCAAACGAGCAGTGCTTTTCCTTTAATCTTAGCTATGGCTCAAATGAAAAATGTATGTGTGTAAGATTTGACCTAAACGGTGGTTATTTAGATTATACTTGTGCAGAAATTTTAGCCACACACATGTTTAGTGGATTACTATACCCTGATAAAGTTGTAGAGCTTTTTGGAGATTTTGATATTCTTGATACCTGGGAGAGCACTTTAAGTGGAGCAGGGATAAAAGTAATACCCTTCACTAAAAAAGAAATAAAAAGACTAACTAAAATTGTAAAAGAATGGTGGGAAAAAGGAATAAGCAATTGCAAGAAAAACTTAAAAGAAGCTGAATTGAATGATTGGCTTAAAAATGAATTTACCATCTGGAGCAACAAGGAGATATAAAATGGAAAAAGTAGTATTAAAATTAAAAGAAACAATTAATAAAATTAATGACTTAGATTGTGATACAACCAATGAGATATATAACACATATCATGTAGATTTAAATAATCTAAATGAAACACTAACAAAAATATATGAAGTATTAGCTGATGAAACAGACTGGAGTAAAATAAAAGAAGATACTCCAGTTTTTATTAAAAATGAGATAGATGATGATTGGAGGCCAGCTCACTTTCATTCAGTAATAGAAGAAAAAGGCAAACGGCTATTTAGAATTTTTCCAAATGGAAAAACATCTTTTACATTTGAGCCAGCTTTTCATAGTTTGCATATAATAAAATATTGTAAACTTGCCAAACCAAAGGAGGAATAAAATGTCTAAAAAGGATTTATTTATCTTTGACTTAGATGATACTATAATAGAAACAAGCCAAACTATTATAGATATTTATAACGATATAGTGGGCAAGGAAGAATTAAACTTAAATGATTTTTTGCAGTTTGACCATGCTCATCTGGTGCCTGCCAAATATGATGTTTTTTCTACTATTATAGATAATATTCAAAAAGGAGCCTTTGTTCATGAGCAAAAATTCAAGCCTGTTTGTGGGGTGTATGATTTTTTCAGTCAGATAGTTAAAGAAAATGAAGCAGTTATAATCACAAAAAGAAGAAACAAATATGCTATAAAGGAAATATTAAAAGAAGTATTGCCTGGATTTGAAGACAGTCCAATTTTGCTTGTAGAAGGGTTTAAGGATAAAGCAAACCTTATATTCCAAATACTTGATACTGAAGAAGATTCATATAAAAATATATATTTGTTTGAAGATAATCCAGAAGTAATAAAAGAAATGCAAAAATGGGTGTCTAATATTAAAATTTATATTAGAAAAAGGCCGTGGAATCATAATATTTTCACATATTTGGCCTATCGTTCACCTGATAGTGTGTATTTTTCTGATTATTATCAACTATTAAAATCTTGGGAGGTATAAGATGGATTATAATAGTGTAGGAACTTTGATTGGGGCAATGTTGCTTGGGTTATTGCCTGCCACTATAGCTCATGCTAAAGGGAGAAATTTTGGAGTATGGTGGCTATATGGGACTTTATTGTTTGTAATAGCCCTTGTTCATTCCCTCTTTTTAAATGAAGTAAAAACTTGTATAGCCTGTGGCCAAAAGATAAATAATAAGTATAAAGTATGTCCTTTTTGTGGTAATCACCAGAGTTATGTTAAGTCAGGAATTAAAAACTAAAATAAATTAATAGACAAAATAATATTGAAAGGGAGTAGTTATGGAAATAAAATTAAATATAGAAGATTATTTAACTAAAGAAGAAATAAAAGAAATACTAAAACAAGAACTTAGGTATGCTATTCAGAATAATAGAGAAAGAATACTTAGTAATGTAGCATACACTATGGGAGTAAAATTTATAAGTGAGTTATTAGATGAAAATGATATTGAGTTTGTAAGAAAAAAGGTAAAAGACATTCTAAGAGATGATTCTGCTATAAGATTTGAAGTGTTCAGGAATGCATCTATATTTGATAAAAAGAGCAAAGCCTTGGATATAATAGAGAGTGAAGTTGCTAATTGTGAAAAACTCTTGAGAGAAAAAGTAAGAAAAGCAATTAACTTTGTTGATGAAGAAAAAATCGCAGAAAAAATAGAAGAAGAGCCTTTTAAAGTATTTGAAATAATTAAAAGTTACTTTATTAATTCATAGGAAAATAAAACATTTTTTCCTTAATAATAACAAAAATACCTTGACAAAATAGTTTTAAATCTTATACAATAGTAATTATAACTAAAGATGATACTATAAAATATAACTTCAAAAAGGTGTGATTACAATGAGTTTAATATTAGAAGTTGATATATTAAATTTTGATTTCACTTCCTTATATAATTTATATGATGTTATTATTATAGACCCACCTTGGAACCAAGGTAAAACTTCCTTACGAAAAGTGCGGCCTAATCAACAACAGTTTTTGGATTATACAGTATTATCTAAAAATAATCTTAAAAATCTTCCAATAGATAAATTAGGCAAGGAAAATAGTTATTTATTTTTATGGGTAACAAATAGTAAGGATAGAAACACAAAGGAACCTATAATAAAAATAGGGTTTGAGCTTTTAGAATGTTGGGAGTATAAATATTATACAATGTTAACTTGGAATAAAAAAACAGGAGTATGTCCTTTTGGTCATTTTCAGATAACTACTGAACATGTTTTATTTGGTTATAGAAGTAAATACAAGCCAAATCCCAGTAAACTTGGAAAATATAAAACTATATTTACAGAAACACCTAAACAACATTCAAGAAAGCCTGATTGTTTTTATGAGATGGTGAACAATCTTTTTGAAGGTAGAAAGTTAGATTTATTTGGTAGATATGTAAGAAAGGGATTTGATTGTATAAATAATATTATTATAAAAAAGGAGTGAAAAAATGGGAACAAACTACTACTTTGAATTGAATAAATGCGAAACATGTGGTAGAGCAGATAGAATACATTTAGGGAAGTCTTCTCTAGGGTGGAATTTTTTGCTACAAACTAATGATTTGTATTATATTGGAAATTGGCAAGAAATGAAAAAGTGGATTTTAGAAGCAAAAGGTAACATTGTGGATGAGTATGGTAGGCGGATAAGTAAGCAAAAGTTCATAGAATTAGTAGAAAGTTGGAAAGGTAAGTCTCATTCTAATTTGCCTGGATGTTTTGAAGATAAGGATGGATATGATTTTTGTAGTGCAGATTTTAGTTAAGGGGGATTCATGGAAAAACGATTTGATAATGTAATAGAAGTAAATGTAAATGATAAGCTATATAATGTAGATATAGAAGGGATAATAAGAAAGTATGGCCTGATTCCTGAAAAGACTTTTGTTATTTTAAGATTCACTGACGGTGTGGAGCTAAGTATGGGCTATATGTGTTTCAACAAGGCCACTGAGGGGAATTTGACTTGTAGATACTATATAGAAAAACTAGAAAAAGTATATTTGTTAGAGATTAAGTAATCAAAAATAGGAGGGAAAGTAATGGGTAGGTTTAATAAGGAAGAGGTTGTATATAAAGGTAAGGAATTTAACTTATATTTTTATCGCAACCCAATGTTTCATGAAGATTGGCATGATGCAGAAGAAAGGGAATTAGTATATATAGGCTACTATGTTGATGATACACCTTATTATCGTCACTATTACGTATTTACGGAAAGAGAGAATAAAGAGATAGCGGAAGAATATTGGAAGTTATATCAATAAATTTATTTGGTGACAATAAAATGATAATAAAAATTTGGAAATTTGAAATATGGTTAGATAGAGAATATCCTTCTATTTGGTTTGACTGGAAAAAGGATACTATTGGTTTAATACTAAAGCCAAGTTTTTGGTTTAAAAGAAAGATTTTCTTTTCCTGGTCTTTTGATGTGTTTTTCCCCACTTTAAGAGCAATAGATAAAATGTGGAAAGAATTAAATAAACATTGTAAAAACCTAAAAAGGAGAAACTATGAGTAATTTTATAAAAGCAAGAGATAATCAAAATAAGCTAATATTTGTTAATTTAGATAAAGTGTCCACGATAACTCTTGAGGAGCTATCCCCTATCTCTGAGTCTTGCAAGTGGACATTTAATATGGATACCGGATACGTTTACAGTGAGACATTTAACTCTAAAGAAGAGGCTGTTGCCTGGTTAGCTAACAAAGTGCCTATTTCTTCAGTTTGTTTTGCCTCTGATGGAATAAAACTTCTAAAAGAAACCATAAAACTTGATAAACAAAACAACTATGAAGATAAATAAGTATGAGTAAAAAATTAAGGAGTCCTATTCGGTAGTTTTGGAGAAAAGGAATGTTAGTATCTAAATTAAGGAGGTATTTTTATGCCATCATCTACATCTGAGCATTTACATTACACAGTAAAGTTAATTAGAAAAATCCAGCCCGCTTCTGTGTTAGATTGTGGAGTGGGATTTGGGAAGTGGGGATTTTTGTGTAGAGAATATTTAGATATATATGCAGGAAGAGTATTTCCAGAAGAATGGAAGATAAGGATAGAGGGGATAGAAATATTTGAAGATTATATATCTAAACTGCCCCACTTGCCTTTTATTTATGATAAAATTTATATCGAAGATATGAGAAAAGCCCTTCCTGAACTGTTGCAGAAAAAGAAACAATTTGATTTGATTATTGCCTGTGACGTGATAGAACACTTACCTAAAAAAGATGCACTTGAGTGCATAAAAATAATGAAAAAGCTAGGAAACCATATTATTTTGTCTGTCCCATTAGGGGATGAGTGGCTTAATAATAAAGTAGTGGCCAACAATCCTGCTGAAAAGCACCAATCAAGCTGGAAATATGTTGATTTTGTAAAAATATTTAGAGATTCCTTTTTATCTTATGATTGGAGAGAAGGCCAAAGAAAAGGAATTTTAGTTTTATGGAGTAAGGGAGGAGCAAAATGAGATGCATAGATTGTATTTATTGTCATAAATTTCCTAAAGAAGTAGTAGAAGAAATAGGTCACAATTATTATTATATCTGTATGATACCCTTCTTTTTAGGTGAGCCTGATTATAGAAGACAAACATGTGTTGTAGATGCTCAGGTGCAACTAGCCACATCTGAAGGAGTGAAGGAAAAAATAAAATGCAAATACTTTACACCTTATCATGCGTAAAGGGGGTTTTATGAAAGAAAAACAACTTATTTTTATCCACATACCCCGCACAGGGGGGACTAGTATATCTTTACTTTTATATAGTGTGGCCTTTCCTTTTGAAGTATATGATTGTAGAACAAGGGCCCGTACCCAATCTATCGCTCAATCCTTATTTTTAGAATTAGATGAAGAGGAACAGAAAAAATTTAAAGCAATCACAGGCCATATTGATATTAAGCTCCTGAAATATCTAAATTATCCTACCCTTTCCTTTACTATATTCAGAAACCCAATTGAGAGGGTTTATTCTTTGTATAAGCACATTCAACAAAACAAACACCACCATCTCCACGAGTTTGGGTTTTCCTTAGAAGAATTATTTAGTGTTTCTAACTATCCAGAATTATTTAATGGAATTACAAGAAAGTTTGTAGATTATGAATTTGGACTGACTGATTTTAGTAGGGATATAATAAATGATGCCTTTAGTAACATTGTAGATTATGTAAATGAAATTTTTGACTTCTCTGACTTGACAAAGGTTTATAAATGGCTTATAATTCAATTAAATAAACGGGCAAGCTGGGAAATTAGAGAAATCCCACCCTTATATCATCTAAATAAAAGTGACCATGAAAGGCCATCAAAAGAAGAGACTCAACTTATTATTAAGTATAATAAAATGGACATGGTATTATATAGAAAGCTAAAAGAAAGAAAGTTAATTTAATAAAAGGAGAACTATATGGAACATAAAAACTTAATTTCATTTTTAAAGAGAAGATTTGAGGAGTGTATAAAAACAGATAACCCCTTTTACTTTGAATATTTCGGGGAATTAATGAGAGTAATTGCACGGGATGTTTTATCTGAACCTAATCTATTCATTGAAGCCGCAACAAGTATAGAGGAGTTTACTTTATCAGTTGATAGTTATGTGCCAGACTTTCGGAGTAGTTCTGTGTATCATGATTTTGTTGATGATTTATATGAAGCCACAAAGGCTATTAAAAAAGATTTAGAAGAACAGGTTGCTAAGGACAAGTTAAAGAGGTTGAAGCAGTTAGAAAAAGAAATAAGAGAATTAAAGAAGGAAATTTATGGTAAAAATTGTAAAGGGAAAGAAAATGATTAATCTACTAAAAATTTTCTAAAAAATGAAAAGTAACTCATATAAAAGGGGTGAGGCATGAAAAATTTATCTTTTGCGGGCGGGAAGACTCCTTCCGTAAGGAAGGAGATGAAAGCCCGTAGGTGCGTAAGTACCTTGATTTTAAATAGTCCTGAATTTAAATTAGAAGCACAGAGATGAAAACAAAAAGAGCATTAACAATAGAGCTAAACTGTTTAACAGAAGAACAAGAAATAATACTTGGGCATCTCTCTTATCATGCAGGAAGACTCTGGAATCAAGCTAACTACCTTGTAAAAAATAAATTAGCAAAACCAGACTATAGAGATCTATACAACAAACTAAAGGACACCTCAATACACTTACGTTCCTTACAGTCTCGCTCAGCTCAGATAGTCCTTGACGAATTATCAAGAGGTTGGAGTAATTTCTTTAAATTTTTAAAAAATCCAGAAAAGTATAAAAAGAAAGGGGTAAAAACAGTTAGACCACCAAAGTATGTAAGTCCCAAAATGCCCCATAGGGTGGTGACTTGGGATAAAACGGGATTTAAGATAAAAGGCAGTAAAATAAGACTTTCAATTCCAAAATACTTAAAAGAACATCTACTTAAAAAATTTGGATTTTCTACAGAATACCTTTGGATAGATACAGAACATAGGGAATTAGAGAGGTTCAAAGTTCTTAATATTCAAATAATTCCTTACAAATCTTATGGGAATGTAAGTTTTAAACTTACGGTAATATATGAAAAAGAAATAGAGAAGATTAAACAAAATAAAGACGGAGTATTAGCAATAGACTATGGGATTTCGAACTTTGCAACTTGCGTAATAGAAGGAAATCCAGTCTCCTATATAGTAGATGGGAAAGGATTAAAGACCTTACTTTGGAGAAGACTCAAAAAAATAGCCAAACTCCAGAGTAAACTCGATAACCTTAAGAATAAAGAGCATCCGACAATTCAAGTAGAGAGGAAACTGCATAGGCTCTGGAAAAACGTTAAAAATTTAATAAGGGACTATGCTCACAAAGTAAGCAATCTTATCAAAGAGCTTGCTATCTCAAACGAAGTTAAAACGGTAGTAATAGGGAAGATTCAAGAGTCAAAAAATAAAGAAAACAATCTGCCGGATATCGTAAATCAAATGTTTAAGCTGTTACCACACGGTAAAGTAACAGAATACCTCAGCTACAAACTGGAAGAAATAGGAATAGAAGTTAAGCTGATAGATGAAAGTTATACTTCCGTTACCGATTCCTGCGACAAATCAGCAGGAGTTACAAAAGAAAGCAGGGGTAACGGAAGGAGGATAAAGAGAGGACTATTTTGTTCACCATTTAAAGGATACATTAACGCAGATGTAAATGGAGCGAGGAACATATTAAGAAAGTTTAAAAAGAAGTGGTTTGACCTTGTAACAGGATTGAGGAAAACAGTCAGGATAAGAATCTACAAGCTGGGCAAAGGTATCTCCGAGTCTTTGTTGTATGCAGGGATAGGAGTAGGGGGTGGAGTGAACCCACCCAGAGGGATAAGGGTAGGAACAACCTACCAGACTCTCTCAGAAGCTCCGTCCGTGAGGGCGGAGTAGTTCACTAGGAGGAGCAGGGCTATTAATAATTATATATGAATGGATAGACACACAACTTAAATGAGGCAATAAAAATGAGTTTAGCAGAATTCATGTCAAAAAACAAATATGACCCAGACTTTATTGTTGAAGGGTTAAAATTAGACTTAGCCACAGAAATAAAAAAACTAATGGAAAGAAAGGGGGTAACAAAAAAAGAGTTGGCCCAAAGAATGAATGTTAAACCTTCTTATGTGAATAAAATATTAGCAGGAGAGAATATGAGCTTGAAAGTATTAGGAAAAGTGTTAGGGGCATTGGAAGTGGATGCTTCTATTTCTATAAATATTAACGACTAAGGAGGTCTATATGTATAGAGCAAGTGAAATGAGGCCAAAATCAATTCCTAGAGAATATAAAGTTATAGAGGGAGATACTGATTATTGTGAAAAGGTGCTAAATGATTGGGAAAAAGACTATAATATAACTATAGTGCAGGCCATTAAACATAAGGATAATATCACTATAATTTTGATTAGGAGCAAAAAATCTGTATAAAGGAGCTAAAATGAAAACTAATCAACCATCTAAATATCATTTATATTTAATCAAATTCATGGATGCGAAGGGGAGTAGGTTAGCTGAATTTTTAGGGAAATATGGTTATAAAAAAGAAAACTATTTTAATAATAAAGATAAGGCCGCAATTCTAAAGTGGGAAGATTGGAAAGCAAAAGAAATATGGGAATATATTCGTAAGCGGGCTAAAAATACTAACCTAAAAGGATTAAGAATAGAATATTGTCCTTTTTGTTTGTACTATGATGAGTGTAATTGTTGTAAATATGGAGCAAATCATAGTTATTGCGATGGGCCAAAAGGGTTAGGCGGGCTTATTTCTATTTTAGATAGATTATGCATTAACATAGATGGCTGGCTTGAAGGAATACTTAGTAATAGGTGGTATAATAAAACAATTAGAGAGATAGAAGAAGAATAAGCTCATATATAAATTTTGCACTCATACGTGAGGATGCACTCAAGTGAAAGCTCACACTTGAGTGTGATTTTGCACTCAAGTGCAAGGTTTATATTAAACAAGCGAGGCATATATGAAAAAACAAGCACTAATTAATTATATAAAAAATAAAAAAGAAGATGAGTATTATACTCCTAAAGAGGCTATTTTACCCCTTTTAGAGTATATACCCAAACACAAAATAATATGGGAGTGCACAGATGCAGGGAACAGTCAGATAAGTTTATTGCTCAAAGAGCGGGGCCATAAAGTAATATCCACTCACATAAAAACAGGCTTTAATTTCTTAATAGATACACCCACCTTTAATTATGATATAATCATAACCAACCCACCTTACAGCCAAAAGACAGAATTCCTAAAACGAGCTTATGAATTAAACAAACCTTTCTGCTTCTTAATGCCAATAACAACATTAGAAGGAAAAGAAAGAGGGGAGCTATATAGAAAACATGGCATACAGCTACTAGTTTTTGATAAAAGGATAAACTTCTCTAAAACAAAAAAGCGACCGTGGTTTGGAGTGGCCTGGTTCTGCTACAAACTCTTACCATCTGACTTAATATTTGTAAAAATTTAATAATAAACAAGGGGCTGGGTAATGAACCTACAAACTTTCCTAAACCAATATAAACTAGACTTAATAAGAAAAAATGTAAAAATAAGGAATATTCTAATAGAGTATAGCCCTTTTACATGGAGATGGCGGCAAAGAATAAGCGGGCATTATTGGGTATTATTGGGTATTATTGCAGAAGCATAGCAAACGGGGCCACTTACATAATAACCCCAATCCAAAGACTCATTAATACTAAAACTAAAGAATTTAGTGTATATGAAGTTAGAGGGAAATTTCTCCTCTGGCGAGGCATCTACTTTTATAACAAAAAAACAAAAAAGTATGAATTAGACTAAAGAAAATTACTCACCCAAAGCGTGGCCTCTACCATAACCCAAAATATCCCTAAATATATAAAAATTTTCCTACCTTAAATTTTCCTGGAGATACCTCTTTTTAAATTTTCTATTCTAAATTTTTTTAAATTTTCCTAGAGATAACCCTAAAATTTTCTAAATTTTCCTACTTTAAAATTTTCCTAGGGATACCTCAAAAATTTCTTACTTTAAAATTTTCTATCCTAAAATTTCCTGGAGATACCTCTAGGATTTTTGAAACCTTACTCCCACATTCCTTTTCATTTCCGAAACGGTAGCACAATTTGCTTACATACGTAAGTATGCATTCATACGAATGTATGCACAATTTGCATACCTAGCACAGATTGTCTAACATGTCTAACTTGCCTAATAGGCATAAAAAGCATAATTTACATAAAAAGCACAACATGCATAACATGCACATTACATGTGAAGCATGCACACCATGCTGTGAATGCACAAATTGCCTAAAAGTCACAACATGCTGTGAATGTCTAAAAAGCATAAGGTGCACAACAAGCCTAAATAGGCAATAAATGCCTAAATTGCCTAAGATAACATAAATCGCCTAATAGGCATAAATGGGCAATTATTGCATAAAATGTCTATAAGGTGGATAAGTCAAAGAGTTGACACAAGGAGAGATAAAAAGGGCATTTAATGTCAAAAAAATGACTATAAGAGGATAAAAAAATATCTCCTAACCCGTTTATTGGGTTAGGAGATAAGGAGTTATGGGCCTATTTATTCTAGGCCTATAACTCCTAGAGTTATTTGGGCCACTAGGACCCAAATAACTCTAATCATAGTTTTTTCTAGGAGATATATATCTCCTAGAATCTCTTCTAATTCTTTAATTTTTTTCATTTTTCTCCTCCTTTAATCCTTGTTCATAAAACAGAACAAGGAAAAAATCCATTAAAATAAAAATCTTTTCTTCTCTTGCTCCTAGCTCTTGCATAGCTTTTTTTAACAAGCTAGGAGCAAACATTTTAACACCTTTTATAATGAATGCAGATTCTATTCCATTAGACAATTCAAGCCCTGTTGGTTTGGGGGCTTGAATGTCTAGATAATGCTGTAAAAGGACTAAGTTTTTAATTGCCTTAGTGACTTCTTTTTTTCTTTCTCTCATTGTTAATTTTTTCATTTTATCCCTCCTTATTTTTAATTTAACTTTATCTTAATCCAAACTAAAAAAATGTCAATAGAAAAAATAAAAAAAATGGCTAATTATTTTAATACAACCAGGCACAAAAATCAACCATAAAAACCACGGTCAAAGACAATGCACATGATGCCCAAGAAGCACAAATTATCTAACATGCACATTACATACCTAACATGCACACTTCATGTGAAGCATGCACATTACATGTGTAACATGCACAACATGTTATGGATGCCTTACATCCGTAAGGATGCACAAAAAGGCATAAAATGCCTAAAATATACAAGGTGCACAAAAGGAACAATTACGATAAGGGGTCAAAGAATTGACATAAGGGAGAGGTTTAAGCGTCAAAAAATTGACGGAGAGAGGACAAAAAAATAAGCATCAACTGCAACTATATATACGCCAAAAATCTAGCTAGTCGTATTTTTCCTAGTAGTCGCTTAAAACTTATGTTTCCCTAAAATTTTAAGCACAAAATTTATCTTTTCCTTAACTCCTAAAATTTAGGTTTTCCTCAATTTTTTATATATTTTTTTATGTTTTCATAAATTTTTCCCTTATATTTTTATGATTTCCGCATTTGGCACGATATTTGCCTTATCCTCCCCCCAAACCAAAATTTTGACACATTCATTCACAGTATTAACGGAATAGCCAAAAATTTGGGATTATCTTCTACATTATTTCTTTTATTTATATATAGTTAGTTATTTTTTATTTTATGTTAATTATGTTTATTTTTATTTGTGTTAATTGGCCGCGGGCTTAGGTGTACATTTATAAGTGTATCTTATTGTGATATTTGATTATTTGGGCGCAAAAGGCTTGTTAATAGTGTTAATTATTGAGTTTTGGGTGATTTGGCCTCGCTTTGGGTGAGTATGTATTTTGGCCTGTTTGTATTATTTGTTTTATTTTTTTGGCCCCGCTTTTAAAAAATATGAACTCGAGTGCATCCTTACGAATGTAAGACAAACTCACGCTTGAGTGCATTCTTACGTATGAGAGCAAGATTTTTTTAATCCCTTAAAATTATTTATAAAAAAATTTTAAAAAAGTTGTTGACAAAATATTTCTTTTGTGTATAATCTGGAATCAACAAAGGGAGGGGATAGGCCCCTCCCTAAAAGAAAAAACCAAAAAGGAGGAGATTATGAGCTGGATAACTTACGTTAAAACAGAAAAAGGAACAAAACAATTTGATTGTGAGCATGAAAATATTCCCAAAAAATATAAAAATTTATCTGCAATTTGTTATGACGACTACAATGGAAAAGTATACCTTGAAAATTGTAATGGATGGAAAATCTGTCAGGGCAATAATTTCCCAAAAACACCAGTTGCCCTGATAGATCCACAGAACCAAAAAAAATATTTAGATGACTGGTATGTACTCACAGAAATAGAAAATATTTTCAAAATCACCTCTTTCCCAAATTGGGATATTGCAGAGAAATTTTTGGAAAAAGAGAAAGAAATGGAAAAATTAAAAAATAATATAAATTATTTAGAGGTAACTATAAAAGAAAAAGAAAAAGAAATAAAGGAGTTAAAAGAAAAAATAAGAAAAAGAAACAGGTTAATAAGGAAATTAAGAGGTAATTGTCAAGCTATAATTATTTAATCCCCTTAATTTCCTGACTTTTCCGCCATTGCGGGACTTAGGCCCCTAGGCCAACTAAAAAGGTCTAGGGGCCTTTTTTATGGAAAAATTTCTTTTCTCTTTTTGTCCTCTCACCCAGAGGTGGTAGAATAGAAAGAGAAAAGAAACTTCAACCCCCTGCCGACATACAGCCGACAGGGGAAAAGGAGGGAAAAATGAGAGAATTTATAAAGTTCTTGAAAATAGTCGATGCCCTGACTGAGCAGGGCATAGATAAACCCCAAGCTATCAAAATAGCTTGGGAAATATTAGAAAACCAAAAAGGAGGATTAAAATGAAAGTACAAGATTTAAACAAAGATTATATTTATGTCCAGGATAGCCAGGACATAAAGGCTATCCTGGAAATGGTCGGGCAACCTGGTCCTACTAAAGACTATGGTTGCCTTTTTGTTGACGTATGGGAAGGGGAAATCTGGGAGGTATGGGGCCTCGAGAGTAATATCCCATACCTCCATATGGAGCTTGATCTTGTTTTTAAAAGATAAGGAGGTATTAGCCATGGCAAAAAAAGTTAACATTCTTTGTTGTCTGAATGACCACACCCTCCAGGGTGTGGCGTATGTAGAGGAAGAGGGGGTAGAGATCCGCTTTCTCCACCCCCTCACAAATCAAGAGTGTGAGAGGGTGGACCAGGTTCTTGTCGGCTGGTCGGAGCAGGATGAGGTCAGCCAGGAGACCTGGAGAAGACTTGTCTCCATTCTCCAGGAAAAAGAAACTCTGTCTACTATTGCTGAGTGGACGGAGGTAGCTGATGAGGGGGAGAAGGTCGTCGTCTCTTTTGACGAGGGCCTTCTTATTTCCTATGAGTAGATCCATCTCCCCCTCTCTGGAATAGGGAGGGGGATAAACCAAAATAAAAGGAGAAAAAAAATGGAAAACTATAGTATTTATAAATTTAAAAAGGAAGAAATATCTAAAGAAAAGTTAAGGGCCATTATGGCCTTTACTAAGTCCATACCCAAGCTAAAGGTATGGACGAGCAGTCCGTATCACGATGATACGGACTTTGAGTATTGGAAGGTGAACCCTCTCAAGAAGATAGATGATGAGAGGGTTTACATCGTCTCTGAGGAAAGGGATTACAACCCAGAGACGACAATAGTTTTTCCCGGCTCGGCACAGATAGCATTTTTCAATGCCGAGTTTGGGGGATGGGGCCGCTACACCCCACTCACTGTAAAAATCCTTAAAATGACACGACACCAGGTGTGTCATTTTAAGGATTTTATGTATGAGTTGTCAAAGATTTGGGAAAAAGGGGTGTACAAACACCCCTTTAAGGAAGTAGAAGCAAAGGACAAAAAGGGTAACACATGGTGTTACCCATACATTGAAGTAAAGTAATAAAATCAGGCCCGCCAACTGGCGAAGGAGCTAATCAGGGCGGGCCTAAAGGAGGTTTAACTATGTCTTTTTTAAAGAGATACTTCTATCCTCATTTGGGGATTCTAGCTGTGCCCTGTCGGGTGGTGCAGGGTATGTTAGAATCCCCTACTTTTTTGGGGTATTCCTTTTGTGAGATATGCCGAGAGATCATTGACCACTTCAACTTGTCGGACTTTGAAGTGGTCGGGGATGTAATAATTTTTAACTAAAAAAGGAGGTATTGCCATGGCAACATTAACTGAAATTCTAAAGGAAAAGGTAAAAAAAGGGGAAATTTTAGTATTAAGGGATTATTATCATTGTCATGCGTCTGCTCAGACGTGTTATAATTTATTAGAAAAAGATTCTATTAAAATAGATTTGGCAAATTGGCGGTATCGGTCATCCCATAAGTCTTGTTGGGCAGGAGATCCGCCCAACACAAAAGGATACATCACAGAATCAGAGGATGAGTGGAAAGAATTACCGAAGGAATTCATTTTAGAAAAAAAATCTATAGAGTCTTCAAGTGGAGGTTCTATAGAATCTTGCACAATAACGTATTATGTGAGAGGAAAGCCGCCCCTTGTAATATATCGTTATAGGAGTAACGACTTCGCTTGTCGAGGTTGCTCGTTTTATGACGAGTATGACAGCGAAGATTGTGAAAAATACTGCCCCTACCAGTATGAAAAGGGTACAAATATTTTAGAATAATAAATATGCCCGTCTTTTTAGGCGGGCATATTTATTATATAATAGGGTAATCTTAAAAAGGAATATAAAAAAAGTTGAAGGAGGTGTAAAATGATTAAATTATTTGTTGCAAATTTAGAAGCCTACAATAATGGTAGGCTAGTTGGAGATTGGATTGACCTTGAGAATTATGTGGGGGAAGAGGAAAAGTTGAAAAAAAGATTAAATGAAATAACAAAAGAAGGAGAAGAGATATTTATCGCTGATTATGAAACTCCTTTTAGTAATTTTACTATAAATAGAGATGATGATATTTATAAGCTCCTAGAAATAGAGGAGCAACTAATTGACTTATCCCCTCTTGAAATGGACAAAGTTAATTACCTGTTGTCGTGGGAAAATTATCCTATACAAAAGGCTCTTTCTTACTATGACGACGTAGATTACTATCCTGACATGAGCCTGGTAGAGCTGGCCCAACAGTTTGTTGACAATGGGGTATATGGTAAAATACCTGATAATATTAGATGCTATATCGACTACGAGGCCATTGCTAGGGATTTAGAGATAGAGGGGTTTGTTGAGACAAAGGAGGGAGTCTTTAAATATTAAAAGGAGGGTTAACATGAACATAAACGAATTATCCTACCCTAATCTTATTACCTTAGCAAGAGGACTGGAGTTAAATGATATTATCCTTCTTGCCAAGGTATTTTGGAGAAAAGGGAAAAATTACTTGCCCTACCAGGCAAGGGCAAGAGTTATCTTAAAAAGGAATATAAGAAAAAAGCTGAAGGAGATATAGAATGGCCCACTTGCTAGCTACACTATTGTTTTACTTTATTTTAAAAATCTTCTTAAAATAAAAGACTAGCCCCTTGGCTAACTACCAAGGGGCTTTTAAGTTTATATTTCTTTAAATGGGTTTGGATTCTTTCTTGTCGGAGGGTTTAAACCCAGGCGTTAATTATTACTTGTCGGCCTGTGGGCGTCTCTTCAATCCCACAGGTGATTTTTTTTGCGTTAATAAACCCTTCAAACACATAACCCACTATAAGGGTATCTTTCCATACCCTCACACCCTTCCAGGGAAACACCCCTTCAGGGTAAGATAGAATCACTACTCCTGAGTCGGTGTCAACCACCCTAAAAGGTGTGTTTGTTATTTTTAAGAAAGTCGGGCGGTCCCAACTCCATAAGCTCTTCATAATTTCCTCCATTCATGATGATTAAATAATTGTGGTATAACTTGGCCAGCTTGGGCACCCAGTGCCCTTCAATGAATATTCCATTAATGGCCAAGATAATAAAAATTAGTATAATTAGTCCCATTAGCACCTCCTTTTATTTTTTAAACCTTTTAACCCCTACAATCCTGCCCTGCTCATCCCTGACTGCACTTGCAGGACTAGTATCTGGGGCCAATATTTCTACAACTTCAATTCCTTTTTCTTTTAAAATCTTTACTAGCTTATCCCTTACTTTTTGGTTATCCTTGATTGTCGTAAGTACGGGTAAGGAAACTATAATAACAGCCTTTCCTTTTATAACATCTGAATCCTTGCTCACAACTACACTTACACCATTCCATTTAGACTCTACTACAGGGAGTTTGTATATAATCCCTTCAGAAAGAACTTTCTCGTTAAGTCGGATAGATCCTACAGAAGGGAAAGAAGCAATAACTTCTCTTTCTACAGAAAATAAATTAATTGAATGAGGTGTGAAATTTAAAACTTTTACCATAATTAAACCTCCTTTTTATATGCAGTGATAAAAACAAAATTTACTGAAAGTGTGTGTTAATGGAATAACCTTTTCCTCAACAATATATCCACTTCTCCAGTCTTTCGGATTATTAGTAGCAGGTTGTCTCCAATAACCTGCCTTTTTATCAAAGATAATTTGGGGATGGAATCCCCTAATCTTAATTTCTCCAGTAGAACTTACCCATTTCCACCATAACATTAATGTAATATCAATAAGACTTTTATAAACTGGATATTCTTTAATATATTCAATAAAGTGGCTAAATCCATACTTTTGATGACATTGATTTTTTAATTCCTCTCTGGAATAACCGTGAATATATCCTGCAGTGCTACCGTTCTTATAATACCCCTCTAAATAAGCCCCAACGGGCTTTATGGGGTCTATCAAATCTTGTTTTATTTCTATCAGTGTCAGTTTTGACAATTCTTGAAAATGTTTTACTGGAAGATATATACCATATAGAAAATAATCTATTATAATCTCTGGGGCTGGTAACTCCAGATGGAATATATGTTTATTGTTTTTTGTTGAAATAAGTTTAATCTTAGTTGAACTAATCTGTTCAATAATATTGACTATTTGATACACATTTTGTTTCAACATTTTATACCTCCTTTTTATTTTTTTTGTCTCTCAATTTGTTGAATTAATCCTCTTTATACAGCGGATAAACGGGGGTTGCACCCAACTGTCTAGCATAAAATATTGTTGTTAAGAAGCTCCACCCGCGCATTCCATGTCCAAATGTTCCACCATGGTCAAGATAAAAATTTTCTATTCCTCTCCCTTCCTTTAAAATAAGAATTTGTATGTAGGGGTTGGCATACGCTGTAACCCTAACCTTTTCGGTTAAATAATCTATTAATTCTTTCATTGAATACCCAACATAATGGGAACCAATTGTGGTCCCCGCACCAAATCCATTTGTGCGAAAACGTAATGCCAAATTTCCATCTTCATCTGTTCCTATACTCCTTAAAACTGGCATATATATGTAGCATGTTGCTGGAAGATATGCAGAAGGAATTAAGGTTCCTATCATACGTCTAAAATACTCTTCTTTCTGAATATCCCCTTCCGCCCTAAACATAATACCTAGTTTTCTGAGTGAATCTGGATCTTTTTCTCTTAACATATTTTTTGCAACAAATTTTTGAAATAAAGTCGTTTTGATTTCAGAAGTACTTCCCCATTCAATATCAGGAAGAGCAACCCTTTCTCTCCTGTCTATCCCTCTTTCCTCTAATTCTCTGCAAATGATGCGAGTAAGTTCAAACTTTTCTTCAGGATCTAAATCACTATCATCATCTCCGTCACCTGGATAAAACATATACTTATCAAATAAATCTTCTCCATCTCCGTTCAATCTCGCTGTAACTGCATCTCCTTCAATACAAATGCTAACAAAATACTTTTTAAAATCAAATGTTGCTATTATTTCTTTCTTTTCCATAACAACCTCCTTTTTAGGTTTTTCCCTTAATTGTTGACTCAATTATACCATATTTCTATTTTCTGTGTCAATAAATTTTTATAGATATACATGCCCATCTGAATAATGTAATTTGAAAAATTCTTGTGAGCGTTCCTCATTTATAGTTGGTGAATTCCACCCGTTATACTCAAATTCACACTCCTTTTCAAAATTATCAAATAATTTATCCTCAATTTCTTCTATCTCCCAATCTGTTGCACTATATACATCAATATCTACATCGATATTATAAGTTTTAGTAATTAATTTATCATTTATATACATAGTAACAACTGCCTCTCTATTTTCCCTATCCACTTGTAAATCAACATCACATACTTTAACAACATTATCGCTCCAGTCATCATTATTATAGCAAATGTCTTCTAATGCTAATAACAAGTCTTTCCTACTAATATCCTTCTCTAAATAATCTAACAACTGTGCTTTCCTATTATATAATTTGCCTGTTTTTTTGTATATTTCTTTTTGTAATTTGGCAAACATTAATTTTCCCCATATATGTGGATGGGGAGTACTGTATAAATAGTTTTCCCAATGTGCCACATTTTTATCTAACCATTCTTCTAATGATAGTAACTTGATATTACGGACTTTATCTTTAATAGCATCCAACCAAATATCCGCAAATTCCTTCCCATAATCAGCCATTAAGTTATAATATGAATGTGATAAAATACGTTGATTCTTTAAATCTTCTGTTGAAATCCAATCTGAATTTGATTCATACCCACATACTAAACGAATTACTGTTCCTTTAATCTTCACATTACAATCGCATAAACGAACATCTCTCACACTAAGTATAACTTTATTACATTCCATTATCTCCTCAATATCATCAATACTCCAAGGAAAATAGATGGCATCAATATCCTTGGATTCATCATCTAAGAATGTTCCATAACCTATATAAAATCCGTCTTTTACATCATACATAGTTAATTCTTTGTTATATAAATAGGAATACACTTTTGAGAATCTGTTAAATAAATATTCACAACTCAATGTATCTACCCCACTTAGTGGGGAATCGTATACAAATAGACAATTTTCCCTGATTTTTCTTCCGTTATACATCTCAATTTCCCTGTATCTTGTTAAAAAATAAGCAGGATATTTTTGTATTTTTGGGCTTTTATATATCAATTCAACAAATTCATTTCCTTTCCAATAATATACTTTACAAAAATGAAGCCATCTTATTAATTCACACTCTTCCTCAGAAGAGTTGACTTTTATTAACAAATTTCCATTCTTAAATCTTTCTATCATATTTTTAAATTCCTTGTACTTCTTCATTTTTACACCTCCTTTTTGTTTTTTTTTCTTACTATTAATTTAATTATACCGTACTTTTATTCCCATGTCAATAAAAAAGCCCACCTGAAAAGGTGGGCTTACAAAAATCATAAAAATAACTAATCACTTATAACAACAATTACTACACTCCCATCTGCTCTCATAAGAATTCCACCAGATAGAATTTTTAAAAACAGGCTCCTTTGTCGTGCAATCAAGGTCTATTTGCCCAGGTGCTCCACAAGTCGGACAATGAGCAAAATCTCCATGATTAGGTAATCTAGTTTTATTCATATTGCCTCCTTTTAATTAACTACACTTACTCCAGCCGCACTCAGTGCAGGATTCACAACCCCCCTTCTTTATTACACTATAAGCTCCACACTCTGGACATTTTTTCCCTTCTGTCGGTTTATTATTTGTCGGCTTATTTATAAAATCTCCTATACATTTTTCCAAACTCTTTTATTAAATTCCCAT
>Ga0256914_1001301_pt1 | contig 23051 bp, 23 predicted proteins | sample HulkmetaG_FD_191571 | JGI IMG/M metagenome (GOLD analysis project Ga0256914, IMG submission 191571) | Hydrothermal chimney microbial communities from Main Endeavour vent field at the Juan de Fuca Ridge, Pacific Ocean - Hulk | ecosystem: Environmental > Aquatic > Marine > Hydrothermal vents ... | reverse complement strand
TTCGGAAAACCAACCAGCTTAAAGCCCTGTGCTCCCCCTTTCCCCGGAACCATTGCTCCTGGTGCATTATTTTTACGATCAGCCATGATGGATATTCCTCTCCCCAGTAAATTTATTCTTCCTGATAGGTTAATAGTCTCAATTTATTGTATTCCGATTGCCCACAGGTATATAAAACTTTCACCAATATTTGAAAGGGCGTATTCTCATCGGCTTCAATAATGACTTCATGGGTAAATGGTTTGCCAAATTGAATTTCATTCTTTTTGGCTTCTTCTGCCAATTCCTTTAAACGCATAAATAAAGGCTGAATCAAATTGTCATTCATATTCAGGTCTTCGAGGCTCATCAGTACGTCCGGTCCAACCAGAATATCGTGGCGCGTTACCGACACGGTCAATTCCTTCTTTGGTTGTTCATCGCTCAAGGAATAAGGTAACTTCAGATCTTCGGAGGGAGTCATGATCTGCCCCGTCGTGGAATACGTTTTTAACAAGAAAAGAAGAATGATCGTCATCATGTCCATCATGGACGTCAGATTGAGATCTTCTTTCTCGAATTTCAAATGTTTCTTTCTTCTTGAAGGAATAAACGCCATAGTTTTTCCTCTTCAATTTAGAGATGTTACAAAATAATTTGTCCGATAATTATCTGCGGAAATAAGTCCTTCTTAAACCCGTTTTCATCCCGATAGCTGGTGACGTAATCCATCGTTTTGATGATGTGCTTGTACAGAATATCCGCCTCTGCTGTAAGAATAATCGCATTTTTATCACTAAAATCGGTTTCTGCTATTTTTTCTTTAATCTCGAGAAGCTTTTTCTGAAGCGTTTCAAAATCGTAGGTTCCATCTTCTTTCAAAGGCACTGAAGGTGGCGCTCCTTCCTCATGTTTTGCTTCTTCACTTTGCAGATATCCACTTCGGGTACCAATGTAAAACCCTTTTTTCGAAATAATCACCTGAAGCCCTAAACGTTTTTCAACTTCAGTGGGTTTTTCGGTTTCCACCCCACCGCCTCCGGCTTTTTTGGGAGGTAAGTTCAACTCCCGAATTGCCAACTTCGTCCAGACCGAACCCGCCAGCAGAAGTGGAATAAGCACGACCATCAAGTTCATGACAGGCCGAATATCGAGCGCCATCGCCTCGATCTTTTGGTGCCGACGCATTGATGGTTTATAAGCCATTGCAACAACCTTCTATTGTTGATTAACGGTTTCCGGTAATTAAATTAATTAATTTTACCAGATGTTCATCCATCTCATCAATAATTTGAGTGGTCTTGTTCTGAATAATGTTGTAAATAATCAGAGTCGGTACAGCGACTGCCAGACCGAAAATGGTCGTATTCATGGCCACGGAAATACCCTGTGCCAGAATCCGGGGTTTATCCGCCTCAGGAATATCAGTACCACCGATCGCTTCGAATGCGATAATCAGACCATAGATCGTTCCCATAAGTCCCGTTAACGTGGATACATTGGCCAACATGGACAGATAATTGGTGCGTTTCTGAAGCTGCGGAATCACCTCCAGCGTTCCTTCGTCCACCGCATTTTGGATGGAACGGAAGTCCAGACTCTCGCTTTCGGCGACCTTTTTCAAACCGGCCAATACCACATAAGGCAACGCCTTTTGCTTACCCTGTTCGCACAGCTCAATGGCACGTTTAATATTCCCACTGGTCACCAGCTTGCGGATTTCCATCATAAACTTATCGGCATTCACATTGGAACGAACCATCACATAGTAGATTCGCTCAATGGCAATGGCCACAGCAATAATGAAAAATATTAGAATCAGCCACATGAAGATGAAACCGGAAGAATTGGTACTGAAGTTTTCAAAAAAGTGTTTCCAGAATTGGACAGAAGAACCCATAGAAAATTCCTCCTTAAGTTTGTATAATTAACTTCTTCGGGTTATTTGCTAAAATCTCTTTTTATTTAACAAGGCCTCAATATTTTTAATCGGACGAACCTTTCCACTGGTTATCGGATGAAACTGAATTTCTTCCGCCTGGGTGGAAAGTTCATTCACAAAAGACTTTTCCATAGTGATTTCTTTGAAATCTGGTTTCAGCCGACGGCTGAACATTTTGACCTGCGGTAATTCCATTCGTGCAGAAATGGTGATGGCGCGTTCAGTTAAATCAATCACCGCCGGTTGCTGCTGATTTTGCCCCTGAGCGTTGGCCGGTCCCTGAGCAAATACGACCCCAATGCTCAGTATAAGAAGAATCATCAAAATAAGTTGTTTCATCGTCTCTGCCTCACTTAATGGGCTATAATTCTGTTTTTATTCAAAACAATAATTTTCATCAGTTGATTTTCGTCGATATTTTCGGCTGCTGCCTGACGAATCTTTTCCGCTGCTGAGGTGACTTCCACCGGCAATAATTCCAGTACCATATAGAAACGCAATCCATAGCGAGGCGGTCCGTCAAAATCGGTTACATCCACGGCAATAATATTTTCTCCCTTGTGGAGAAAATCACTGATTTCGATATAGGACACATGGTCCACGCTCTCGAACATTGCTGTTTCGTCCCCTTTGATGTATTCGCCATTTAAGTAGATGTGGTATTCATCATCCGCTGTGATGACCGCCCATCCGTTTACGACCTGATCGCGTAAAATAAAATGTTTCCGAAAATATGCAGTTAATGTATCCGGTTCCAATGTATCGCTCTGAGCCATCAGGCTGGTATCCAACCCAGCAGGATTGGTAGCAGCAACATCCATTGGTTCCTTGTCCATCAGTTCCAGCGAACGTCTCGTACTGGTGGTATCTCCAGTAGTGGTATCCACCCCCGTTGTATCCATACCAGTTGTATCCTGCCCTGCAGCGCTATCCGGTACGGCCGGTGACTGTGGTGGAACAGCCCGGGGTGTCCATACCCAGATGGAGGGTGGATCAATTCCCAGTGAATCGAAAACAGCAAAGTACAGATCAGCCGGAATGGTGACTTCAACAGCATGTTTCCAGTTGCCATCGGCGAAATTTGTTTCCAGCCAGTTCATATCGTATTCGGTGGAGGCAAGCCAGCTGGTATCCGATTCCACGACAAACTTTTCCCGGGGCAAATCGCCCAGATATTTTGCCGGTTTCAGTTCCACCAACTTCGCCAGAATTAACGTTACCCATACATTTTTGTCGATGCCAAATTTCTTGCTGATTTCGTAACCACTTTCCAGACCCTGACGGGCGTAATCCCGTAAACTGGACCGCTGATCATCGAAATACACGGCGCCCAGCTGGTACTTCTGAAGTCCGGTGGAATCGGAAAGGGTGTTAAAGTAATCGCGTTTCTCCTCCGCAATTTGCGATAAATCCAGCATTCGCATGGACGCCTCGTAAGCGCGATTAAACAGATGGTCCTGAGTGGTAAGAACAGCATCGTTTTCGATATTGTTTTTCTGAGCAAACTCCAACGTTTTTTCGTACTGATTAATGGCTTTGGTTAAAAATTCATTCATGTAGTCAATTACGCTCATCATCTGGTCATTATAATCGAGCGAATTCATCCCATCCGGGGTTGTAGCTGTTTCGCCGCCTTCCACCAGATCGATCAGCACCGGAATTTCCTGTTCATAAATATCCGCTGCTTTGTAAACCAGTTTTCCGTACTCATCGGCCAATAATTTGCTGGTAAGCAAGATTTTCCGTTTGGATTCTTCTACATATTTATTTTTCAGGCCCAGTTCACTGGAAATTTGAATGTTTTTCAGATGAGCCTGTAGAGTCACCCGGATCGCTGGTGCTACCGCTTTTTCTAACAATACTTTTTTCCAGGAAAGATAAACAACCCCTTCTCCCGGGCTTTTCTGTCGCAAATAAGCATCAATGAATTGCTCGGAGCGTTTGGCCACACCATACAGAATGGAAGAGACCTTTTCCTCAGCACGATGATACCAGCGTAGTGCCACATCCCGGGTACTGTCAACCAGCATTTCTTTTTTCAGATTGGCCAGACTGTCTTCGGGGGTTTCCGCTGTGGTATCCACTACAGTTTCGGTGGTATCGAAAAGAGAAATTTCCAGTTTTTCAGCATAAATCGGGATATTCTTGATCACATTCTTATATTCTTCAACAGCTCGCTCATAAGCTGGTACCGACGCTTTAAAGATTCGATCACGCTCCACCAGTTCCTGTTCCGGTGTTAAATTGGGAGGCAATTGCTGGTTAACAATGGCATCAGCAAAATCTTCGTAAGCCTCAGCAATCTTGTACATGGCTTCGAAACCACGCAGCGATCCCATTTGAATTACTTTGCTAAACGCATCGATCACCGCTTTCAGTTTCTCCTTTTTCAACTGAACTTGCTGACGGAACTGACTTTCGGGATATCCCAGCTGAATTGCCTTGTATTCCTGATATTCAATTTCGCCTAATTTATAATAAGCTTCCGAGGCAAAATACAAGTTCGGGTCTTTGCCGGTTCGAGCATATTCATTACTCTTGTTAATCGCCTTCATAAACTCCTGGCGTGCCAGATCATACTGGCCATTCTCAAAGAAATATTCACCGCGCCGGTAAAACGCCTCCACACTTCGACTATCGTTGGGGTAACGCTGGGCAAATTCATCATAAATTTTATTCGCAGCCGCCAGATTTCCTAATTTCAAATAATATCTGGCATTTTCGAACAATAAATCCTTTGAATCGGGTTTGTCCGGATATTTGGTAATATACGTCTCATTTACCCGAATAGCATCCTGCCAATCCTGAGCTTTAGCGTAAAACAGACTGGCATTGTACAAAGCCACTTCGGCATCTTTATGATCCGGATACAGCTTGTAAATACGTTCGTACGTTGCCGCTACATTGGCAAAATCTTCCATCTGTTTATAATCATCCGCAATTCGTCCCAGAGCAATCAAACGATACTTCGATTCGGGGAAATTCACCACCAGCGTATCATACACAGCAATGGCTTGTTGCCACTCTTCTGCTTTTTCGTAATTTCGTCCGCTGTTAAATAAAGCTAAATCCACAATTTCAGAATAATATTTCGCGTCCGTATAGACACGAAAATATTCCTTGGCAGCTTCCACATATTTCTCTTCCTGCTCCAGGCGCTCAGCATTTTTATAAATAGATTCACCAATTCTTTTCCGAGCGACTTCTTTCTGATCTTCCGGAACACCTTCGCTTTCCAGAATCTTTCTTGCCACAAATTCAGCATCTTTATATTTCCCCAGGAAGAAATAACTGTTCATCAAGGAGATTAGTCCGATGCTCTTTTGTTGAGCTTCCGGGAAGCGGCTTACCATGGTTTTGTAATATTTCCGGGCCAGATCGAACTGGCGATGCTGATAATATAAGGCACCGGCACTGGCTAAATAGGAAGCCGTTTTCTCTCCATTGGGGAAGAGTTTAATGTAATTGTCAAACGCTTCGGCCAGCATCTTTTCTTCTTCCGTCAGTTCCTGCGCAGTCATCTGAGCCATGTCCATTCCGGCAATCTGAGTAGTATCCACCGAAGCGCGTTTCATCTCCACCAGAGTTTGTGCCACGGCAATGGCATTGTTTGCTGCATCTTCCCGATGTGCATCTTCCAGATAGTCGTTGCTTACACGTAAATATTCTTCAAACGCTTCTTTGTACCGATGAAGTTTGGTATCCAGTACATAGGCAAGTGACCAATTGATTTCGTAAGCATTTTCGTGTGTGGGAAAAGTTTCCAGATATTGTTTGCACAAATCGACAAATTTATTGTACGCCTCAGTAGTATCCTGGCCGGTGTGTTCCATTTTTTGTGCTAAAGAAAGCTGATAAATAATATTGGCCCGCAACGCCTCTTCGCTGAGGGTTAAAGCGGAATCCAGTACGGCGATGCGATCCGGCCGATCGCTCTCCTCCATTCTGGCATACCAATCACTCTTGGGATTATAACTCTCGAACAGTATCTGTCGCTCCTCAAATGCTTTTTCCGGTTGATTGGCTTCCAGATATACATCGGCAATTTTCTTTCGGATTCTGGGAGCATAAGCGTAATCCGGATACATTTCTAAAAGAGTGCGATATGCCAGAATACTGTTGGGATAATCCACAATTCGGGCATACAGATCGCCCATATGTGCAAAAACATCCACTCCCCAATTCGGTTTACCCAATCGTTCGATAAATTGCTTCGGTTTTTCTACCCCCTGTTTATTGAAACTGGTATCAACGAACGATGCTGCCAGATATTGAATAGCTTCCGGTTCGATATTCGAACGCACATATTTTCCTTCCGGGTCCAAATCTTTAAGTCTCTCAATGTCCTGAATCACCATGGTGAAATAGGTAATGGCATCCCGGTAATAATCCGGATTATCGGCAGCCAGACGATAGTAGGTCCAGCCCAGTTTGTACAACGCTTCGTCGTAGCGGGGGGAATCTTTATAGCGCAACACGTTTTTATAAAGCTGAGCGGCTTTATGTAAATTCCGAATCGTTTCTTCCCGACTTTGATTCAATCTGGCCTGAAAATAGTACTCCGCTAACTGCATATAAGCTTCCGGAGCATATTTACTTTCCGGGAATTTGTCCAGTAACTCCAGGAAGACCTGTTGGGAAGCTTTCTCTTCGCCCATCTGTTTTAGCAGATAGGCCTTGTTGTACAGAGCATCATCAGCCATTTCCGATTCCGGGAAATTGGTGAGAATTAAATCGTACACGGCAATGGCTTTTGTATAGTCCTTGCGGGGGTAAGTCGGTTCCTGAGGTTGAACTTTTAGCTTCCCCTCTTCATATAACTTCATCTGTTTTTCAAATTCCGCGTACTGGCGATTATATTCCTCTACTGCAGCTTCATACTGATTATCCGCTTCGTCGATATAGTATTCTGCTACACGAATTAATATATAATCCTGTTTCTCATTTTCTTCCCGGGTCTGATTCAAGAAATCTTTGCTGATTTGTATTCCTCGCTCCAGATCCTGCTCCCGTTTTTGCAGAATGCGCTGTCTCTCCTGTTCAAGCATCTTTTTCAACTTTACCAGTTCCTCAATGGAGAACTTCTCCAGTAAGGTATCACTTATGGTAATTTCCTGATTCTGAGTCCAGGAGGAGGAGGGAAAGAGAAATAATCCTGTTACCAGGACAAGGAAGATATTCTGAAAAATTTTCTTCGGAACCATTTTCATTTTCAACACCATTTCATATATTGGTTCTTATTTTTCTTCAAATTCACTTGTACGTTGATCAAAGTAATTTTCTCGGAATTCCCTTTCCCTTTCGGCACGCAAACGCACCCTTTCTTCCAGACGTGCTTTCATGGTCATAAAACGGATTTCCTCATCAATCCGCTTCAGTTTATTTTCAACCTCTTCCCGTCGCTTATTTAACAGCTCATTCACTTCGGAATAGAGCGAGGAGATATCCTTGAGTCGGTTTTCCAGGCGCGCACGCTGTCCAAACTTCACATCAATTATACCAAATGCTCCAAAATCGCCCCACTTGTCAAATTCGGGATATGTCCGCCCGGCAGACAACCGGAAGGTTTCCGCATAGGTCTGATCGTACCGTTTCCGAATTTCTCGCAAACGGGCAATTTCTTGTTCAATTTTTACTACTTCCTTATAATTACCACGGGCCTGTTCCAGACGACTCTTCTGCTGTAAGGCCGAAATCTGAGCGTCAATCATATTCATTTCATTCTGAATATCCTGACGCATCTGGCGATATTTCCTGGTCCGGTACTCATGTTCGGTAACCAGACGGGTCACCGGATAAGCATCGAACATATTATAAATGCCAGCCTGTTGTAAATATTTGGTGGGGAACATACTCAACACGGCCGAGATACGAATCATCATACTATCGATTTTAGCCACAGCTTGAGTATTTCCTTTCGCTTCCGCTTCGGCCTTCAGCTGACGTAACTGCCCCAACTGATAAAGAAGTCCATGTAATGTGTTCATCAATTCCGAGCCAACCGGACTCATTTCCGAGAGGTCCATCTCGAACATCTTCTGTTCCAGAGCATTGGCCACATCCGAGGCTTTAATGTACGCTTGCGGGTTATTTTGCTGCAATGCCAGCTCTTCCAGATATTTGGCACGGGAATAAAGTGAGTCGATCTGATCCCTTTCCTTTAAAAATGCGTATACATCTTTTTTCTTCACCTTGGACTGATACACATCCTTATAGAAATCCACTGCAACATTTGGATGTCCTTCCTGCTGAGCGATATAGGCCAGCAAGCTTTCCATTTCCATACGATATTCGGACCCGTAATATTCATCCAGCAAACGTTTGGCAAAATGTTTTGCCTGAGTATAATCGCGTTGACTGGGATCGTCCGTTCGGACCCGTTCAAACATAAAGAACGACCACGCCAGCACATTTAACACCTTATCATAACGGGGGAAACTCTCGGGAATGAAGCTCGCTGCTTCAATAGCAGAAAGATACGCACCCTGTTCGAAATGAATCAGCGCCAGCTTGTACAGGGCACGGCTATAAATTCCAACCGGAGTGTCCTTGGACATTACCAGTTTCTGGAACACATCCTTGGCCATATCGTAATTTTGTGCCGCAGCGTAAATGCTTCCAATTAGATATTGTGCAAAAGCGTAATAGGGATTATCCTGCGGAAATCCCATCAGCACATCCAGCGCCCGATTGTAATCCCCATTCCGATAGAGTGTTAAAGCAGCGATAAACTGAATATCGAAATACTCCTCGTCCGTGGGAGAGGCAATATTCTGATATCGAGTGTAATATTCCAGCAATTGCTGTGGCTGTTTCAGTTCATGAGCAATCTGAATCAGCCGGGCGTACGTGCGGGATAAATACTGGGTGTTGGGATATTGCTGGAGAAGTTTCTGGTAAATCTCCTGTGCCCGCAAATAACGCCCCAGAGCAAAATTGCTTTCGCCCCAATAGAAGTACACATCTTCAAAATCTTTTACCCCCACCTTCGAATAGGTGGTAATCAAATCTTCTAACAGACGGTCCGCCAGATCGTAATCATAATTATTAAAGGAAATATAAGCGTAGCGAAGCTGGTTGTTGAACATTCGCTGAATATCGCTTAATGTACCGGACTTAAACAGTTTGTTCCGGATGACTTTAATTTCCAGCAAACGTTTGGTGAATTCGTACTCCTGTGTCTTTTTCCATTCTTCGAACAAACCAAAGATATTGACCGGTACATCTATCTGAACATTTTCCAGATTCTCTTCATCTCCAATCACCTCTTGTAATTTGTTTTTGGGAACCAGCGCCTGGGGTGAGGGAGCTTTCCCCATCTTAATGGTTTCCTCAGCCACATAAAGCACCTGGAGTGCTTCTTCAAACAATTTCTTTTTCTCGTAATCCACTTCACCCCGTTGGAGGGTCAACATCATTCTCGCTTCTAACTCATTGACATAGGAATCCAGTTCCGTGATTCCCGCAGCCTTCAAACGGGCTTTTAAAGCCCGAAGTTCTTCCAGTTGTTGCCGGATATCATCAAAATACTTTTTACGGGTACCCTCGGGATTTTTGACCCGGCTTTTCATCTCGAAATTAACCAGGCGCATCAGAGAAACCAGATACTTCTCCCTGGGTAAATTCTCAAATCCATAATCCACAAACAGGTTTTCCACATACTTCTGCAAAGCAAGCTGAAACTCCAGTTCGCTCATGTAGTGAATTAACAGCTTTAGCTTGGTAGTATCCACAGGCGCTGTTTGAGCATGTATTTGAGAAGATATGCTAAACAAAAGAATCAGGATTAAAGAGGTGAGTATAATTTTGCGTCTCATGTGCGTGACCAATATTTTAGTTTTCGAAAATATACGAAAAAATATAGAAAATGCAAATTTATCCGGCCAGATTGACCACTTTTTTGGCGACCTTCATTCGATTCAGGGCTCGTTGAAGGGCCGCCTGCGCACGTGCATAATCGATATTGGGATCTTTTTGCTGCAAACGTTTCTTTGCCCGTTCCGCCGCTTGCTGAGCCCGATCCACATCAATCTCATCGGCACGCTCACATGTTTCCAGCAACAAAGACACTTTGTTATTTAACACTTCCAGAAACCCACCGCTGGTTGCAAAAAGGGAGGTACTCCCATCCTGCAGCTGTATCTTAACTTCACCAATTTCCAGTTGGCTGAGTAAGGGAGCGTGATTGTACAAAACCTGAAACCCTCCTTTTACACCGGGCGCCGTGCACGAAACCACCTGATCAAAAGCCCATTTTCTTTCCGGAGTTGTTATTTCAACAGTAAAAATATTCGCTTCCATAACGATAAACCTATAATCGATGGTTAGATTTGAAACTTTAGTCTTTTTTTGCCGAGGTGATTTTTAAAAATAAGGGGAAAATCTATTATTTTCCCCCAAAACATTTTTTCTAATACCAGAAAAATTATTGCATTACGCCATTTTCTTTGCATTTTCGAGAACTTCGTCAATGGTACCGACCATCCAGAATGCCTGTTCCGGAATATCGTCGTACTGACCCTCAATAATACCTTTGAATCCGCGAATGGTTTCCTCCAGCGGGACATATTTTCCGGGTCGCCCGGTGAACTGTTCCGCCACGAAGAACGGCTGGGAGAGGAACCGTTGAATCTTCCGCGCTCGAGACACAATAATCTTATCTTCATCAGATAATTCATCCATACCCAGAATGGCGATAATATCCTGTAGATCTTTATATTTTTGTAGAATTTCCTGCACGGTCTTGGCGACCATATAGTGCTCCTCACCCACAATCCGCGGATCCAGAATCCGCGAGGTGGATTCCAGCGGATCCACTGCAGGATAGATACTCATTTCCGCAATCTGGCGGGAAAGTACTGTGGTAGCATCCAGATGCCCGAAGGTGGTTGCTGGTGCCGGGTCGGTTAAGTCGTCAGCGGGAACGTAAATTGCCTGCACGGAGGTAATGGAGCCGTGCTTGGTACTGGTAATCCGCTCCTGCAATTCGCCCATTTCGGTTGCCAGGGTTGGCTGATATCCCACCGCAGAGGGCATTCGTCCCAGCAGTGCGGAAACTTCCGAACCAGCCTGGGTAAAACGGAAGATGTTATCGATAAACAGCAGCACGTCCCGACCTTCCACATCGCGGAAATATTCGGCAATGGTTAAACCGGTCAGTCCCACTCGCTGGCGAGCACCAGGGGGTTCGTTCATCTGACCGAACACCAGAGCGGTTTTTTCCAGCACTCCGCTCTCCTGCATTTCCAGCCACAGGTCATTCCCCTCGCGGGTTCGTTCTCCCACACCAGAAAACACCGAGATACCGCCATGCTCGGTGGCAATATTCCGGATCAGCTCCATAATCAATACGGTTTTTCCCACACCGGCACCGCCAAACAGGCCGGTTTTTCCGCCTTTGGAATACGGTTCCAGCAAATCAATCACTTTGATGCCGGTTTCCAGAAGCTCGGTCTCCACACTCAGGTCTTCGTATTTAGGTGCTTCGCGATGAATGGGAAATCGTTGTTTGGTGTTGATGGGACCGCGTTCGTCAATCGGCTCGCCAATCACATTTAACAAACGCCCCAGCACTTCCGGCCCCACCGGAACGCTAATGGGTTGTCCCAGGTCTTCCGCTTCCATTCCACGGGTCAACCCATCGGTGGAATCCATCGCAACACACCGCACAATGTTTTCGCCCAGATGTTGCTGCACTTCCAGAATCAGATCGGAACCATCTTCACGCTTAATTTTCACGGCGTTATAAATACTGGGAAGCTGCCCTTCGGCAAATTCCAGGTCAATCACAGGCCCAATAATCTGTTTAATAACACCTTTTGCCATGTTGTCTATCACCCTCTTTTAACTTGTTTTCGTTACGCGGATTTTAAAGCCTCGGCACCACCCACAATTTCGCTAATTTCCTTGGTGATGGCCGCCTGACGAGCCCGGTTATAGAACAGAGTCAGGTCGTGAATCATCTCTTCGGCGTTATCGGTGGCATTTTCCATTGCTGTCATTCGTGCTCCTTGCTCGGCGGCATTGGATTCCAGCAGGATTCGCCAGGTCTGAATATTCAGATGACGGGGAAGCAGAGCATTGAGTAATTCCAACCGATCCGGTTCATAAATATAATCGATGCCACTGAATTCCCCTTCGAATTTTCCGGTGCTGAGTGGCAAATACGTTTCCACAATCACATTTTGTTGCACCGCATTTTTGAACTCATTGTATATCACCTCAATCTGGTCTGTTTCGTTGTTTAAATAATGATTGACCAGAAATTGAGTAATTTCCTGCGCCACCGGAAACTCCAGGCGATTAAATACTTGCTCGAAATATTGAATCACTTTATAATCGCGTTTGCCGAAGAATTCGTACCCTTTCTTCCCCACACAGACCAGCGAGACTTCTTTATTTTTATGAAAATCGATCTGGTGAAGCGCCTGTTTAATGATGTTGGCGTTAAACGCTCCGCACAATCCCCGGTCAGCGGTGACCACCACCAGCGTTACCCGTTCCACAAAACGGCTTTGCAAGAGTGGTAACTCCACCTCATCCCCCAGCGCCAGAATGAGATGATGGATAATCTCATCAATTTTACGCGCATAGGGACGGGCTGCCATAATTCGCTCCTGAGCACCACGCAATTTAGCTGCTGCAACCATTTTCATGGCATGGGTAATTTGCTGAGTGCTCTTAACGCTGGCAATTCTTCTTCGAATTTCGCGCAGAGTGGCCATCGTTCACTATTCTCCAACCTTAAATATTTTCAGGAACTCTTCAATTGCTGAACGCATCCGTTCTTTCAGTTCATCGGAAAGAACCTTCTTCTCCCGGATTTCGGTGAGAATATCGGAATACTTGTTGTCCAGATAGTCCAGAAATTCTTTTTCGAAACGTTGTACCGTTTCCAGGGGCAATGCATCCAGATATCCTTCCGTTCCGGCAAAGATGATGGCAATCTGCTTTTCGGTGGCCATGGGTTGATATTGATCCTGCTTCAGGATTTCCACCAGCCGCTGACCGCGAGTAATCTGCGCCTGAGTGGCTTTATCCAGATCGGAACCAAATTTTACGAATGCTTCCAGTTCCCGATACTGGGCCAGGTCCAGACGTAAACCACCGGCTACCTGTTTCATGGCCTTAATCTGAGCGCTACCACCGACGCGGGAGACGGAGATTCCGGGATTGATGGCCGGGCGTACACCGGAATAGAACAGGCTGGGTTCCAGATAAATCTGCCCGTCGGTAATGGAAATGACATTGGTAGGAATGTATGCAGAAACGTCTCCGGCCTGGGTTTCGATGATGGGGAGCGCCGTGAGAGAGCCACCTCCCATTTCATCGCTGAGTTTGGCTGCGCGTTCCAGCAACCGGGAATGCAGGTAGAACACATCGCCGGGATAGGCCTCGCGGCCGGGAGGACGGCGGAGCAATAGCGAGACCTGTCGATACGCCCAGGCGTGCTTGCTCAGATCATCGTACACAATCAGGGCGTGCATCTTATTATCCCGGAAATATTCTCCCATGGCGGCACCGGCATAGGGAGCCAGATACTGCAACGGTGCCGGTTCACTGGCATCGGCGGAGACGATGATGGTATAATCCAGCGCTCCGTGATCTTCCAGTATTTTCACCACCCGTGCTACAGTGGAGGCTTTCTGCCCGATCGCCACGTAAATACAGTAAACCGGGGAATCCGTTTCGTGGGTATGTTTTTGATTCAGGATGGTGTCCACCACAATAGCGGTTTTACCGGTCTGGCGGTCTCCAATAATGAGCTCGCGCTGTCCGCGGCCGATGGGGATCATGGCGTCGATGGCTTTGATACCGGTTTGTAAAGGCTCTTTCACCGGCTGTCGGTAAATCACACCGGGAGCTTTCCGCTCCACCGGATTAAACTGCTCGGCATGGATGGGACCCCGGCCGTCCTTGGGACGCCCCAACGGATCCACCACCCGGCCCAGCAACTCTTTACCTACCGGTACCTGCAAAATACGCTTGGTTCGACGTACCGTGTCCCCTTCTTTCACCAGACGCTCCTCGCCGAACAGAATACATCCCACATTATCCTCTTCCAGGTTCAGCACCAGACCCATCACATCGTTGGGGAATTCCACCAATTCGCCAGCCATTACACCGGTTAAACCATACACGCGGGCAATCCCGTCGCCCACCTGCAGAACGGTTCCCACATCGTAAACGTCGGTTTCCTGTTCGAATTCCGATAGCTGTTTCTTAATAATGGAAGAAATTTCTTCGGGTTTTACACCAACCGCCATGCTCGATTTCCTCATAAGTTGTTTTTGTTTTTAGCTTACTCCACGGAGACCAGACGCTCCCGGAGTTTCAGCAACTGATTTTTCAAGCTCACATCAATAATGGTATCCTTGATTCGTACCACAAATCCGCCCAGGAGTTGAGGATCGATCTCCTCTTCCAGCAGCACATTTTTCCCGGTAATTTTATCCAGCCGGGTTTTCAGTGCTTTCCGTTGCTCAGGTGTAAAAGCGTAAGCCGAAATAAGCTTACCCCGTAAAATCCCCTGGTAATCGTCCAACAATTCACCGAATCGCTGAATGATAAAACCCAGCAGAGATTCCCGATTTTTTTCCACCAGCAATTGCAAGAATCGCATGGTTAACTCGCTCACCCGATCCCGAAACAATTGGTTGAGCAAATCGGCTTTATCCCCTTTGGGAATAATGGGGGATTCCAGCACCTGTTGCAAATCCGGAGACCTGTACAGAGCTTCCTGAAGTGTGTTCAGGTCGGCCTGTATCTGCTCCAGTTTGTTTTCATCCCGGGCTAATTCAAAAAGTGCTTTTGCGTAACGTATGGTTGCTCGACTTCCAAGCACAATCAGTTATCCTAATTTTTTTCCAATTTGTCCAGTTCTTTGATATACTGATCAATCAGGCCACGGTGTTTCTGGTCATCCAGACTTTCCTGAATCAGTCGGGAGGCCGCCTGGATGGCGATATCGGCTACCTGGGATTTCAATTCCAGAATCGCCGCTTCCTTCTCACGCTCAATATCCGCTTCGGCGCGCTGACGCAGCTTCTCGGCTTCCGCTTTTGCTTTGGCAATAATTTCCTCTTTCATCTTAGCTGCCAGTTGCTTGTTCTCCTGCAGCATCTTCTGAATTTCGGCATGAGCATCTTCCATCATCTTCTGGTGTTTCTCCAGAAGCTGCTGAGCTTCGGTACGCGCCTCTTCCGCTTTACGAAGGGAGTCGGCGATCGTCTTCTCGCGTTCCTCCACAGCGGAAAGTAGCGGTTTCCAGGCTACCTTGGCCAGCACCAGAAACAGTACAATAAAAGTAGCCCAGGTCCATATCATCATTCCCGGTTCAAGCTGTAACATAGCTCACCTATCCATTAAGGTTATTTGAGACCTAACAAGAAGCAAATCACCAGTCCGAAGAAAGCGATACCTTCGATCAGTGCTGCCGAGATAATCATAGACGTCCGAATTGCATTTGCCGCTTCCGGTTGCCGGGCTGTACCGTCCATTGCCGAGCTACCGATTTTGCCAATGCCCAGACCTGCACCAATTACCACAATTGCTGAACCAAGTCCAGCAGCCAGATAAGCCAATGCCATTGCTAACGAATTCTCCATGGGTACCTCCTTATTACGCTTTGGTTAATTGAACCTTAATACTATTTGAAAGTGTTATTAATGTTCCGGATGCATTGCCATACCAATAAACAGCGACGAGAGCATGGTAAAAATGTATGCCTGAATAAACGCCACCAACAGCTCCAACAAATCGATAAACACTGCAAAGGCAATGGAAAAGGGCGAAACCAGCACGCTTCCCAGCGCAATGATCAACCCCAACAAAGCAAACACAACGGTATGACCGGCAATCATGTTGGCGAAAAGTCGCATGGCCAGTGCAAAAGGTTTGGTGAACAGGCCAAAAATTTCGATGGGAACCATAATAAATATAAGCGGGAATGGGATTCCGGAAGGAACCATGCTTTTAAAATAACCAATGGGTCCGTTTTCCACCATTCCCATAATCTGGGTCATAATAAACGTAATGACGGCCAGAGAGGCAGTTACGCTAATATTGCCTGTAGCGGTGGCAAATAAAGGAATGAGTCCCATTAAATTACAGGTCAGAATAAAAAAGAACATGGTGGCCAGCAAAGGGGTAAATTTTCGTCCTCCTTTTTCCCCCATGTTGGGGATGGCAATCTCGTCCCGGACAAACAGCACCATGGCTTCCAGTGCGGCAGCCAGGCCGGTAGGAACCAGACGTTTTTTTCGGAACAGTGCCCAGAATGTGATTATCAGAATCAGCGAAGCCACCCACATCATGACCACATGCAGGGTAATGGAAAGATCTACCTGAATGCCAAACAAACGAATGGGTTCAAAAGTGGGCAAATGAATATGATAACCGAACAGATTCCACTCATGGGAATCCTTAATGTGATGAATGATAAATTGGCCAAGATTCTCTTCTTCGTGCTCTGCCGTTGGCTCAGTCATTAAGAATGCGGACATCATAAATGTTTACCCCTTAAACCTGCCAATTGATTCAGAACAAAAATTTCTAATACCAGATAACTGAAGTATGAGACTAATAAAGTGATTACAAGAATCAATTTGTTAAAATTTAAATAATGAACCAGAATAAACAAAACGAAAAATATAATCAAAAGGCGAAAAATCATGCCGCCAAAAAAGGAACCCATAAATTTTTTATCTTCTTTGGCAAATCCCCAGCTTACAATGGCTGTACCGGCCAGAAAATTCAAAAAGGAGATGGCCAAACCGGTCCAGGCCTCCCGGGTGTATCCCTGTAGGATCCCCGTCTTCTGAAGTACTAAAATCATCAGAACAAAAAGAAGGAGAATGCCCAGTCCCTTCCGTACAAATACGAAATAGTTCATAGAACATTACCGGATTAAGATTGATGGTGTTGCTGATCTTCCGTGTCCCGGCTTCGTTGTTTATCCAGCCAGAATACAGTTTTAAAGAAATTGTAGAACCCCACCGCCACCCCTAAAATGGCCCCCACTAAAGTGAGCCAGGGTTTGGTGTGCCATTTTTTATCCAGCAGGTATCCCACAAAAGTCAGCAATCCCACTGACGCAGCCCAGGTATATCCGATATTGAAATACGGAGCATACCTGCGGTACACTTCGGCCAGAGATTCCAGATCCCGAAGTCGTCGGGTGGGATCCGATGACTTATGCTCAGGATTTTTTGGTACCACTATTTTTCTCTTTCGTTGGTGCTAAGGAAGAAGCGTTCCCCTCCCGCTTTGCTTCCATATCCGACTTCCCCTGAAATACCGCACCTTCGTCAATGACCAGTTTTTTTGCTTTCAAATTACCAATTAATACCGATTTGGCTTCCAGAACCAATTTATCCTCAACGGAAATATTGCCTTCAATGCGACCACCTACCACCGCATTGCGGGCAAAAATTTCGCCTTCCACCCGACCGCTCATTCCTATGGTTAATGTATCAGCGGTTCGAATGGCTCCTTTTACCTTCCCGTCGATCCGAAGACTCCCTTTCGTTTCGATCTTCCCTTCCAGCACCGTTCCCTCGCCAATAAAATTCAACTCACCTACGCCTCTTCCTCCGTTGCCGGAATCCTTCATTTTTAAGCCCATGGGTCCTGACTCCTTCTGTTTAAAAACTGTTTACGTTGTATTCCATCACCAGAAGACGAGGATCAATTGGTCGGCCATTTTTCCAGATTTCGAAATGCAGGTGGGGACCGTATGATTTTTGCCCCGAATTCCCCAGATATCCAATGACCTCACCCTGTTCCACCCACTGATTTACCTTGACCAGATTGCGCAGATTGTGTTTGTAATACGTATAATAGCCAAACCCGTGACCAATTATGATGGTGTTTCCCCCGTTCACCGTCCAGCCGCTGAATAATACCTGTCCGCTGGCCGGAGCCACAATGGGAGTTCCCTCCGGAGCAGCGATATCAATTCCGTTATGCACATCTTCCTTATAATGTTGACTCACAAATCCCACTACCGGTGGTTTGACCGGAATGGTTTTAAAGATAGAAAAGATCGGTTTGTTTTGCAGGGTTTCGGTGGAAAAATTTTCTGTTTCTTCCCGGGACTTCTCAGAAAGTTTAATGTAGCCGGACAGGCTGTTTTGCACTTTTTGTCCGTACACTTTCAATTGTTTCAGCTCTGCTTCCAGCTCATTCACCTTCTGAAGCTGTTTTTTAAGCATCTGGTTTTCGTTGCGCAGACTCCGGTTTTCCAGCGCTTCCTGAAGCAGATGACCGTAAGTGAAAGCACCCACCAGAATGGTCACAAACAGCACAACCAACACCACCAGACCGATTCGCAGAAACGAGTAACGCAGTTTTAAACTGCGGGGCGAGCCTTCATCATCAGGAATCAGCAGAATGTTCAGGTATCTTCGCTTGTGTTTCTTATGAGCCACCGCAACTCACCTTTACATTTCCAATATCACACTTTTATTTCGTTAAATAGCTCCATCAACCGATCCAGATCCTCACGGGAATAAAATACGATTTCGATGCTGCCACCTTCGCGTTTGGTTCGCACTTTGACCTGAGTTCCAAATTTTTCGCGTAATTGGTTTTCGATGCGGGTAATAAACGGAGACCGTTTCCGAACCGTTCGGGTAAGTGAAACCTGGGGTGATTCCGAACGGATTTTTTTCACCTCTTCTTCCACTTTGCGAACAGAATAGCCATTTTTCACTGTTTTACGCCACAATTCCAGTTGTTGCGATTCCTTTTTGAGTCCCAGCAATGCCCGGGCATGACCTTCGCGGATTTCTCCTTTCTTCAGGCTTTCCTGAATCGGGGCAGGTAATTTCAGCAAACGAATGATATTGGCCACAGTGGCGCGATCCTTACCGATTTTTTCCGCCACCTCTTCCTGAGTCAATTTGCATTCATCGATCAAGCGCTGGTATCCCCGAGCCAGATCGATGGGATTAAGATGCTCGCGCTGGACGTTTTCAATCAGCGCAATCTCCAGCATGTCTTCATCGGACTTCACATCCAGTACGTAGGCGGGAATCCGTTTGAGGCCGACAGCAATGGCCGCTCGCAGGCGCCGTTCCCCGGCTATCAACTGATATCGCCCATCCCGACCGGGACGTACCGCAATGGGTTGAATAATCCCCTTCTCCTGCACCGATTTTTTTAATTCCTCAAACGCCTGCTCATCCATTTCCAGGCGCGGCTGGAAGGGATTGGGGTCCACAATCCGGACGTCAATTTCCTGTACCGCTTTTTTCAGTTGAGGAGTAGCAATCTCTTCCACCGAAGAGGAAATGAGTGCTTCTAACCCCTTCCCCAAACGTGTTTTACTTTTCATGCGACAATAGCTCCTCCGCCAGCTTCATGTAGTTGGATGCCCCGGTGGACGTGGCATCGTACATTATGATCGGAAGGCCAAAACTGGGTGCTTCGCTTAGCCTCACATTCCGTGTGATGATCGTACGGTACACTTTATCTTTAAAAAAATTACGCACTTCATTGGCGACCTGATTACACAGGTTCAACCGGTTGTCGTACATGGTTAATAATACGCCATCGATATACAACCGTTCGTTGAGATGTTTTTGGACCAACCGCACCGTGTTTAGCAACTGGCTAAGTCCCTCCAGCGCATAATATTCGCACTGAATGGGAATCATCACCGCATCAGCAGCAGTCAGCGCATTCAAGGTAAGAATTCCCAGCGAAGGCGGACAGTCCACAATCACATAGTCATAATTTTCCTTGAGGGGATTCAGCGCCTCGCGCAGCAACTGTTCCCGGGCAATTACCTGCACCAGCTCCACCTCCGCACCCACTAAATTGATGTGGGAGGGAAGCAGTTCCAGGTTGGGGACCTTGGTGGATTGAATGGCACGTTCAGCCGATTCGCGATTGATGATCACATCATAAACACTCACTTCCAGAGAGCGGTAATCAATTCCCAGACCGGAGGTGGCATTTGCCTGAGGATCGATGTCGATGAGCAGAGTTCGTTTTTCCGCTATCGCCAGACAGGCAGCAAGATTCACTGCGGTGGTGGTTTTTCCGACTCCACCTTTCTGATTTGCAATCGCTATAGTTTTTGCCATTTTCCCGATGTCGTCTAATTTAAAGCTGTCTAATTTAATTTTTCACCAATATAAAATCAAGGTATTTTCCAGAGCACCCAGAAGTTTTTGCTCAATTTTCGATAATGCCTTGTTATTTTACAACTTATTGCGCATTTTCTCCCACCTGTTTTTTACCTGCCACCCCTCGTTTCTGCCCCCGATATTATTTAAAAATGGTTTCCAATTAATCGCAAAATTTTTTATAATAAAATGATTATGGACTCAATTAAAATCTGTTATGGAGGTTTTTATGGAGAATAAAATCGAACAGCTTTACCAGTTGGGCCTTTTCAACTGGAAATCCATTCAGTTTAACACTGCCCCGGCTCTTTTAATTGAGCAGGCTGTGCAACGCGGCGAAGGCGTGCTGGCGGATAACGGTGCCTTAATTGTACGAACCGGCGAACGAACCGGACGCTCCCCATTGGACCGCTTTTTTGTGGAAGAACCCAGCAGTCAAAATCAAATCGCCTGGGGCGAAATTAACCGACCCATCAGCGAAAAAACCTTTGAGCATTTGCTTCACCTTATGCGCTCCTATTTTCAGGGAAAGGACCTGTTTGTGCAGGATGTGTTTGTCGGTGTGGATGAAAAATATCGTAAACCCATCCGGGTCATCTCCGAACTTAGCTGGGGCGCGCTGTTTGCCCACACGTTGTTCATTCGTCCCCAATCGGAAGCGGAAATTGCCCATCATCAACCGCGGTTTACTGTGCTGCATGCTCCGAACTTGCATTCCATCCCGGAACTGGACGGCACCCGTTCGGATGTGTTCGTCGTGATTCACCTGGCACGCGGGCTCATCCTGGTGGGTGGTTCGGGCTACGGAGGCGAGATTAAAAAATCCATCTTCACGGTCATGAACTATCTGCTCCCGCTGGAAGGGGTTTTCCCCATGCATTGTTCCGCTAATGTGGGTCCGAAAGGTGACGTAGCGCTATTCTTCGGATTATCTGGCACGGGCAAAACCAGTCTTTCCGCCGACCCGGATCGCCGCCTGATTGGGGATGATGAACATGGCTGGAGCGATGAGGGCATTTTTAATTTCGAAGGAGGTTGCTATGCCAAAACCATCCGACTTTCTCCGGTTAAAGAACCCCAGATTTACAATGCGATTAAATTTGGTTCCATTGCAGAGAATGTAATTTACGACGAGAAGACCCGCATCATCGATTTTGACGCTGGCGATATTACCGAAAATACCCGCGCCACCTATCCGGTGGAATACATCGATAACGTGTTGATTCCCGGAAAAGCCGGCCATCCCAAACATGTCATGTTCCTGACTGCTGATGCATACGGAGTGTTACCGCCCATCTCCAAACTAACCCCGGAAATGGCCATGTACCATTTCATGAGCGGATACACTTCCAAACTGGCCGGGACAGAAACGGGAATTGATGAGCCGCAAGCGACTTTTAGTGCCTGTTTCGGAGAACCGTTTATGCCCCTACCCATTGTGAAATATGCCGAGATGTTAGGGGAACGAATGCGTAAACACCATACCGAAGTCTGGCTGGTGAACACCGGATGGACCGGCGGTCCGTACGGAGTGGGAAAACGGATGGATATCCGCTACACCCGTGCCATGATTAAAGCCGCCCTGAACGGAGAACTGGATAAATACGAATTCCGGCAGGACCCCATCTTTAAAGTGATGGTGCCGGTGCACTGTTGCGACGAAGTCCCGGATGAGGTGCTGAATCCACGGAATACCTGGGCGGACAAGGAGGCTTACGACCGCAAAGCCCGTCAGCTGGCGCGGGAATTTGTGGAGAATTTCAAACGGTTCAAGGACGTGCCGGAAGAAATTCTGGCAGCGGCACCCAACCCTGAAGGGTAATCGAACCGAATTTCCCCATTCGATCAGGAAATATTTTAGCTGAAGCCTGATTAAACGGGATCGGTTTTCTCCCCAAAAATCGGTCCCGTTTTCGTTTTATCCCCATCTACATTTCTTCCATTTACAACCCATATTCTTCATCCCCAATTTTTTACATTTCCCTTTTCTCTTCTTTCAACTTCACCACCGTAGCGCCCCAGGAGCCGGCAGATTCTTCGTGCCAGTAGCGTTCCACCGCAGGATGCCGATTTAAAATGGCATGCACTGTTCGGCGCAGGACGCCGGTACCTTTACCGTGAATAATGCGAATCTGATCAATCCCGCGCTCAAGGCAGGCTTCAATATAATCCGGCACCAGCGATTTGACCTCGCGCGGCGAAAACGTATGTAAATCCAGCACCCCGTCGATGGGGTATTCAATGGGTTCATCCGGATACATAGGCATACTTACCTGTAAAATTTGTAACTCTTCAAATACTATCCTTTCTTCTTGAATTCAATGGAAAATTTGAATATTTGAAATGTACCCATCCCTTTTACCAACGGAAATTTATTAGAACAAACCGGGCGGCAGTGTGGTAGCACCGCCACTGGTTTGTCTTAAATCATTATCCAAACATAGAGGGTACACGTTTCTTACTTGTTTCCTGTCCCATAACTTTTCATTCCTCTCATCGCCACAGGCGCGTGATAAAGGCAGAACGTCCATCATACCCCACAGCTATCATTAAATTATCTTTATAGCTGCATGACTCATAAAGGATAGATGGATTGGGTTGAATAACTTTGAAGTTCATTCCATTATAATGAGCAATATGCCCAAAATCACTGACCACAAAAATATCATTTGAACCCACGCCTCGTAACCTTTCCGTATTAACAGGGATAACATCAACACCACCAATCTCCTGATTCATGATGATTTCCCCATCCAATTGTTTTTTCTCCCCGTTCCTGGTTGTTACGGATTCCTGTATTTGAATCTAAAAATATGTGGTGAAATTGCAAGGGATTTTTTCGTCATGGGTAAAAAATTTTTCATTGGTGGGTATGGGTGGGGAAAAGGTCAACCTGTTTCCGAAAAATATTTCCGTCGGAGATTTCGGGAATCAAATTGTCCCAAAAAACAGCCATTTTTCCCCAAAACGTTCCGCAACAAAAAATAGGGCCTGGC
>Ga0256914_1001300_pt1 | contig 23066 bp, 23 predicted proteins | sample HulkmetaG_FD_191571 | JGI IMG/M metagenome (GOLD analysis project Ga0256914, IMG submission 191571) | Hydrothermal chimney microbial communities from Main Endeavour vent field at the Juan de Fuca Ridge, Pacific Ocean - Hulk | ecosystem: Environmental > Aquatic > Marine > Hydrothermal vents ... | reverse complement strand
CCCTTAAGGATATTAATGAAGTACCGAATGTAGGTGTTACATTACTTAATTCACCACATGATAACTTCATTAATGTACTTATTATTGAGTAATTACTTAATGACTTACTAATTCCTAACCAAGCATTAATTAACTTATCGCATGCAGACTCATGACGATCTGGGTTAGCTGAGTGCGTAGGTGGTGCCCCACATGAGATACTAATTAATGCGCTACCCCTATACTCAATAACCACGTCAGATGCCCTACTAGGTTCACATATGACTGCTGCATCAACCTTGAAGCCACTCCTTACTAACTCCCAAGCACCGTGACTAGGTCCTTCCTCACCTACTAAGGCTATGGCGTATACGGTTACTTCAGAATCATCTATTAATTCCCTACTTAAGTAAGCACCTACGAAGGCAGATGCTAAAGGTCCCTTAGCATCTACAGCACCCCTACCCATTATTAATTCATTACTAACTACTACAGGTAACTTGCCAGGCACAGTATCTATGTGACCTATGAGTGCTACCTTAACATTACCTGATCCGTACTTAGCTATGAGGTTACCTACTCCATCAGTAAATACCTCACTAAAGCCTAACCTCTCAATACAGAACCTCCTTAAAGCTTCAATAGCCTCGCCTTCATGGAATGTCGGGCTGTAATGACGTACCAACTCCTCAGTTAACTCCCTTACTAACCTCCTCAATACACTCCTTAACAACCTCTACACACCACCTAATGTCCTCGTGGTTTATCATGTAGGGAGGAAGTAATCTAAGTACGGTAGTACCTGCTCTTAAGGCTAGTACCCCCTTACTCTGCATACACCTAAGTACCTTAGTCGGCTTAATCCTTAAGTCAATACCTACCATTAAACCCATACCCCTAACTTCCTTAACAATCCTAAAACCACTTAACTCACGAGTTAGTAAATCCATGAGTTCACGACCCATTAATGAAGCCTTAGTAGGTACTGAATCCTTAATAAGTACTTCAGTAGCTGCCTTAACAGCAGCACAAGCTACTGGGTTAGCTCCGTACGTACTCCCGTGATCACCAATCACTAACTTACTAACTACCTCATCAGTAGTGAATACAGCACTAACTGGGTACCCACCACCTAATGCCTTACCAGCAGTCATGATGTCTGGATTAATACCATAGTGGTTAATAGCCCATACCTCACCAGTCCTACCGAATCCTGTCTGAACCTCATCAACTATTAATAAAGCCCCAACCTCACGAACCCTGGACTCGACTGCTTTAATGAATGACTTACTACCTACATTAACACCTCCCTCACCCTGAATTAACTCAATAATGACTCCAGCAACGTCGTCATTAATGCACTTATCCAGCCCCTCAACATCATTGAATCTACAGAACCTAACATCACTTAGTAAGGGCTTAAAAGGCTCCCTATAACGGGGGTTCCAAGTAACTGATAAAGCACCGAATGTCCTCCCATGGAATGAACCTGTGAAAGCTACGAATACCTTCCTCCTACTTACCCTCCTAGCTAACTTAAGAGCTAATTCAGTAGCTTCTGAGCCACTATTGAGTAGAGCCACATTACCTAGTCTCTTAGGTACTACCTTAGATAGGGCATTAATTACCTCATCCCTCACATCAACTTCAAAGGAGGGTGAGGCTACGTCGACACTCCTTAACTGCTCCTCAATAGCCTTAATGATGTATTCATTAGAGTGACCTAGGAATGCTACGCCATGGCATGTATGCATATCTAAGTACTTCCTACCCTCAACATCCCACACGTACTGATCCTTAGCCTTAACTATTCTTAACCCCCTACTACTGTAGAACCTAATGAGCCTCAAGGAAACTCACCTCCTAACCAAGCTAATTAAGTACTCAGCAACCTTCCTAGGTAAGTCATAGCCAGTAGCTGCTACCGTGCGTTTAAACTCAGGTACTGGGTTAACCTCATCAATTAAGTAACCCCTACTCGGGTCCTCAAAAACATCAATACCCACGAACTCAGCACCTAATACCTCAGCTGTCTTAATGACTAATTCCTTAAGCTCATCATCGACCTTAGCAGGTACTGCCTTACCTCCTCTAGCCGTATTCGTTATCCAGTGATTACTTACTCTGTAGATAGCCGTTACTACCTCACCACCAACAACAAAGACCCTTAAGTCCCTACCTGGCTTCCTAATGAACTCCTGAACTAAGTGTACCTTAGAGTTCTGCCCAGGTAAGTAAGATCTATGCTCCATAACGGTCCTTAACTCCTCCTCATCCCTAACTAAACTTACTAACCTACCCCAACTACCGCTTATTGGCTTAATTACTGATGGGTACCCAAACTCATTAACTACCTTAATAACTCCTTCAGTACTGAAGGCTACGGCAACCTTAGGTATAGGTATTCCGTGCCTCATGAGTATGGAGGCTGTCCATAACTTATCAGAGCACTTAGCTATAGCCTCAGCTGAGTTAATGACTCTAGCCCCTAAACCCTCTAGAGCTTCCGTAGAGGCTCTAGCTAAGTAATTACTCATGCATCTCTGAAGAATAACACTACCCTCAAGTACGTTATTGGTAGTGAGTATTATTGGTTCTGACTTAACGTGAATGAGTAAAGGATTAACACCTAATGACTTAAAAGCACTTATTAAAGCCCTCTCCTCCCACCTTAACACGTCATAAGCAATACCTATAGTAGACGCAATAAGCATCACCTACTAAAAAGCTTTTCTGACTTAATCACTCACCCCAATCCTCCTCAATACCCTCTAAGGGCCTCAGTACGATACCTCCATTATTCTTAACTACTTCTAATGTAGTTCCGCAGTCATGCTCTATTATCTCACCAGGCAGTACGTCCTCAGGTAACTCAACCTCTAAACCACATATAGGGCACTTAACCTGCATACTCACTCACCACGACTTAATATGAGGGCTGAATAAAAAGCTTTTTAGGAATGCTTTGGGATCGGAGCAAATATTTCACGGCTTAAAAGAGTACTGACTAATTTAGTTCAAGTACTGATTCCGCACCACAGAAGAAAAGAGATTTTAATACCCCAACACTCAACTCATGATATAGGCCCGTACGGGGGGTCATTAATTGGTTAGGGTAGCTGTAGTAGGTGCTTCAGGATATACGGGAGGTGAGTTACTTAGGATCCTAGCTCAGCACCCTAAGGTAGAGGTTACGGTAGCTACCTCGAGGGAGTTTAAGGGTAAGCCAATACATTACGTACACTTCAATCTAAGGGGCTTCTACAGAAACCTTAGGTTTACTGAATTTAACCTAGATAGGGTTAGTGAGTTAGCTGATGTAGCCTTCCTAGCACTACCTCATGGAGTATCAGTCAATTACGTACCTAAACTACTTGAGGTAGGTATGAAGGTAGTTGACTTAAGTGCGGACTTCAGACTTAAGGACCCTAAAGCATACGTTAGGTGGTACGGCTACGAACACCCATACCCCGACCTACTTAAGAAGGCAGTCTACGGAATGCCTGAAATACATAGGGATGAATTAAGGGATGCTGAACTCATCGCGTCACCAGGATGTAACGCAACTGCATCGATACTAGCCCTACTACCACTAATTAAGTACTCACTAGTGAGTACTGACTTAATAGTCATAGATGTTAAGGCGGGTAGTAGTGAAGGAGGTTCTAAACCAACTCAATCAAGTCACCACCCAGAGAGGGAGGGGTCTGTTAGGCCGTACTCAGTAGGTGGTCATAGGCACGTAGCTGAGGTTGAGCAGGAGTTAAGCCTCATAGCTGGTAAGGAAGTTAGGGCTACCTTAACCCCTCATGCAGTAAGTATTGTTAGGGGAGTCTTAGCTACTGCCTACGCAAGATTAAGTAGTGGAGTAAGTGAGGCTGACGTACTTAAGGCATTTGCTAGGACATACGTTAATGAACCATTCATTAGGGTAGTTCATAAATCACCTCCAGGATACCCCAACCCTAAGTACGTAGTAGGTAGTAACTACGCGGATGTAGGCTTCGGTGTTGAGGGTAGGTTAGGGATTGTTAAGGCCTTCGCAGCCATTGATAACTTAATGAAGGGTGGTGCAGGTCAAGCAGTACAGTCCTTCAATGTTATGATGGGCTTTAATGAAGGTGATGGGTTACTAACGCCTCCACTAAAGCCTGCTTAGGTGATTAATTTGATTGTCGTTAAGGTTGGTGGGAGGGCCCTTAAGTTAGGTATGGATTACGTACTGAGTGACCTAGCAAGGCTTTGGAGAGGTGGTGAGGAGTTAGTGCTTATTCATGGTGGGGGCGATTACGTAACTGAGTACTGTAGGAGATTAGGTGTTGAGCCTAGATTCGTGATATCACCTAGTGGTGTGAGGAGTAGGTACACAAGCCTCGAGGAGTTAGAGGTCTACGTAATGGTCATGGCAGGCAAACTCAATAAGGAGATAGTTAGTAAGCTAGTGAGACTAGGTGTTAAGGCTGTAGGTCTTTCGGGGGTAGATGCTTCACTACTATTAGCTAGTAGGAAAAAGAGAATTATAGTAGTAGATGAGAGAGGTAGGAGGAGAGTCATTGAGGGGGGTTACACAGGTAAGATAAGGGAGGTAAACCTAGAGTTTCTTAAACTACTAATAAGTAATAAGTACTTACCAGTAGTAGCTCCATTAGCTATAGGAACTGAAGGTGAGTTACTTAACGTAGATGCTGACCAAGCAGCTTACAACTTAGCTAAGGAATTAAGAGCTAGTAAATTAGTAATACTAACTGACGTAGATGGTGTAATCATTAATGGTGAGCTAATTAAGGAGATAACGATTAATGAAATTAATGAAGTAATTAGTAAGGTAGGTACCGGAATGAATAGGAAGTTAATAATGGCTAAGGAAGCGGTTGAGGGAGGTGTTAATGAGGTGATTATAGCCTCAGCATTAAGGAATGAGCCGGTAGCATTAGCACTTAATGGTTTAGGTACGGTAATTAAGCGTGGTGATTAGGCTTGAGTAGAGGGGAGGGAGGTACTGTAAGGATTGATGAGGTGGATATGAAGTTACTTAAGCTACTTAAGGAGAACTCTAGAATGTCCTATGCTAGATTAGCTGATGTGTTAGGAATTAGTGAATCAGCTGTTAGGAAGAGAGTTAATAAGTTAAGGAAGTCAGGGGTAATTAGGAAATTCACTATAGAGTATGAGTTAGCTAATGAGGTAAGGGCAGTAATCCTAGTTAAGACGACGCCACCGAAGCCCGTTCCTGAAGTATCTAGTCAGATAATTAAGATAGAGGGTGTTGAGACCGTTTATGAAGTTACTGGAGATAACGACATACTAGTAATGGTTAGGGTTCAGAGTATAGCTGAGGTTAATAAATGCATTGATAAGATAAGGTCAATACCTGGGGTAGCAAGCACTAATACCATGATAATACTTAGGGTCTGGACTTAAGCATACCTTTATAATTCATATATTCTCAAGTAGGGCTGTAGATTAAGTAAAAAGTTAATTAGGTTTAGCCTAAGGTGAGTTCATAATCACTAACTAATTAGTAAGTTCTGATCCCACCCTCCACTAATTAATTTTTATTCGGGGTTAATATGTTAATCCCCTAATCACTGTACGTTTTCTGCACTCTCAAATAATGCTTTAGTGCGAGTGAAGCATGAGTTATTATGAAAAGATTTTTATTTCCTATGCCTCCCTACTAGGTGAACTGCAGGGGTGATAGTGTGGGTGACGAGGATGTAAGGCTATTTCATGAGGTATTCCCCTTCGACTCTCCCCCTAGGATAGCGGGGGGTAGGCTTAGTACTTATCTTAAGCCGGATTCCATAAGATTAACTGATACTACGTTAAGGGACGGTCAGCAGGGTTGGAGGAACTTCACACTTGATGAGTGCTTAAGAATTTATGAGGTGCTTAATGAGTTGGGTGGTAGGGGAGCTATAGTAAGTACGGAGCTCTTCCTCTACACACCTAAGGATAGGGAGGTAGCTAAGAGGATATTGGAGTTAGGTTATGAATACCCTAAGCCACTAGCTTGGATAAGGTCCGCCTTAGAGGATCTTAGGTTAGTACTTGATACTAGATTAGATGGTGTTGTTGTACTTACCTCAATATCTGATTATCAAATAAAGTTTAAGTTAGGTATTACTAGGTCTAAGGCATTTGATAAGTACTTAATGGTTATTGAGGAAGCACTTAAGAGGGGTATCGAGGTTACAGCTACTCTAGAGGACGCTACTAGAGCTGACCTAAGCACGAATATAGTACCCTTCGTTAATAAGTTAATGAAGTTAAGTAGTAAGTACGGACTACCTATAAGGGTTAAGATAGATGATACGCTAGGTGTTGGGCTCCCATTCCCGGAGGTACCCCCACCTAGAGGTGTACCATCCCTAATCAGGGCAGTCATTGAGGAGTGCGGAGTACCTAATGAGTGGGTTGAGTTCCACGGACATAATGACCTAGGGTTAGCAGTAGCTAATCACCTAGCTGCTTGGGTCTACGGAGCCTCACTCTCTAACTGCACACTATTAGGTATTGGTGAGAGAGCTGGCAATTGCCCTCTAGAGGTCATGCTAATTCACTACGTAGGTATTAGAGGTAACGACGGAACAGCTAACCTCAAGGCAATACCTAAGGTAGCTTCACTAATGAAGTCAATGGGTCTTAAAATACCTGAGTTCTACCCATTAGTGGGTGAGAACGCCTTCAAGACTAAGGCGGGGATAAACATTGATGGATTACTTAAGAATCCGGAGGTGTACCTACCATTCAATCCTGAGGAAGTACTAGGTGTACCTTATACTGTAGCAATAACGCCTTACTCAGGGAGGGTAGCGGTTGCTTTATGGATTAATGCTCACATAGGTAGGTTAGTTAGTGGTAACGGGTTTAGAGTAAGTAAGGACGACCCTAGAGTTAAGGCTGTTTACTGGGAGATAATAAGGCTGTTTGAGAAGAAACAGAGGAAGGAACCATTGACTGATGAGGAAATGCTTAAGATAGTTAGAAAGTACTTCCCATTAAAGGAAACGCAAGTAATTAAGTAGTTACTCAACCTTAACTTCCTCAAGTCCGAGTAACCTATTGATATGGAGTGCTAGGAGGTATAAGTAATCACTTAATATGTTAATGTACTTAAGCACAGTACCGTCTATGCACTGAGGCAGTACTCTAGATAGGGTTACCATCCTCCTCTCTAACCTCCTGCAAACAGCCCTAGCTACGTGTAGTGTTGAAGCCGCTGGATGCCCTCCAGGTATTATGAAGCAAGTAATGCTTACCTCCTTAGATAACTTAATTACCTTCTCCTCAAGCTCATTAATTAATTCATTACTTACTGACTCACCGCAACGAACGATAGCCGTCCCTACTTTAAACAGTATTACTTGAATACTTAGTAACTCATTACGTACCTTACCTAATTCCTTAGGTTCTTGAGGTACTAGGGAACGTGCGAGACCTATTAATGAGTTTAATTCATCAATACCTCCTAAAACCTCCATAACTATGTGATCCTTAGGAACCCTTGCGTTACCGAATATTGGGTTATTGGTGAAGCCGTCATCACCCCTACCAGTACGTACTGACGTAGTACCACCAAATTAATGAGTGCATTAGAGTTATTAATGTAAACTAAAGGCACCACCTTTATTACATTTAGTAAGTGTAGAATCAATGGTCGTTATGGGTGTAGGTAGGACCTACTCAGTAATTACGTGCATGGTATTAACGGCATTCATAGGTACTGTAGCCTTTAGGGTTAGTATACCAGCAGTAGCTTACTACACCCGAGACATCCTAGAGTCTTCAGCCTTAGGTATTGGACTACTGACGTCAGCGTTCTTCGGAGCTAGGGCATTATCAGCCATAGCATCGGGTAGGTTATGTGATAAGTACGGTAGGAAACTACTTTATATCTCAAGCGCTTCATTCGCCGTGAACGCATTAGTGGTTAATTTGTACCCTCAAGCCTCAACTATTGAGCAGGTCATACTGATTAGGTTAGGGCAGGGACTACTCAACGGTATAGCTTGGGTACCTATTCAAGTATTCTTAGGTAGGGTATCACCTAACGAGGTTCGTGGGAGGGTCTACTCCATATACTTCGCGTTGGGGTCGTTAGGTGGTATGGTAGGTAACGTAGTATACTCAGCCCTAGTGAGTACCTCCTTATCAACGATAATGCACGTATCATCACTATGCTTCATAGCGTCATCACTTACGACATTAACTACGTCCGTGTTAGTTAAGGAGCACGTAGTGAGTAACTTGATGGGTGGTAGGGGAGGAGCATCAGGTAAGGCGAGTTATGGAGGATATGTTGGGTTAGGACTCATTAGTATAGCACCAATAGTAGTCGTCATAGTAGGGTCAAGCATGTTTAACTCCGTAGTTAGGGGTGACCTAATATATATTTACATGAATGAAGCGCTATCCCTTAAGAAGGAGGTAGTGGCTCAGTACGTAGCAATAGCTATACTAGCCTCACTACCCACTAGCTACCTACTTAGCTGGGTATCAGATAGAGTAAGTGAGGGGCTAGCACTTAAGGTCTCCTTAGCGATGGCAGTAGCAGGTGCTTCAATCCTATACGTCAGTAGCGGGTTCCACGCCTTAGTAGCTCTACTAATGATTTACGGTGGCTTCTCAGGTATAGTACCGATAGCTAGGAGGTTAGCGATTAGTAGGTTTAGATTAGGAGGTACCGCGTTAGGTATAGTTAATGCTTCAGGTAACCTAGGCAACGTAGCTGGGTCAGCAATTGCTGGTTATGTATATGACTCACTAACTAAGGTATACGGTAGTACAAGGTCTGTGGTACTCCTAATGATGGCTCCATTAGTGATCGCGTTTCTATCTTCGTTCTTAATCAGGAGTAGTAAGTCCTAATTAAAATCACTAATTAGCTTAAGTACCTTAGGGTAAGTACTTAATACCTCATTAACCGTGAACCAAGGTGGGTAGCCCCTCCTAACCCTTAAACCAGCAGCTACAGTACCTAAAGCTATTGCTTCGATGGTTGAGTAGCCATTAATTAGGTAATGAGTCATTACGGCAAGCATAACGTCTCCAGTACCTGTTGAGTAACCCTCAATACCAGGTAATGCAGGTACCTTACGTATCCTACTATCCTCAATAGCTACGACAGAACCTCTAAAATCCATAGAAATAACTATGACAGCCTTAGTCACTACTCTAAAGAGCTCCACAGCCTCCTCAATACCTGTATTAGGCGGTAACTCATCGATACTTAAGTGTATTAAATCAGCCAACTTAAGGACGTCGTAGGCATCATCACCCCAAACACACTTAACCACGCCATCACTTGATACCCTCACGAATCCCTGCATATCAATGGAGAGAAACTTAACCCTCCTCCTAACCTCAAGTACCAACTCAGGATTAACCTCACCAATCACTGGGTCTATTATAGCTCCCGAAGAATTACTGATCAGCTCTAAGCATTCATCACTTAATTCTAAATCACTACCTTCCCTAATGACTTCAACAATCCTAGATCCGTCACTTAAGTACGTAAGCCTAAATACAGGGCTCGATCTACCGCACCTAACTACCTCAGCACCCCACCTAAGCACCTCCCTATACAAGTCATCATCAACTGAGCACATTAAGCATGCGTTAGCGCCTAATTGAATTAGTGAGAGTAAGCAATAGTACGCAGGCCCACCTAACCTAACCTCATCACCTATTAAGTCCTTAGTTAAGCTACCAATAACGGCTATGCTACACAATATCCTAACCCCTATAGAATAGATTAATCAAGGTATTAAGCTAGTTATTGCGTGTAGGTAATTACGTAAGCTTACATATTAACTTCCGTACCAATGAATTATTGTCGTGGGAGTTTGAGGTTAAGTATATACACATTTAATGACCTAACGAACTCGTACGCAATAATTCAGTTTGAGGGTAAGGAAATCAATGAATTACTGAATAAATTAATCAGTAGCGGGATTGATGAACTTAAGGATGAAGTGGAGAAGGTACTTAATTGCAGGGTTAAGAGCTTAAGCTTAGCTAATGGTGAGATGCTGTATGAAGGAAGTAAATTGCCTATGGCTTACTTGAGAATAGAGCTAGACAATAGTGAGCAGTACTCCCTTGAGGTCTATGGTGAGTCAGCAACCGTAATAACCAATATGAACTTAAGTGAGACCTACTCTAAAGTCATTAAATTAATGAGAGCCTTCATACCAGGGGTTAGAATACCTAAATCGAGAGTTTTAGCATTCTGATGTTAATTTTTACGTTATAGAGACTCTATCTAACTAATACATAGCTACTACTCTAACTAAGTACCCAAAATTTAGAGAGACTCAAACAAATAATACCAAAACCCTCTCTGTGGAATATGGAGAATAAGTGTTAAACTGACCTTAAAATTTTTAAGTAGGTTCTGCTTTAATTCACCTTGATAGGTGTAATTATGGGTAAGACCAAAAGAATACTTAGGTACGCAGTTAGTAAAGCTGCAGTTATTGCTGCTATAGTAATTATAATAGCGATAATAGCTGGTGTAGCCTACTACTTAACGACAATGCATAAAGGACCTACGAAGATTATCTGGGCATCCACGCAGTTATGCCCACCTGAGGAGCAGCAGTTCGTTAAGGGTACGTTACTAGCTCAGTTCACGAAGGAGACCGGTATTAAGGTTGAGTTCGTAGCTATGAGCTACTCAGACTTAGCTACTAGGCTGAGCTCGGAGGAGAAGGCAGGTAAGGTAACTATAGACGTCATAGGTGACCTACACGGTGGTCTAGACCTATACGCATCTAAGGGCTACCTAATGGACTTAAGTCAATTCGGTACGCTCTCAGGTAGGACATTCCCGAAGGTACTAATGAATTACGCACACATGCATGGAATACTGGCTTACATACCATGGATGACCGCTACCTACGTAATGGTCATTAATAAGAAGGCATTCGACTACCTACCACCCGGACTCACTAAGGAGGACGTAATTAAAGGTACTGATAAGTGGACTTACGACGCGTTACTAGCTTGGGCTAAGAACCTATACGAGAAGACAGGTAAGAAACTACTAGGCTTCCCAGCAGGACCACACGGACTATTCGTTAGGTTCCTACACGGTTACCTATACCCAGCATTCACGGGTGCTCAGGTTAAGAACTTCAACAGTCCAGACGCTGTTAAGATGTGGCAGTACCTTAAGAAGTTATGGCAGTACGTAAACCCAGCAAGTACTACGTGGGACGCTATGGCAGACCCACTACTTAAGGGTGAGGTATGGATAGCCTGGGACCACACAGCAAGGATTAAGGACGCAATCGTCAATAAGCCAGACCAGTTCGTAGTAGTTCCAGTACCTATAGGTCCTAAGGGTAGGGGCTTCATACTAGTAGTTGCTGGGTTAGCCATACCTAAGGGAGCACCTAACCCGAAGGCGGCTTGGAAGCTAATAGACTACCTAACTAAGCCATCAACCCAGATTGAGGTACTTAAGAAGACAGGATTCTTCCCAACAGTTCAGGAGGCTTCACAGGCAATACCAAGTGGGCCACTTAAGGTACTAGCTGTAGGCGTTAATGCCCAGATAAGCGCACCTCACGCTTTAGTAGCTATGATACCTAGCCTAGGAGCTAAGGGAGGAGACTTCAAGAGTATATACTTAACTGCCTTCAAGAGAATCGTACTTCAGAACGAGGATATACAGAAGGTACTGAGTGACCTAGGACCTAAGCTACTCAACCTATTCAAGGAGGTAGGTGCCCCACTACCACCACCGGACTCCGGCTAGGAATAGGTGGTTGTAATGGGGTTTACGAGTAAGAATAAACCCGAGGCTTTTTCGTTAACTCAGCCCTCAAAAATTGAGAAGTTCATACCTTACTTCCTCATAGCTCCAGCCCTAAGCTACCTACTTTTCTTCATAGGTTACCCCCTAGCTCAAGCAGTCGTACTCGCCTTCACAGACAGTAGCGGGCACTTCACCCTAGCCCACATCAAGTACCTCCTCTACTCACCTGAGTCAATGTTCTACACAGCATTCAAGGATACCCTAGCATTAGCCGCTGTCATAATACCTATTCAAGTAATGCTAGCTCTAGGCTTCTCACTACTACTGAGTACTAACTTCAAGGGTAGGGAATTCGCTCTATACGCGTTCGTACTACCCTTAACAATTAGTGACGTAGCTGGGGGTCTCATATGGTACACCATGCTATCAACTAATGGATTCTTCAATAAGATGCTCATGGCCGCCGGGATAATAGCATCACCGATACAGTTCTTCGGCTACCAATATAGGTACATGGAGTTCTTAGCCATAGTAATTGCTGAGGTATGGAGGGCTACAGCCATAGTATTCGTCATAATATTCGCTGGGTTACAAATGATCAGCAAGGACTACATAGAAGCTGCTGAGGTATTCGGTGCAGGTACTTGGGAGAAGTTAAGGCATATAATATTCCCCATGCTTAAACCTAGCCTACAAGCAGCCCTAATAATAAGGACCCTCTTCGCATTCCAAGTATTCGGTGTTGTGTGGGTATTAGCTGGTAGGGACATACCCGTACTAGCTGGTGAGGCTTACTACGAGCAAACAGAGCTCTACCACTACGGAGTAGCTGCTCTGTACGCATTAATAATAGCCGCCTTATCAGTTGCTGTGGGTTATATCTACATAAAGATGTTCAGGGCTCAGTATCTGGAGGTGGGTAGGTAATGGTTTCAGACGTTGTTAAGTACTACTTAAGAAGGGTTGTTTTCTACGGCTTAGTAACTGTGTCGGTGCTTTGGATATTAACACCTATAGTAATAGCTATACTATACGCATTCTCAACAACGCATGACTACTACAGCCCTAAGGTAGTGATACCTACACACTTCACCCTAAAGCACATACAGGAATTACTAGCCTTAGGTGCTGGCCCGGCAATCATGAACAGCATCATAGTTGCCTCATTGACGATACTATTTAGCTTCGTCTTAGGCTTACCGGCTGGCTACGCATTCGCTAGGTACGCATTCAGGGGTAAGGACTCAATTAAGTTGCTAATCATAGGTCTTAGGATGTTCCCAATAATAATCATAGCGGTACCCCTAGTGACGCTCTACATAAGGCTAGGGCTTAATGACACATTACTAGGCGTTGCTCTAGCACATACGTCAATGGCTCTACCCTTCGTAATACTAATAACCTCAAGTATATTCGCTGGAGTACCTACCGAGCTTGAGGAAGCTGGGATGATATTCGGGCTATCTAGGTGGGGTGCATTCCTAAGAATAACATTACCACTAGCACTACCCGGGTTAGCTGCAGCAGCTATATTCACCTTCATAATGTCGTGGAATGAGGTATTCATGGCTTCAGTACTTACCTTAACTAACAGAACCTTACCAGCATTCATACTAACCTCAGCAATGGCGGCACCAGACTTCATTAAGTTCGCAGCGTCATTTATCATGGTACTACCAGCAATGATATTTGTTTTCATAGCTAGGAGGTACCTCATAGCTATGTGGGGTATAACTCTGAGGTGATGCACGTGGTTAACGTAAGGCTTGAGAACCTAGTTAAGAGGTTCGGTAAGACCGTAGCTGTGAACGGGATTAACCTAGAGGTTAAGCACGGCGAATTCATAGTCCTCCTAGGTCCTTCAGGGTGCGGTAAGACGACTACCTTAAGATGCATAGCGGGTCTCGAGAAACCCGATGAAGGTAGGATATACTTCAATGAGAGGGACGTAACGTACTTACCACCTAAGGATAGGAACGTGTCAATGGTGTTCCAGAGCTACGCAGTCTGGCCACACATGAAGGTCTATGACAACATAGCCTTCCCGTTAAGGCTTAGGAAGGTACCTAAGGACGAGATCGATAGGAGGGTTAAGTGGGCTGCTGAGATGCTTCAGATATCTGAGCTACTAGATAGGTACCCACATCAGTTAAGTGGTGGTCAGAGGCAGAGGGTAGCGGTTGCTAGGGCAATAGTTGTTGAGCCTGACGTCCTACTCATGGATGAGCCCTTAAGTAACCTAGATGCCTTACTGAGGGTTAAGATGAGGAGTGAGTTGAAGAAGCTTCAGAGGAGGATTAAAGTAACTACCATATACGTAACCCACGATCAGGTAGAAGCTATGACTATGGGTGATAAGATAGCAGTGATGAATGCAGGTAGGATACAGCAGGTCGGTACCCCTGAGGAGATATACCTTAAACCAGCCAATACGTTCGTAGCTGGCTTCGTAGGTACTCCTCAAATGAACTTCGTAGACGTAACCGTAGTCTCGGAGGGTGGTAAGTCCTACCTAGACGCTGGTGACTTCAGGATTGAGGTCAGTAGTGACGTAGCAGAGGCACTTAAGGACTACGAAGGTAAGGGCGTCATATTAGGTATTAGGCCTGAGCACATGTACCCGATTGAATTAGCACCTAAGAATGTTAAGGGACCCACGATAAAGGGTGTGGTCGATTTCGTTGAGGCTTTAGGGTCTGATACGATAGTCCATGTAAGAGTAGGTAGTAAGTTACTCGTAGTTAAGGTATCAGGTAGTCACCACTTCACCTTAGGTTCTGACATAGTGGTAATGCTTGACATTAGTAAGATGCATGTTTTTGATAAGTCAAGTACTAAAGCAATAATCTAAACAAAACAAATTAGGAGGAGGTAACCGCGGTTGAGTAGGTCGTGGTTTAATAAGCCACTTAGGGTTCTGCAGTTCAATATAGAGGATAGGTACGGAGCTAGCTTACTACACATAAGTGGTTCAGACCTCGCTAGGTTAGCTCACGACCTAGGAGCTAACGTCCTAGTACTATTCGCTAGGGATCCATGGGGTAGGGCATTCTACCTCAGTAAGATTAGGGAGTTGCATCCTAAGCTACGTACCGACCTAATTAAGGAGGCTGTTGAGGAAGGTAGGAAATTAGGTATTAAAGTAGTAGTTATGGTAGGTCACACAGCCGATCAGTACATGTACAGGAAACATACGGAATGGGCTCAAGTCAATTACAGAGGAGAGACGATACTACTTGAGCACGCACCCTACTACGAAGAGGGCTACGTACCTGAATGGCCGCAGATGTGTATTAACAGCCCATTCATGAACGTGATTAAGGAGGAGGTTAAGGAGGTACTTGAGTTAGGTGTTGATGGTGTATTCCTAGACTCATTCAGGTATCAACCAGATATTGAGAGAGCGTGTTACTGCAGGTGGTGTAGGGAGAGGTTCCTTAAGGAGCACGGCTACGAAATGCCTAAGGAACCTAACTGGAGAGACTCTAGGTGGAGGGAGTTATGGGACTGGAGGTACAGGGTAGTTGTTGAGAAGTTACGTGAGGTTAGGGAAGTAGTTAAGAGTAGGGGAGGTGATGAAGTACTCTTCATGTATAATAGCCACCCAGGAGGGTGGGCGGGGAGGACTAATAGAGTTGTTGAGGAGGGTAGGGACTACCTAGACATGATATTCGCTGAGTGTAGTGAAGCAGATCATCAACCACCTGGATTCATTACTGAGATGGTTAAGTTAACGAGGGCTATGGCCCGCGGTAAGCCCGTAACTGCTTCCAGGAACTACTTCTTCCTATATAGGACCGTAGTACCTACTACGCCATTAGCTATTAGGCAGGGACTTAGGGAGAATATAGTTGGTGGTGGACATCCATGGGCACTAATATTCTCTAACTCCTACATACAGGATAGGTCGTCCTTAGAAGCTATTAAGGAGGTATTTAATGAGCATGAGAGGCTTGAGGAGTACATTGATGGTGCTGAACCCGTTAAGTACGTAGGTATAGTAGTCTCTAATAGGACTAGGGACCATTACGGAAGGGATAAGCCTGAGCATTACGTTGATGAGGTTAGAGGGTTCTACTACGCATTAACCCACTCACACGTACCTGTCGAGTTCATTGCTGAGAGGGACTTAAGTGACTTAAGCTTCATTAAGTCATTCAACGCAATAGTACTCGCTAATACGGTATGCCTAGGTAAGGGTGCGAGTAACTCACTAAGTAATTACGTAAGGGAGGGTGGTGGCTTAGTAGCTACCTACTTAAGTACTACATGTGATGAGGAGTGTGTAGATCTGTATGAATTCAGCTTAAGGGAAGTATTCGGTGCTAGTGTTAAGGGCTTACTTAAGAGTCCTTGGAGTTACGTAATCATTAAGGAGAAGAAGCACCCCATAGTTAAGGAGCTACCTGAAGCCCCCATATTAGTAGGTGATATGAGTTACAGCTTCCTTAGGGAGAGGGTGTCACCTAATTTAGGATGGCACGTACTCATAGAGCCTGAAGGCTCCTTAGTACTAGGTAATGTAGGTATAGCATCTAGTGAGTGGGGATTTGAGTATACCTTAGGTAGGTCACCACCAGCCTATGCTGGTAGGACGGAATTACCTGCGGTAGTAGTTAATTCAGTAAGTGATGGATTAAGTACCTACTTCACATGGCAGTTAGGTAGGCATTACTGGAGGGTAGGGCTACCTACTTACCGTAAGTTAATACTTAATGCTGTATCGTACGTAGGTGGTGAACCACCTGTAAGGGCTGAGGCGCCTGAGACGCTTCATACGGAGTTCTTCAGGCAGGGTGAGAGATACGTAATACACTTACTAAACCACACCTACAACCAGAGGATACTCTCAATAGGTACTGGAAGGACTAAGCAACCACTACCAGGATACAGTACTTCAGAGGCTGTACACCCACCTAGGGAGGTAATACCGGTGAGTGATGTCAGGATCTTAGTGAGTGGTGTTGATCCTAACTTAAGGTACTCAGTATACTCGCCATTAAATCCTGAGCTCAAGTTAAGTTATGAGGTAGTTGATGGTGTAGCACTAATTAACGTCCCTGGAGTTAAGGAGTATGAGGTAGTGGTTTTTGAGCCGAGAGCGTAGTTCAATACCCTACGTAGTTGGTTACGACGATCCTGAAGTAGTTGTTAATGCAGTCAGTAAGGCTAAGGTAGTTGTAGGTATACCTAGTAAGGACGTAGCTCATACTATAGCCTACGTAATACATAACGTAGCTAAGGGGCTTACTAAGTACTTTAGCGGTGTTGATTCAGTTATAGTAGTTAGTGATGGATTATCAAGTGATGGTACTAAGGACGTAGTTAAGGTAATTAGGGACTACATATCAGTGCCTACCTACATACTACCTAACGTTAGAGCACCTGGTAAGGGATCAGCCATTAGGTTACTAGTGGAGTTAGTTAGTAACTACAGTGACGCTGACGCCTTAATACTCCTTGACTCAGACTTAAGAAGCATAACCCCGGAGTGGGTAGCTCAGTTAATTAATGGTGCGATGGATTACGGGTTCGTAGCTCCTAAGTACTTAAGGGATAGGTACGACGCAACAATAACTAACTTCATAGCTAGGCCACTAACATCAGCTACTTACGGAATCGATATTAGTCAACCAATAGGTGGTGATTTCGGGCTTTGTAAGTCCTTAGTTAATGAGTTAGCACGTAGTGAGTTATGGGTATCTAATCCTTGGGTAAGTCTCTTCGGTGTTGATATATTCATAACTCACACAGCATTAGCTAAGGGCTTTAAAGTATGTGAAGCTAACTTAGGCGTTAAGATACATGAAGCCAAGGATCCCTCAAAAGCACTTAAGAACATGTTCGTAGAGGTCGTCGGCTCCCTAATAACACTCCTTGCGGAATATAGTGATTACTGGGTTAGGAGGGAGGTTAGGAAGTTAATTAAGCCACCAGTAATTAATGAACCTCAAGTACCTCCAATGAAGCCGTGGGGTATTAAAGTAAGTACTGAGGGCGTCATTAAGTCCTTCAGGGAGGGGTTAAGGATGTACCTAAGTACTTATGAACATGTACTAAATAGGGAGTTGCTTAATTACATAATTAATGAATTAATTAGTAAGGGATTAGACAGGGAGGTATGGTTTAGAGTAATTGTTGAGTATATAGGGTCGTTCCTCAGGAGGCAGAGCATAGGTTATAGAACCGAGCTACTTAAGTCCCTAATACCCCTATGGATGGGTAGGTTGCTTAATTACATCAATGAAGTTAAGGGATTAAGCGATGATGAGGTTCAGGAAGTACTTAATGAGGAAGTAATGACGTTCGTTAAGGGTAGGAACTTACTGAGGGAGGTAATTAAGAAATACGCATGAGTAAGTAATAATTACTCACCGCAATCATCTCTACGGTGGTTTAGTGAAGGGTGGGAAGAATAGGTTAAGGAGGATCGAGGAGTTAGTTAGGGAATTTATTGAGTTAATAGGTGATGACCCCAATAGAGAAGGACTTAAGGAGACACCGAAGAGAGTAGCTCGTATGTGGGTTGAGGAGTTAGCTTCAGGTTATTGGGAGGATCCTAGTAAGTATGTTAAGTTATTCAGTATTGAGGAGTACTTAAGGTACGAAGACATCGTATTAGTTAAGGACGTACCTGTTAGGTCTATATGTGAGCACCACCTACTACCCTTCTTCGGTAAGGCGCATCTAGCGTACATACCTACCGAGAAAGTACTTGGCTTCAGTAAGTTCGCTAGAATATTAAGTGTTTACTCAAGGAGACTCCAACTACAGGAGAGACTTACCCAGCAAGTAGCTGATTTCCTAGACAGTACCTTAAGACCTAAGGGATTGCTACTAGTTATTGAAGCTTTACATACCTGCGCGTTAGTTAGGGGTGTTGAGGAGCCAATGATAATGACTACCATAACTAGTAGAGGTGTGTTAAGAGATAATGATGAGCTAAGGAGTGAGGTCCTATCGTTACTAATGAGGAGTAACTCGCTAGTCAATTACGTTAGGTTTACTTAGAAAAAGCTAGTATTGCTGTTGTTAAGTTATTATGGGCCACTAACGTACTGTACCTATAACTACCCCACTGCTCACCATAAGCTGCGAAACCAGCTACGGGTGCCTTAGCTACTTCATATAACCTCCTAATGAACTCGCCTCTCTTATCACCTAGATACGCCGATGATCCTGCGCAGTGAATGAGTAGTACACCCTCTAACTCACCTAGTAATTCCTTAGCCCTCTTAACTAACTCCTCACCTAACCTTACTGATGCTTCTAAATCATGCTCAAGTAAGTGAATTACTGAGTTCTTAGGTACTGACGCAAAGCATGCTATACCACCTTCATCCGTAACGGCTGCTGGGTGTTTAACGTATACATCACCCGTTACTGGGTCCTTAATACCTAGCGGGTTCTTAAGGCCTAAACTAAGCATATTCCCCTTAACGTAGTTAACGTCCTTACTTAACCACCTAGCGTAAACGTCGGCAGCCCTCACATTCCCTATCTTAAGTACTACTTCGCCCCTACCACCACCTACGTCAGTAACGATACCGTAGGTACCAGTCAACCTACAGGCGTGGCCACCGATGATCTCAAACCTTAACTTACTCTTAATCAACGTAACGACAGCTAATCCAGAACCACTTAACTCAGGAGTTACTTGGTAGCCGAAGGGAGGCTTTAATGCGAAGTCATCACCACTACTACCACCAATTATAGGTACGTAAGGTCCTAAAACCTCCCTAACACCCCTAAGTACCTCCTCCTCACGACCAGGTGCTGAATTAACTATAGCTACCAATGACGGTCTTAAACCACTAAAGCCTACCTCATCAATCCCCTCAAGGGCCCTCTCAGCAGCTTCCTTACCAGCCCTAACACCATCCTCCTGAGCTCCCTTAGCAGCACCTACTGATGCCTTAAAAACCTCTTTAGAGAATGCCTCAACAACTACTGACTTATTAAGTGCTTCATCCATGAAGTACTCACCAGCAGTTGATATGGCGACGTAAGGTACTTCTCCTAGCCTCTCCTTAAGTACCTTAGATACATCACTAGCATTACCGTACTTACTGAATGAAGGGAATACCAGTACTAATGCGGGCTCCCCCTTAAGCTCCTTGAGCGCATTACTCAATGCCTCATTAATAGCCTCCCTAATACTTTCCCTAACTGACTTACCAACAGATATGAATCCAGCCATTACACTCACCCAGTTAAGGTACTAACAACACCTCTGTAATAATAACGAATCCGTTCCTAATTAACATAGTAGGAACAAGAACATGTTAGGTAGTATTTAGTAAGTTAACTAGTAAGCGGGACTAATTAACTAGTGGATTACATAATTCTAAGGACATCACTAACGTAACTTCTAGGTAACTCCTTAGGAGGCCATGAATCAAATATAGGTACATCAAACTCCAGATCAGGTCTGAAGAACTTAACGAATCTACTACTCTCTAGCTCATTAACTGATTTAATAGTTGATACGTACGACCTTAACTTACTCCCGCCATAGACCAACGCCTTACCGGGTGCGACTATAATTAACGTATCAACTACGTCAGCTAGGGAGGCTATGGGTACTAAGGCATTATTGAATGACTCAATAACCACTACATCACCCATACTCAACACCTCCTTAGTAGCTGAGGATACAACAACATCAATCTCCGGACTCGTTAAGTAGTTAAGCAGCCATAACCTACTAACTCGCGTTACGGGGGAGAATACCTTTAATGCATTAACTACTTCACTTCTCAACTGCTTAGGTAGTGACTTAAGTGATTCATTAACTAGGAAGTACCTCCTAATACCTTGAGTTGAGACCCTAACAATTACTGCCTGCATGATTACGTCCTCTAAAGCCCTTAAGTACTCGTCAACACTCCTAAAGCTACTTATGTCTGGCGTAGCTGTTAGTATGTCTATGGGGTTCTGCTTATCAGGATCCTTAATCAACCCTAGCTCCATATACTTAATTACGTCCTCACCAACTAATACACCTAACTTAAGGGACTTACTAAATACCCTAAACTGATACCACATACTATGACCTGCTACGGGCTTGAATGCAACTACCTTAAGACCTAATTTCCTTAATGTATTAGCTAGGGATGCTGAGAAGTAGGTCTTACCTGAATTCATAGGTAGTAACCCAGACACTAATACCGTATGAGTCCTCAAGACCTCCCTAACCCCAGATATAATAGATTAATTAACGGAATCTTTAACGATTCCCTCAATAACTATTAACTAATCCATAATCATAGGTTATTAATTAATGACAGAACTACGTAAGTAATTAATGGTGTTAATGAAGTAATTACTAACACGTACTTAAGAATTAAACCCTTACCTAGTAACTTAGCATTAACTATTAGTGATGGTGGGTTAATTAATGAACCCATAATAAGTAATGATAGTACTAATGAGGGATCCACACCTCTGTTAATTAAGTAGGAAGTTAAGGGAATCGTACCTAAGGGGCATAAGTAAGTCGGTAGCGTAAGCATTAGAAATGTAGTAAGTAGCAAATCATTACCGCCTAAGTAATTACTTAAGTAAGTATGTAATGAAGTTACTAATGAGGATATTAGAATACCAAGTACCAACCTAGGTATGATTTGGTTAGTCATGATACTAAACTCAATAAGTAGTAAATGAGGAAATGATTTCCCGTTACTCCTTAACGTACGTAATGAGCAATTAGCTAGGGAGCCACTAATGCGTGAGTACTTAATACCTACTAAATTAGTTGTTAAAGCTAGAAGTAATACCGTCGCTAAGTAAGTCAGGACTAACTCCGTACCCAGTAAGTACGTCATTAAGGCTAAGGTAGGTAATGAGATCGTAGGAGCTACAGTAATAAATGTAAGTACTAAATTCTTAGGTACCTTAAGTCTCCCTAAGCCGTAAGCTAGTGGTAGTGAGCAGTAGGAGCAGGAGGGTATTAATGAACCTATTAAGGTAATGAGTAGCACGGATCTAATATTCATTAAAGATAATTTACTAATTACGTACCTAGGTATTAAGACCTTCATTAATGATGCCGTAAATAATGAGGCTAGTAGTATGTATGAAGCCCTAGATAACGTATTTAGGAAATACAGCACAGTACTTAAGGTGTAGTTAATTATGTTAAGCACTAAAGCACCTACGAAAGGGACTAACTCAGAATTTAAAAATATCTTCACTAATTAATGTACTCACTTCTTAGCTATCCCTATCAATATACCTATAATGAATCCTATACTGACTGGACCTACGGTCAATAGTCCCAAGGTAGCTAGTAAGCTCTTTAGGAAGGGCATTACCTGCTGTGCCTGCATACCTAACTTAGTTATGAAGTCCTGAACACTACCTCCTAAACTCCATACAGACAGTACGGCACCTAGGACTAGTATGCCTATGAACGCTAGTATGTACTTAATCACCTTAACTGAGACGTAACCTAACGCGATGCCTAGAGCTAATTGAATAACTATAGCCACTAATACCTTGGGATTCTTAACAGCAGTGGATACCAGATCCTCAATCCTGAATGTAGTTGTCGCTGTAGCCCCTCCCTGAGCAAGCACCAACATAGGTGCTAACCCGGTGATTACCACAGCCATTAGTACTAGAGCTACTATTACTGCCTTACCTAACTTCATACTAAGTACCTCCTCACTTAGATAAGGGATAAGGTTTTAAAGTATTTCCTTTTAGCTTGATACGTAAAACGGATCTTTGATTATTTGGGAATTTCTATTTCTTAGTAAATAGCGTATCACCGCTCTTATTGTTCAGGGCGGGGTGTAGGTCGAACCTAACGACACCTACGGGTACCTTACCCTCAGTTGCTTCAGCTACCTTAGCAACCCCTAAGTGCCCGAAGCCTGCGCAGAGTTCAATGGCTCCAACCCCCTCCTTAACTAGCTCCTTAGCTACCTTAGCTGCCTCCTCATAATCGCTAACACCAACTACGATTAACTCAACGGAGGGTGTCTCAATGACTGCTCGGTGCTTACTAGGGTCAGAGCCTGGCGCTACGAACATGAATGCTGCTTTAAGTTTAGGCACTTAAACTCACCTCCTGTACTCAATGACGCTCTTGATGGCTCCAATTATCTTCTCCTCGCTAGGTATCCAAGCATCCTCTAGTACTGGACTGAACGGTATTGGAGTAGCTGGTGGAGTTACTAACTTAACAGGTGCTTTTAAGTAGTCGAAGGCCATACTAGCAGCTACTGCGGCTATGTCAGTAGCGAAGCTACATCTCGGGTAGGCCTCATCAACAACTACTAACCTACCAGTCTTCTTTATTGAGTTCACTATA
>Ga0256914_1001299_pt1 | contig 23075 bp, 17 predicted proteins | sample HulkmetaG_FD_191571 | JGI IMG/M metagenome (GOLD analysis project Ga0256914, IMG submission 191571) | Hydrothermal chimney microbial communities from Main Endeavour vent field at the Juan de Fuca Ridge, Pacific Ocean - Hulk | ecosystem: Environmental > Aquatic > Marine > Hydrothermal vents ... | reverse complement strand
GAAAAAAAACCATATAAAAATATCATGAAAGCTATACTTGATGGAGGTTATCCTGAAATTTTAAAGATAGATACCCCAAGAGGAAAATCGCTTTGGTTTAGTGCATATATAAGTACTTATGTAGAGAGAGATATCCGAGATGTAGGAGAGCTTAGAGATATATCTGCTTTTATACGGTTTTTCAATATCATAGCTCCAAGATCAAGTAAACTTGTTAACAAATCAAGTTTGGCAAACGAAGCAAATCTATCCGAAGCGACTTTGAGTAACTATCTATCTATGTTGGAGATGATATATCAAATCTCACTGCTTAAACCCTATGCTTCAAATGTCTCAAAAAGATTTATCAAATCTTCTAAATTTTTTCTAAGTGACAGTGGATTGCTTTGTCATCTTTTGGGTATAAACAGTGTTGAAGAGTTGATAAACTCCAAACAAAAAGGGGATATCGTAGAGACTTTTGTTTACAATGAACTGCTAAAACATATAGGATACTCTATAACTATGCCAAATATCTATCACTATAGAACAAGCGATAAAAAAGAGATAGATTTTATCATCCAAAAAGCTGATACTGTTTTTGCGATAGAGGTAAAAGCTACCCAAACTATAAAAAAAGATGCTTTTAAACATATAGAGGATTTTCAAAAAAAATCTGATAAACAAGTTGTTGGTATGGTTTTATATGGTGGAGAGGATATAGTCTCGTTTGGGAATAGTAAGCATATAAGAGTTGGAGTGCCTTTGGGGGTGTTTTTTTAGAAAAAACAGCAAATGCGTTTTGTAGCCGGTTTGAGCGTCATAGGCACTAAATTTAACAGTATAAGAATCAGACAAGCATTTTTATAATATAATTGCTTAATTTGATAAGCAAAAGGTCTATAAATGTTAGAACAGGTTCAGCAATACTCTATAGCTTTATTAAATAATCTAAATATCAAGTATAAAAGATACTTTTTTAACGAAGTTGATTTTGATGAAAGGCTTATAGGTATTATCGGTGATCGAGGTATAGGAAAAACTACATTTTTACTGCAATACCTCAAAGGGCTAGATATCTCTGTGGGGCAAAAACTCTATATTAGTGCTGAATTTTTACTTTTGGGGACAGTTGAGCTTTTTACACTTGCAAAAGAGTTTGAAAAGGTGGGCGGCAGGGTTTTGGTTATCGATGAGATACATCAAATCCCTGATTTTGAAAAACATTTGAAGATGATTTATGATTTTTTGGATCTCAAAGTGATTTTTAGCGGAAGCAATGCCATAAAACTTGAACACTCAAAAGCAGACCTTAGCAGAAGAGCATTGCTTTACAGATTTGGAGGACTTAGTTTTAGGGAGTTTTTGGAGTTAAAAACCAAACAAAAGTTTAAAAGTTTTTCTTTAGAAGAGATTTTGGAAAACCATACAGAGATAGCAAGTGAACTTATATCTAAATTTAAACCTTTTGTATATTGGAAGGAGTATTTGCAGTATGGATATTATCCTTTTTATTTTCAAACAAAAAAAGAGAATTTTTTGATACAGATAAATGAGACGATAAACACAACTATCGAGCATGATTTGGCATATATATTTAATATAGAGCCAAAGTTTATCATCAAACTCAAACAGTTGGTGGTGCTTATATGTGCATCAAAACCTTATGAGTTAAATATCTCCAAACTATCTACAAAAATAGGTATAAACAGAAATACACTTTATCAATACATCTACTATCTTAAAAGAGGAAAAATATTTAGTATCTTACATCATAGCACCAAAGGAGACAATATCTTTTCCAAACCTGCAAAGTTATATCTGGCAAATACAAATCTGAATCATGCATATTGCAGCGATATAGAATCAGGAACGATAAGAGAGAGTTTTTTTGTAAATCAGCTTCAAAACTATTTTGCTTTGCATAAAAACAGAAGTTTTTTAGATGACCAACTTTTAGCTTCCAAAAAAGGGGACTTTTTGCTCAAACAAAAATATATCTTCGAGATAGGCGGAGCCAAAAAAAGTTACAAACAGATAAAAGACATAGAAAACTCTTTCATAGCGGCAGATGATATAGAGACAGGTTTTGGCAACAAAATACCTTTATGGCTTTTTGGGTTTTTGTATTGATCTGTTTTGTAAATGATTATAAACATTTACAAAAGGTAAGCTGTGTAAAAGGCTATACAAAAGTATCAAGAGAGACTGCTTAAAAATTTTAATATCACCTATAAATTATATCTGTAAATAAATAATATCAATTAGTAATTTATTATTATTTTATAATAATAAAAATAATTATATACTACATAAAGAGAAAAATATTTTAACTTATTTAAAATTAATAGCAAAAAAGGAGATATTGTGAAAAAGTTTTATAAAGTTTTAGTTTTGTTTGTCTTTATGGTTTTTTTGATTTCATGTGGAGGAGGGGGCAGTGGAGGTTCTTTGGAACAAAACGGCAGTCAAAACGAAGAAAACCAAAGTGTGCCGATAGAATCAAAGTTTTTTACTATCGATGAGAACAGTTTTAAAGAAGGAAATTTTACAAAGATAGAGTGTATCAGTAAAAATGCCGTTGTTGATCTGGTGCCTTCCCAAAGAGCGATAGAGATAACCAATGCCGATGTTTTGCAAACAGGACAAAACGAAAATATCTTTATTGTTAAAAACTCTTCTGTTACTGTTGCAGATAAGATTGGCAGAGCGTTTTTTATAGACAATCAGTTTAAAGGAATGATAATCGCCGTTAGGCAAAATGGTGATGAACTGATTCTTACAACGCAAGATGCCATGTATCCGACAGAAGTTTATGATGAATTTAATTTGGAGTTTAGCAATGATGAGATAGTGCGCTCTGTTAAGAGAGCAGTAAAAAAAGTAAAAGGGAGATATGATTATCTAAATGATAAAGCTCTAAAGATATCAATTATTCAAAAAAGCACTTCAAAAAGCAGAAGTGTTGAAAAAGAACCTGTTTTGAGAATAGATATACCAAAAGGGTATCGTATCCCGATAGAACCCAGAAAACTTTCATGCAATATCTGGAATCTAAGCTGTAATTTTACTATGCAGGGAGAACTTTCTCATACGATGGATTTGGGGAAAGAGCTAAAAGGGGGAAGTCTTGTATTTTCCAGCAAAGGAAGCTATATAGAACTTGGCTTAGGAGCTGTATTGTCTGTCTATTATAAAAAGAGATTTTTAAAATCACCAAAATATAATTTTGGACTATACAACAGTGCTTATTTTGATGCAAATCTAATCTTTACAGTAAGCGGATCCGAACAAAAAGATTGGGAACAGGTCATAAATCTCATAGGAGGATTGGATATAGAGATCCCGACACCCGTATCCGCAGCCGTAAAATTATCCGTGCTTTTAAAACCGGAGATTGTGGTAGGTATTCACGGAAAGATAAAAGGAGATGTTGTTTTACACTCAAGAAGTGTCAGAGGAGGAGAAACAAGATTTAGATTTTCAAATACAAAAGGAGGGTTTGAATCCAATGGGAAAAAGATCTCTTATAAACCTGTGCCGTTAAATCAAAAAGATATCGATATGGATATAGAAGCTGTGGCAAATGCCTATGTTTTCCCGGAAATAGGATTATATCCTAGAGTTGCCTTTCTAAGGGTTATCAAACCTCTCTCTTTTGGCGTTATCAGAAGCGGAATAATGCTTGATAATCATATTGAAGGGATTATTCATAAAGATTTTGTTCTTGATGCTTCGGATAATGATAAGATAACGGCAGATGTCAGTTCATCGATATATGCACTGATACAATACAAGATGAATGTATTGCTTGGCAAAAAAACCCTTTATAAATCAAAAAAGTTTTTAAATTTATACAAAAGTAACTCTATAACTCTTTTTAAATGGCAAATGTACTATTTAAATGATCCGGTTATTAATATCCAAAAGGAGAATGAAGATTATCTTGTCAGTTTTGATATAGATGACAAAGAAAAAAATTCCATATCATACTACTATACGATAAATGTTTCTGAAGATATTCCTGCAAAAGATATCGCCAAAAAAGCCGCTTTGTGGGATAAAAATCCTATACGAATTAGCACTACAAGCACACTCAAAGTAAGAGCGGTAAAATATGGGGAAAAAACAGGAGCATCTATCTCCAAACAGAGTATAAAAAAGATAGAGATAGCCACTCCCGTATTGAAAGCGCCTACCGTAACACCGCCCAATCTAACCGAGTTTGAAGATACCTTGAGTGTAGAATTTCACCAGGAAGAGGGATATCCTGTCTATTATAAGATGAACGGAGGCAAAAGCATTCTTTACAAATCCCCTGTTATGATCAAAGATACAACAGAATTTGAAGTTTATGCAGCTATACAAAAAGAGGGTAAATGGTACACTTCGGATGTCGTAAATGTAAAATACATCAAAAAAGAGATACCGCCGATTGAGATAAATCCTCCAAAAAGTTCCGTCCCAAGCGGAAGTACTTTTCATGATAATCTAAAAATCACCCTTTCCCAAGATCAGAAGGCTGAAATTTATTATAGTATAAATGGTGGTGATTATCAAAAATATGAAAAAGAATTGATATTAAATGAGAGTACTTTTATAAATACCTATGCTCAATACAAATCGGACGATAAAAAGATTTCAAAGCATAAATATTATTTTTATACAAAATATGAAGGTTTTGACAATCCCAAATGTCCTTATGAGATAGATCAAAAGAGCTGTCCGGAGGGATTTGTATATAGTGAGTCATCACCGACACCGGACAGTAAATATAAAATATGCACGGATCCGACAGGTTATCCCTACTATCTTTATTCCAATTTTGTTGATATGAATTCAACCGATCATTTCAAATTTAAAACATATGTCAATAAAATTTTCCAAAATGATGACGGTACCTATACAATACTTCCCGTATGTGAGAAATTATGGATTCATTTTGAAATGCCGCCGAATAAAACTATTTATGTTCCAAAAAAAGAGAACGGTTCATGGAGAGTTTTCTATCTGTTTACTGCAAGATGGCTAAATATAGGTCTTGATAACAGCGAATACAAAGAAGACAGATATCAGATAAAAGAGAACAAAGACAAAAGCTGGAGTGAATTTGTTATACATTCACTCAGTTACTATTATGACGGTCATAGAAAAAATGAAAAATTCTTTGTTATAAAACAGAAAAAAGACGGTTCATGGATAAGACTTCCATATCCTGTTTTTGAAGTATCTTGGAATCATGACGGAACTGAAAAATTAAAAAAAGTATATGAATACATCTACAATGAATCAACAGATTCATGGGATGAGTATGAGGATGGATTTGTAAAATAACCCTAAAAGACGGGAAAATGAAAAGTTCCCGTCTTTTAAGTCATGATTTTCTTGCTATAATACTTTGATGAAACCAAAACATATCTTCTTTTATATACTTTTTTTCTTTTTTCTTTTTATTTTGGCAGATTTTTGTTTTCCTCTTGATAAAAATCGCCTTCAAAAACCTCTCTCTACTTTGATATATGACAAAAATCACAAGCTTATGAGAATGAAACTGAGCAAGGACGGATATTGGCGTATCCGTACCAAAAAGATACCTCCTCTTTTAAAAAAGAGTATTTTGTTTTTTGAGGACAGATATTTTTATTATCATTTTGGTATCAACCCTTTTTCCGTTATCAGAGCCTTTGTGCAAAATCTGACAGGAGAGAGAACTGTTGGCGCTTCCACTGTCTCTATGCAGGTTGCAAGGATGATGTATAGAAGATCAAGGACGCTCAAAAACAAACTGATCGAGATGTTTAACGCACTTCAGCTTGAATGGCATTACAGCAAAGATGAGATACTCGGTTTTTACCTGAATCTTGCACCTTACGGCGGAAATATCGAGGGGATTGAGACTGCGGCGAGGTTTTATTTTCAAAAATCTCTGGATGAACTCTCTGTCGGTGAGATGGCTGTTCTCACAACCATTCCCAAAAATCCAAATTCCAACAGACCTGATCGCCAAAAGAATTTAAGGGCAAAAAGAGACAGGGTTTTAAATCTTCTCTGTAAAAACGGTGTTATTACAAAAGAGCGGTTAAAAAGAGCAAAAGAGGAGGTGATCTTCTCAAAAAAACCAAAACTTCCCTTTTTTGCTCCTCACTTTACCTCAAGAGATATTTTTAAAACAGGTGAAGTTGTAACGACGATAGATCTCTCTTTGCAAAATCACATCACCTCTCTTTTGAAAAAACAGCTCTCTTTGCTAAAAGATTTCAGCGTTCACAATGCCGCCGCACTCGTTGTAAACAACCTCTCTTCAGAGGTTTTGGCATATATCGGATCATCAGATTTTTTTGCGCCTTTGGGGCAAAATGACGGTGTTTTGATGAGAAGAAGTCCGGGTTCTGCACTCAAACCATTTATCTATGCCAAAGCTTTGGATGAGGGGCTTATCACTCCCAAAAAGAAGCTTTTTGATATTCACCTTTTTCTTCCCTCCTACATACCTCAGAATTTTACAAAAAAATTTACAGGAGAGATAACCGCAAAAGAGGCGCTTGAGTACTCTTTGAATATTCCTGCCGTGATGTTAAATCATCTTTTAAAAGATGATTCTTTATACGATATTTTAAAAAAAGCGGAAATTTACTCTATCGACAGGGAAAAAAAATATTACGGTGATGCGATAGCTCTTGGGGGATGTGGGATATCTTTGTGGGAGATCGCCTCTTTGTATGCGGCATTGGCAAACGGAGGAGTGAAAAAAGATTTTGTATTTTTAAAAGGGCAAAAAGAGACAAAAGAGATAAAACTTTTTTCAAAAGAGTCAAGCTATATCATAAGCGATATCCTCTCAAATGCTCCCCGAAGCGAGTTTTCAGCCTACTGGGAATCGATGAAAGACAAACCAAAGATCGCTTTTAAAACCGGAACTTCCGCCTCCTCCAAAGACCTTTTGACAATCGCCTATACCCCCGAATATACCGTTGCGGTTTGGTTTGGCAATTTTGACGGCAGCAAAACAGACAATCTGACGGGACTTCACAGCGCCTCTTATGCGGCATTTGATATATTTTGGTATCTGAATAAAAAAGATAAACTAAGCTGGTTTAAAAAACCGAAAAATGTTATCAAAAAAGAGATCTGCACCGATGCGATAGAGATAAAAGAGTGCAGGGGAAAAAGAGAGGATTTTGTGATAAAAGGTGTAAAGAGAAAATTTCCCTGCGAAATTTTACGCCCCGAAACACTTGTCTATCTTTTAAAATCAAAACGGATAAAAAGAGTCGATGATCTAAAAAACCATCCCTGTTATCAAAGATATAAAAATTACAAACCTCTTATCACCTCTCCCCAAAACGGTTCATCTCTTGTGCAAAACAGAGATCTTCCGGCTTTTTTCAAAAAAACAAAACTTCAATGTTTCTCTTTTGATGAAAACCAGACGATTTTTTGGCTTATAGACAATCATCCTCCAAAAAGAGCAAAATCGGGTGAAATCTACTTTGAATATCTCCCGACGGGTTATCATCAGATAGGATGTCTTGATGCAAAAGCGGATCTTACGGTTCACAAGATAGAGTTAAAAGAGGAGTAGAATAAAAATTAACCCTTTTAAACCAAAAAAAGCCAATATTAAAGAAAATTTTAGTAAAATTCCGCTTTTACTTCTCACACACTAATCCTTAAAAGGTTGCGCTTTGGCGTTAAGGAGTGTGGAGGTTCAAACCTAAAAAAAGTTAAGGAGAACAATTTCATGGTTACAATGAAAGATTTACTAGAGTGCGGTGTACATTTTGGACACCAGACAAGAAGATGGAATCCGAAGATGAAAAAATATATCTTTGGTGAAAGAAAAAACATATATATTATAGATTTGCAAAAAACTCTTAGATATTTCAGATATACATACAATATCGTAAGAGATGCGGCGGCTGAAGGGAAAACGGTTTTATTTGTAGGAACAAAAAAACAAGCTACCAAATCTATCGAAGAGTATGCCCAAAAATGCGGTATGCCATACATCAACCACAGATGGCTTGGCGGTATGCTTACCAACTTTAAAACAATCAAACAATCTATCAGAAAATTAGAGATTATAGAGCAGATGGAAGAAGAGGGTCAGTTTGAACTTCTTACAAAAAAAGAGGCTCTTATGCTTAAAAGAAAAAAAGAGAAACTTTTAAAATATTTAGGCGGTATAAGAGATATGAAGGGTGCGCCCGATATGCTTTTTGTTGTTGATACCGTTAAAGAGAGAATAGCCGTACAGGAAGCAAACAAACTTAAAATCCCCGTAGTTGCTCCGATAGATACAAACTGCGATCCCGATGTTATCGATTATCCGATTCCTGGAAATGATGATGCTATCAGATCCATTCAACTTTTCTGTAAAGAGGTCAGTGAAGCCATTATCGAAGGTAAAGAGTTAAGAGAGCAGGATATGGCAGAAGAGGAGGCACAACAAGAGGGAGTTGATGTCAGCGAAGAAGAGAAAAAAGAGATAGTTGAAGAAGCCGTTGCCGAAGGTGAAGCGGAAGAAATAAAAGAGGAGAGTGAATAATGGCAGTTACTGCAAAAATGGTAAAAGAGCTTAGAGAAATTACCGGTGCGGGAATGATGGACTGTAAGAAAGTTCTTGTCCAAACCGGCGGAGATATCGAAAAAGCCGTAGAAGAGCTTAGAAAAAAAGGGCTTGGAAAAGCTTCCAAAAAATCAGACAGACTTGCAAGTGAAGGTCTAGTCAATGTTGAAGTAAGCGATGATTTCAAAAAAGCTACGATCAGTGAGATAAATTCCGAAACGGATTTTGTTGCCAAAAATGAAAAATTTATACAGATGACAAAAGATATAACTCTTCATATCCAACAAAACGGCGTAGCAGAGCAAGAAGAGTTGATGGCTACTACGATAGACGGAACTCCTTTTGAAGAGTATATAAAAACACAAATCGCAACTATCGGAGAAAATCTGGTTGTCAGAAGATTTGCAACTCTTAAAGCCGGTGAAAACGGTGTTGTAAACGGATATGCCCACTCAAACGGAAAAGTAGGCGTTATCATAGCTGCCAAATGCGACAGTGAAAAAACATGTGAAGGCGCAAGAGAGCTTCTAAAAAATATCTCTATGCATGCAGCGGCAATGGCTCCTAGATATTTGAGTGAAAAAGATATTCCGGCAGAGGATTTGGCAAAAGAGGAAGAGATCGCAAAAGCCCAGCTTCAAAAAGAGGGTAAACCAGAAAAGATCTGGGATAAAATTATTCCGGGAAAACTTGCCAAATATAAAAACGACAATACCCTTTTGGGTCAGAAATTTGTAATGGATGACAAAAAAAGTATCGCACAGGTTGTCAAAGAGAAAGCAAAAGAGCTTGGCGGAGAGATCGAGCTTGTTGATTATATAAGATTTGAGCTTGGCGAAGGTTTGGAGAAAAAATCCGAAGATTTTGCATCAGAGGTTGCAGAGCAGTTAAAATAAAAAGATGGCACAAGGTATCAGACTGCCTTGTGCCTGTAATTCAAACAAAGATTTAAAATGAAACTATTAGAAGCTTCTAATATCTCCCACTCTTTTGACTATCCCCTTTTTAACAATATCCATATAGAACTTTTACAAGGAGAATCGGTAGCTATTTTGGGAAGAAGCGGCAGCGGCAAATCCACCATTTTGCATATTCTCTCAACTTTGCTGCCTCCAAATGAAGGGGAAGTCTTTTATAAAGGCAAAGATCTCTATAAACTGAAAGAGGATGAACTTCTAAATATAAGACGCTATGAGATGGGTATCATTTTTCAAGCCCACTATCTTTTTAAGGGTTTTACGGGATTTGAAAATATCAAAATATCTTCGCTGATAGCCAAAAAACCAATCTATAAAAGTTTGTTAAAAAGACTTGATATTGAAAATGTTCTGAAAAAAAATGTTGGTGATCTCTCCGGAGGACAACAGCAGAGGATATCAATAGCAAGAGTTTTGGCAAAAAATCCCCGTATCATTTTTGCAGATGAACCAACCGGAAATCTTGACAGAGAGACAGCCGATGATGTGATGAATGTTTTGTTCAATTATATTCAGGAGGTAAAAGGAGCTCTTTTGCTCGTAACACATGATGAAGAGTTGGCTTCAAGATGTACCAAATCATATCGGCTTAGGAACAAAGTTTTAGAGTATGCCTGATGGAGATGGTAAAACTCCTTAGTCAGGATAATGTAATCATCTTTTTGCTTCTTTTTGCAAGAATTAGCGGAGTGATGGCTTTTTTCCCTTTTTTCAGTTATATGAATATTCCCGTTTCCGTAAAAACGGCTTTGGCTTTTTATCTGAGTATTATCTTTTTTCCTTTTGCGCATCTTAGCTCTTCTTCACCGGAATTTGGTTATCTTGTTTTGGCGGTTTTAAGTGAACTTTTTTTGGGACTTATAGCCGGACTTGCTTTGCAGATCATTTTTGCTTCTGTTGCTTTGGCAGGGGAACAGATATCTATGGTGATGGGATTTTCGATGGCTACCATTTTGGATCCGCAAACGGGTGTAAACTCTCCTATCATCTCTTCGGCTCTTAATTTTTTGGCTTTGCTTACACTTTTGGCATTTGACGGTCATCACTATATGCTTCTTTTTATCTCAAAGACGATAGGAGGGATAGAACTTGGCACTTTTTATCCCCACTTTTTTATCTGGAAATATTTTTTGAAGGCTGTAAGAGATATGTTTATATTCGGTTTTATACTCTCTTTTCCCATTATAGCTCTTTCTATTTTGGCTGATTTGATTTTTGGAATGCTTATGAAAACAATGCCTCAGTTTAATCTTCTGGTTATAGGATTTCCGATAAAGATCTTTTTCTCTTTTGCCGTTTTGACTGCGATTTTGGGATCGATGATGATGCTTTTTAAGAAGGAATTTATAAAAATATTTGAATTTTTGGGAAGTCTTATAGGATAAAAAAGATATTTTTCCCACGCTTTTTTCGTGGGAAAAATATCAATCTAATTTAAACATACAGTTGCTTTGAAGGCATGTTCGCATTTACAAAAAGTCTGATTGTACGGATTTAGATCAAGCTGATATTTTGTAGCATCAAAAATATATGGATTTTTGATAAAGTCTTTATTATTGACTCCTGTGCCTCCGTCTTTTGTACTTTCGTTTAGCATAAAATATATCTCAAAAGTACCCGCTTGTGTTGTATATTCGTATATCATCTTTTTGGCATCCTGAGCATAGGAACTGTTTCCTGCCACTGAAACTATCTGATCTAGATAATCTCCTACTTTGATTACCATATCTCCGTTTGCGCATGTCAGAGATTTTTCAGAAGAGATTGTTTTGGTTATGACAAGCTGTCCCATTTGACCGGTATTGGATGTTATGAAAAGTTTGCTGTTTGCTGGAACTTTAAAAATGTAATCATTCGCATTTTTAGTTACATTGACCAAAAATGAGGCTGTTATATAACCTCCTTGGGTTCCGGAACATTTGTTTAATCTTTTTATTACTATCGTAGCTATAAAGTTTTTCTTTTCACCGGAAGAAACAGACAAAGAACTGCCGGAGCTTTTAAACTCAAAAGTGAAAAGATCTTTTAGGTAATCTTTTACGGCATCAAATTTTTGATCTACCGTAGGATTGCCGCTTTCTGTTACCCTTATGTATCTTCTTTGGAGTTTTATCTCTTTGATCATACCGCTTTGGCATATTTTACAGATACCTCCTGTTGTGGAGCAGATGCTTTTTAGAAGTATTCCGTCATTGTCGCAATCCAGACAGGCTTTGAAAGTCTCCTGTTTGGGTCCGCATGTAACTACAACGCTTCCGCTTCTGCTTTTTTCAAAAGATCTGATTGAACTGCTTTTTGAACTGCATGTTACTGGAACATACATCTCATTGCTGTAAAGAATATTTTTGAGATTTTCCTGATCCTGCTGTGCCGTATTGCTTAGAGTTTTGGCAAACTCTCCAAGATCTATCTCCTCTTTGTTTTTATCTGTTTTTGCACCGGTTTTGATAATGGCTTCTTTGATGCTGTCTAGTGAAACAGGATCCATAAGAATAGAGAGATCATCAAGATTTTCCTCTTCTCCTTCCTGCTTTTGTGTCTCTATCGTATCTTTGATAACAGATACCGCTGTTTGCATACTGTAAATGTCGGCTTTTAAATCTTTATTTAAATTTTGAGGTTCCAGATTTTCCGGAAGATTTGAGAGCCTTTGATGCAAAGCGTCTGTAACATCTTTTACTATTTTGGAAGATATGCCTTTTTCCTCCAGGTTCTTTTCCAATTTTTGGATGTCAATCGTAAAATCATTCTCAAAAGTTCTTGTTTCATCTTTTGGATTTATACTTTGAGCCACTATTTCGTATGCCTCTTTTGAATTTAAGCCCTTTGCTTTTAAAAGTTTGATTATATTTGTAACTGCTATGATATCTTTTAGATCATCACCTTTGTAACTATCTCCCAAACCCAAATCTTTTTTGGCTATGAATTCCAAAGTTGTAAGTGGGGTTACAGTTATATTTTCATCTTTGACAGTTGAGTAGAGTGTATCTGCGAAAAAGGTGTCATCTCCTCCACCCAGTTTTCCATCCAGTCCCAAATCTATACCATCTTGTACTTTTATAAAAGCAGGTTTTTGTTTTAAATCTTCAAAAGAAAAAGTTCCATCCTCATTTTCTATAAGAACAGTCGCTATCTCTTTTGAGTCTTTTGTAAAAGCTGTTACCTTTGAATTGTATAAAGGTCCGTCATAGGCTATTCCTTTTAAAGAGTATGTTTTTTTTGGTAAAGTATAATCTGATGATGATGAACTTCCTCCACCGCATCCGGTTAAAATCAATCCGATTGTTATGCTGCCGAGCAAAATAGTCTTTAATCTTTTCATAAGCAATCCTTTTAAGAAAATATTAAATAATTAAAATTATTTCTACCCAATAATAACAATTTTTTTATTAAGCAAATATTAATTTTCTAAATAGATTAATAGAATTATAATTTTAAATGCTCTATAATATATATAATATAATTTTTACTTTATCACTTAAGGCATTAAATGCATTTATTCAGAATACTTTTTATTTTACTGTTTTTTATATCAGTGGGTATAAGGAGTGAGAATATCGGCACTATTTCTGCTTCCAAAATGGTTGAAGCAGAGAAATTTTTGAAAAAAAATCCTGATTTTTTTAATAAAACAAAAACAAAAGAGGTTTTAAAAGAGTCCCAAAAAAGCGGATTGAAAATAAAAAACAGTATAGAAAAAAGCAGTGATATTAAAGAAAAGAATAAACCGAAAAAAAAAGAGTTGTTAACAAATAAAAGTGTTCTGTCTCCTTTGCAATATATTCCCAACAAAGAGCTGATAGATAAAATCAAATCAAAGCAGATTAGAAAAAAAAGAGATAAAACAGAGAGATTTTCAAAAACATTTTTTAAAAATAAAAATACTCTGAATGCACAGCAGATTCCGATTCCTGATAACTATATAGTTTCAAAAGGTGATGAATTTTCCATCTGGATATACGGTGCAAAAAACAGAGAATTTGTTTTAAAAGTTGATAAAGAGGGCAATATAAATATTCCTCAAATCGGTCCTGTCAATGTCGGAGGCAAAACATTTGTTGAAGCCAAAAATATACTCAAAGAGATCATAGACAGCTCTTTTAAAAACAGCCGTTGTGTGATCGATCTTGACTCCTACTCCTCCATACAGGTAACATTGACGGGTTTTGTAAATGCTCCCGGAATTTATAATCTAAACTCCCTTTCAAGAGTAAAAGATCTCTTTATCGAAGCCGGAGGCGTTTTGGATAACGGGTCTGTAAGAGAGATATATCTAAAAAGAGACGGCAGGGTTATAAAGAAGATTGATTTTTACAGATTGTTGACAGCGGGTGGAGGAGATAAAGATATTTTACTGAGATCGGGAGATACGGTTTTTGTTCCCAAAGCCAAAAATCTTGTCAAATTGGAAGGTGCGGTAAATAAAGAGGCTGTTTTTGAACTGAAAAGCGGAGAGAGTTTAAGAGATCTGTTAAACTACTGCGGAGGTTTGAAACCGGATGCAAACAGACACAATATAGAGATAAAAAGATATAACAACAATAAAGATATCAAATATTTTGAGATAGATAAAAAAAATGCAAACAGATTTGTTCTAAAAGACGGAGACAGTGTTTTTGTTTACAGTCTTGGGGATTTGAAGGAAAATTATATCGCTGTTTACGGTAATGTAGTCAAACCCGGCAAAAGAGGTATAAGAAAAGACTCCGTAAAATTGTCATCTTTTTTAAAAGAGCAGACGGAAGGTTATGATTTGAAATCTTTCTTTTTGGAAAATACCTTTTTTGATTATGCGATAGTCAAGAGATTTAAAAAGGATCTTACAAGAGAGCTTTTTAGTATAAATTTAAAAGATGTGATTGAGCAAAAAAGCGATTTTGTTTTAAAAAACAGAGATGAAATATATGTTTTTAACAAATTGGAAGTTAAAATAAATCCTTTTGTAACGATAGAGGGAAAATCGGTCTTTCATCCCGGTATGTATCAGTATATAAAAGGGATGAGTGTAAAGGATCTAATCAATATAGCCGGTACGACATCCGCCTATGATCAAAAAAAAGTTAAAATTATCACTTATAAGACTCCCGATCACAAGCCTAAGATTTTTATCATAGATATCGATAAAAAACCAAATTTCAAACTACACCCTTTTGATGAAGTTTATCTTTTTGCCTATTATGAGACTCATCCGATCTATAAAGCCACGATCAGCGGTGAGGTTGTAAAACCGGGATCCTATATTGTTTCTGAAAATATGTCTTTGAGAGATATGATAGAGAGTGCGGGAGGTTTGACCCAAAAGGCATATACAAAAAGATGTGAAGTGGTCAGATATTTTATTGAAAACGGAGAGCGGAAAAAGAAGATTATCAATGTTGATCTGGAAAATATGGACACTTTTACAGTTAAAAATTTTGATGAGATAAATATTCACAGAATTGTTAACTGGAATGAGAGAAAAACGATCACTCTAAAAGGAGAGGTGAAATTTCCGGGTACCTATGTGATACACGGAGGTGAAAAACTCTCTTCTGTCATAGAGAGAGCCGGAGGTTTTACGGATGAGGCATTTTTATACGGAGCGGTATTTAGCAGAAAAGATATTCAAAAACTTCAAAAAAAGAGTCTTGAAAAGGCACTTTTGAAGTTGAAAGAACAGATTATTATGGCAAATATGAAGATAAAAAAAGAGAAAAATCCAAACAGCAACATTGTCGAAAATCTTCAGGCAGTTGAATCTTTGATGAAAGAGGCGGAGAAATTGTCTCCGATAGGGAGAATAGCTATCGATCTAAACCGAGATATCAAAAAGTTCAAAAACAGTACCAGCGATCTTGTTTTAAAAGACGGTGATGAACTTATCGTTCCCTCTTTCAATGATACCGTTTTAATCACCGGAGAGGTGATGAATCCTACTGCTATAACATACAAAAGCGAAGATGTGGACTATTATATACAAAAAAGCGGCGGTCTTAGCTCATTGGCAGATATTGATCAGATATTTGTCATACATGCCAACGGAGAGACCCAAAAAGCAGATTTTGGTTCCTATCTCTTTAGTTCAAATGATGTTCGGATACGAAAAGGAGATGTGATAGTAGTACCCAAAAGACTTCTTTTTGAAGACAATATGGATATAGCAAAAGATATAACCTCTATTCTTTACAGAATCTCTTTAACGGTTGCGGCGATGCATACGGTGGGAGCTTTATAGTGAAAGAGGAACAAAAGGTCAAATATGTTGCGATTGAACCGGCAGTGGATTATTGTGATGGGGATGAGATAGATTTAAGAGAACTGTTTAAAATTATATGGAAACAGAGGATAAAGATTGTTGTTTTGATATCTTTGGTTTTACTTTTGAGTTTTATATATGTTTTGGGCAAACCAAATATTTATACTTCCAAAACGATTCTGATACCCAAACAGCAGGAGAAATCATCTTTGACAACTGCATCGGCTTTGGCATCCATGGCAGGAATCAGCGTTCCAAATGACAGCTCTTCTATAAATATCCCAAAACTTTTTGACGAACTTTTAAATGATTTCTATTTTAATAAAAATATTATTTTAAAACACCATTTGGTGGAGAGATTTTCAAAAAAGAGTATTGACAAAAATCTTGTATTTGCATTCGGTTTTGACGGATTTTACAGACTTTTTTCTTCCACAGATGAAAAAAAAGATAAAAATGCCAAAATTTTTGATATCTATAAAAAGATAAAAAAGATATTGTCCGTTTCATCCGATAAAAACAGCAATCTCATAACTTTAAAAGCAAAATCAGAAGACAGATTTTTGGCAAAAGAGCTTTTGGATATCTATCTGAAAGAGATGAGTGATTATATCAAAAAGATGGATTTGGAGAGTATAGAGAGTCAGATGAAATATTATCAAAACGAACTCTCAAAAGTAAATGATGTTGAATTGAAAGCAAATATTTTGGATATGATCTCCAACCTTATAAAAAGGAAGGTTCTCTCCCAATCGGGTAAATTTTATATGGTAAAACAGCTGACAGAACCTAAAGTTGCCTATATCAAAGACAAAACAGAACCAAAAAGAGCTCTTATCCTGATAGTCTCTTTTATCACCTCTTTGATTTTTGGAATATTTTTGATTCTGTTTTTGGAATTTTTAAAAGGAAAAAAAGAGTGAAGAAGTATGAAGGGCATATAAAATCCGTACTTGAGAAAGAGGGAATTTTGTTGGATGATACTTTTTATCACTGTTGCGGTATCTTTACAGAAAATCTGCTATCATACTCAAAAACTCACAACATCACCCGTTTGAGAACTCCTTTGGCGATAGAGGAGAACATTATCGATTCCATCTATCCAGTAAAATTTCTTTCTGAAATAAAAAGCATTTTGGATATAGGGACAGGAGCCGGATTTCCGGGACTTATACTCTCATTTGCAATGAGAAAAAGCAAAATCTTTCTGATCGAACCCATCTCCAAAAGAACAGCTTTTTTACATCTGATAAAGTCAAAATGTGATTTGCAAAATGTTACGATAATCAATAAAAGAGTGGAAGAGATAGAAAAATTCAGAGTTGATTTGATAACATCAAGAGCCGTTACGGATACAAAGGTTCTTTTAGAGCTTGGAAAGCCATTTAGCAAAAAGGAGACTTTTTTCCTCTTTTATAAAGGTGAAGAGGTAACAAAAGAGATTCCGGATGATGTTGAATATAAAATATTTAAAAGAGATAAGAGAAGATATCTGTTGATGAGATGATTTTTCAGTTTATTTTCTAAAATTTTCTATATTTTTGCAAATAACTCTCAAAATCATCATAGGATGATATTTCGTTTTTCTTTAACATCAAAGAGGAGAGAGTATCTTTTTTCACTATATCATATATTGTTTCAAGTGAATGGATGTTGTAAAAACTTTTCAGAAATTCAACCAAAATATAAAATTTGTCTTTTTCTCCCGCCTCTTCTTTGCTGATTCTAAACTCTTTATACTCCTGCCAGTCTATTTTCATCTTACAAAACCTTTATTTTTCCGTTATATATTTCTATCCTGCCTTCAAGTTCCGCCTCAAATATCTTCTCTTTGTAGAGTTTTACAGCCTCCTCATAGGAGGGATTTGAAGCACAGTATGATAAAAACGGATCATCTGTTTTTTGGGTTGTGATATTTTTAAATCTGTTTGCAAACTCTTCTATATCCAAAATCGGTTTGGCGAACCCTTTTTTTAAGAGGTGGTTTGTTCCCTCACTCTCACCTATCCTGTGAGGCAGTACAAAGATCTCCTTACCCATCTTCAAAGCATACTCAACGCTTCTCATAGAGCCGCTTTTGAGATCGGCTTGGGCAACTATCAAAATATCTCCGAGTGCAACCACTATCTCGTTTCTGACAACAAAACTCCATCTTGTGGCTTTGAAATTTTTCTCATATTGACTTAAAATCAATCCGTTATTCTCTATCTCCTCTATCAGATGTTTATTGACCGAGGGATATCTGATATCAAGAGAATTTCCCATGACCGCTATTGTATTTTCGACTCCTGCACCCTGATGGGCAACAGCGTCCACACCCATCGCACAGCCGCTGACTATAACTATATCCCGTCTGGATAGTTCTTTGGAGAGGCTAAATACCATCTCTTTTGTATAGCCGTAAGGTCTTCTTGTACCGACTATCGAGATCTTTTTTCTCTTTAAAAGCTCTTTGTTTCCTGTATAGTAAAGTTCTTTTGGATACTTCTTCATGGATTGAAGTTCCAAAATCTCAAAATCAACCTTCTTTATCTTTGGCATATTGGTTTTATATCTCGTTGATATATACTACTTCAACGCCTTTTAGGATATCTTTTGCACTTTTTAGAGCTTTGAATGTGGCTTTTCTCGGATGTCCTATTGCGATGGCATAACCTCTTTTTTTGGAGATTCTTACAGCCTCTTTCAACTGATGTCTGATATAGCTGACATCTCCTATATTGTCCAAAAATATATCTCTTGACAAAAGAGTCATATTAAATTCCTTTGCCGCCGTTTGGGCTTTTGTATTGGGTGAAGTTCTGCTGTCCAAAAAATTGAGGTTATATTTTTTCAAAACAGGCAAAAATTTTTCCATCGCTTTAAGGTTTGAAGTAAATTTACTGCCGGTATGATTGTTTAGATATTTTGCGGCGGGGAAGAGTTTTTTTAGTTTTTTTATCCTCTCTTCGATAGTTTGTAACGAATCGTTTGTTTCAAGAGTCTGGCTTTCCACCCGTGCAAAATGATATGCCTCCATAGGCAGATGAATCATATATACTTTGAAATCTTTTGTATATTTATAGGTATTTGGATGTCTTTTTGAGGGAGGGAAAAAAGAGGGTGTGATTTTAAAAGGAAGAGATTTTATCTTTTTTACTTCATTGAAAAATGCTATGTCATCCAAAATGATCGCCAGTTTGGGAGTTTCACTCTTTTTTATTGTTTGGGCAGTCTCTTTTTTCGGATTTTGAATATGCTTTTTTAAACTTTCATCAAACTTTAAACTGTATATATAATCCTCGATTTCCGAAGCCTGTATGCTTTTTGAAACAGCCTCTTTTTCCTTTTTTAGAGTATCATACTTTTTTTTCTCATTTTGAAGTGTGAGTTTTAGATCATTGATGATGGATATTTTAAAAGAGATCTCCTCTTTTAGGATTCTGTTTTCCTCTTTTAGAAGATAGTATCGGTAAATTGCAAAACAAAACAGTCCGATAAGAATGATAAAGAGAAAAAAACAGAGGTTATATCTCTTCTTTTTTTTGACTTTAAAAGCATCCATTTTGAAAGGTTTTATGATTTAGAAGGATTGTTCAGTAAAATCTCTACTTCCAAATAGTCAATATCCTGATTTTTTTCAGTTTTTATTTTTATATCATTGACTTGTGCATACTTCTTTACAACCTCTATGATATCTTTTTTAAGATCATCTATATAAGGAAGAGAGTGGGCTCTTTCATGTGCAAGCATGATTTTAAGTCTGTCTTTGGCGGCATCTGCCGATTTTTTCTTTTTTGATCCGAATATTGCTTCAAACAGACTCATTTGAACAGACCTCTTAGAAAATTGACAAATCCTTTTTTTGATTTGAGGTCTAAAAATTCTGTTTTTTCTCCGAGTATTCTCTTACTGAGTCTTCTAAAAGCCTCTCCTGCCAAAGAATTTTTATCATAGATGATTGGCTCTCCCACATTTGTAGCACTGATTATTTTGGAGTCTTCGGGGATTACTCCCACTAACGGAAGAGCCAGGATATTTAGGATATCATTTATACTCATCATCTCACCAGATTCCACCATTTCCGGTTTGAGTCTGTTGATAACGATTTTTTTGCTGACCTCTCCTCCGTTTTTTGCCTTTTCGCTCTTTGCATCGATGATGCCTATAACTCTGTCGGCATCTCTTACGGAGCTGACATCGGGAGTAGCAATGATCAAAGCCTGATCTGCCAAAAATATCGCATTTTCAAAACCGCTTTCTATTCCCGCCGGTGAATCAAGTACGATATAGTCAAAATCTTTTTTCAAAGTCTCTATAAGCTCTTCTACCTTCTCTTTTTTAAGAGCTGTTTTGTCTCTTGTCTGGGAAGCGGGTAAAAAATAGAGATCTTTTGCCCGTTTGTCATTGATCAGAGCCTGGGAAAGGTTACATCTCTTTTCCATAACATCTATCGAATCGTAAACTATCCTGTTTTCAAGCCCCAAAATCATATCAAGATTTCTAAGTCCTATATCAAAATCGACAGCCACGACTCTTTTACCGCTGTTTGCAAGTCCTACGGCGACATTTGCCGCCGTCGTGGATTTGCCTACGCCGCCTTTCCCCGATGTTACAGTGATAACAGTTCCCATTCTCTTCTCTCTTTTTTAGTTTTTGTCTTTGTCTATTATTTTATTTGCCGTGATCCAAGGCATCATATCTCTTAGTTTTTCGCCTGTTTTTTCTATCAGACTCTCTTTTGCATTGTTTCTTTCGGCATTCATTCTTGTATAACCCGCCTGTCTCTCAAGGATAAAATCTTTTGCAAATCTACCGTTTTGGATCTCTTTTAATATCTCTTTCATCGCCTCTTTTGACTCTTTGCCTATGACTCTCGGACCGCTTACATAGTCTCCGTATTCTGCGGTATTACTGATAGAGTATCTCATATTTGCTATTCCGCCCTCATACATCAAATCAACGATGAGTTTCAACTCATGAAGACACTCAAAATATGCCATCTCAGGAGCATAACCGGCTTCTGTAAGAGTTTCAAATCCGGCCTGAACCAAAGCGGTAACACCACCGCATAAAACAGCCTGTTCACCGAAAAGATCGGTTTCTGTTTCATCTTTGAAAGTGGTTTCGATAATTCCGGTTCTTCCTCCGCCGATTGCAGATGCGTAAGAGAGTGCCAACTCTTTTGCTTTTCCCGTTGCATTTTGGTGTATGGCTATGAGATCTGGGATTCCTCCGCCTTTTGTAAATTCGTTTCTTACGGTGTGTCCCGGAGCTTTTGGAGCTACCATGATAACATCTATAAAAGAGGGTGCTTGAATCTGACCGAAATGAACATTAAAACCATGTCCGAAAGCTATCGCATCACCCTCTTTGAGATTGTCTTTTATCTCATTTTCAAAAACATCTTTTTGTATCTCGTCGGGAAGAAGGATCATAACAACATCACCCTCTTTTGCCGCTTCTGCTACGCTTTTTACAGTAAAACCTTTTGCCTCGGCTTTTTTCCAGGAGCTTCCGCCCTCTTTTAAACCTACAATTACCTCGACACCGCTGTCTCTTAGATTTTCCGCATGTGCATGACCTTGACTTCCAAAGCCGATCATTGCAACTTTTTTACTTTTAATAATATTTAGATCACAATCTTTATCATAATAAACATTAACAGCCATTATAATTCCTCATAAAAAATTTTGGAATGATATTACTACAATTATACTTTATTTTGAATGAAATTCAGTTATAATTTACTTAAACAGATGGAGGTTTTGATTAAATGCTTATTTTTTAATCTCTAATTTGCTATACTATCTACTAATTTAGCTTTATTAAGGAAAATATATTAAGTGAAAGAATTTTTAATCAAACTCTCGACAACAGGCATAAAGGAGAAAGATCTTTTAAAAAAAGAGAAAGATATGATAACCGAACTTGTCTCTTTGAATGCCGTAAAAAGAAAGAAAGATGTCTTTAAACTTGCCTCAAAATACAGAGTCGGAACTATGGATATCTCCCAAAACGGTACGGGATATCTTGAAGAACTCTCATCCAAAAAGGCAAAAAAAGACCTTTTGGTGGAAAAACATGATCTAAACGGCTCAAGCAGAGGTGATTTGGTCATTGCCAAAAGGATTTTTACAAAAAGCGGTCGCCCGAAAGCCAAAGTTATATTTATCGTAGAAAAAAAGTTTATCACAAGTGTTATTTATACCGATGAAAAACAGGGCAGAATTATCGGAGTTCATATCAAAACAGGTTTGAATGTCGATATCACGGCATCTCAAAGGTCATTAAAAAAACTTCCCCTTCATACCATTTTAAAACTTGACAATCAGACAAATACCATTATGGAAGTTTTGGGAGTTTTGGATGATCCAAAAGTCGATGAGAAGATATCGTTGGCTCTTTATAACAAAAAAGAGGAGTTTACAAAACAGAGTGAAGCCGAGGCAAAAAGCCACGGAGATTTTGTTGATAAATCGATGTATCCAGACAGAGTTGATTTGACACATCTTCCTTTTTGCACAATCGATCCGCCCGATGCGAAAGATTTTGATGATGCCGTCTATTTTGATACAAAAGAGACAACTCTCTATGTGGCGATAGCGGATGTAAGCGAATATGTATTTGCTATGGGGTCTATAGACAAAGAGGCAAAAGAGAGGGGATTTTCCATCTATTTTCCTCACAAATCAATCCCGATGCTTCCGCGAACTCTCAGTGAAAACATCTGTTCTTTAAAACCCGATGAAGAGAGACTTACTTTTACATTCAGGATAAAACTTGATCCTCTATCCCTAAAACCGCTGAAAGAGGAGCTTTTGGAGACTGTCATTCTCTCAAAAAGAAGATTTACCTATGATGAGATTGACAAGTATCTAAAAGGAGATTTTAAAAACGCTTCCGGAATTGACAAAGAGATACTGAAATATCTTTTACCTTTAAATGAAATCACCCAAAAGCTTCGTAAAAAAAGGCTTGAGAAGGGGTTTGATTTTACAAGCAGTGAGATAAGGATGAAGCTGGATGAAAACCAAAATCTCATAAAAACAACGATAGAGAAAGAGACGCCTTCCCACTCACTGATAGAGGACTGTATGCTTCTGGCAAACAAAGCCGCCGCCAAATATTTCAAAAAAGGGATATTCAGAACCCACGAAAAACCGGATTTTGACAAGATTCATGAACTGCTGGATGATTTGGCGCTTATTGGGATATTTGCCGATTTTACTCAGGATATACACCGACTTATTTTAAACATTCAGGAAAAAGCCGACAATGCGGATCTTAGAGAACAGGTGGACAGACTGATCATAAAAGCCCAAAAACAGGCAAA
>Ga0256914_1001298_pt1 | contig 23091 bp, 20 predicted proteins | sample HulkmetaG_FD_191571 | JGI IMG/M metagenome (GOLD analysis project Ga0256914, IMG submission 191571) | Hydrothermal chimney microbial communities from Main Endeavour vent field at the Juan de Fuca Ridge, Pacific Ocean - Hulk | ecosystem: Environmental > Aquatic > Marine > Hydrothermal vents ... | reverse complement strand
TTTAAGTTGGTTTGTGCTAACCGCCGAAAATGTTAGGGCATCAAAGCTCTTTTTAGATCTGTACTGCATGGAAAGGGTGTAGGGTGAGAAGGCGCTTGCATTAATTCCCATAGGATTAACATCGGGAGGTCCACCGGGGGGAGCGTTACCGGAGGTTTCTTCTCTGTGTTTTAGTATTCCTATTACGGTAAAGTCGAAACTTTTACCGGAGTCCGGTGATGTCAGGGATATTTTCTCTCCGATGACCTCTTGGGGTTTTTTCTGAGGGAAAAGTTTCTTGGCCAGTGTTGATCCGAGGATGATCACCGGGTTCGCCTCGTGTATGTCGGATTCCGTGAAAAAAGATCCGAATGCTACTTCGAGATTGTTGGCACTAAAGTATTCCGGAGAGACCATTTTACACTCGAAATCGTGAATTCTAACTCCTCCCCTTGTGGTAAGGCTAAAATTATCCCCTACGGAGAACCTAACCCCGTATTCAACGTAGCCATATGCAATGGCGGGGCATTCTCTTTTAATCTTTACGATATCGTTGATTGTAAAGAGGATTTGCTCTCTCTGGTTACTATTGGATAGATTGTTTATTTTTGTAACAGGAGTTGCCATCTCCGGAGGGGGTGGAGCTTCTCCTCCTTTTGATTCCACCCTTATCTCTCTCTGGTGAGGGGTGTTAGTTTTCTCTTTCATCTCTCTGTTGTAGGCACTTACAAGGGAAAAGAGACTGGAAACTATTGCAACCCCCAGGGCCAATCCCAGAATGACCATTAGTGATTCCATAAATCTTATCCTTATAAAACGAAATGAAATGTATATGAGATCCCATAGTTTCATGTTTTCTACTCCCCTTGAAGGTCTCTAATCGGGTTGGTTCGCTCTTTTATGATCTCGTCCGAGGTTATGTGCCCGTCTTTTAGTCGAATCATTCTTTTTGCACATCTTCCTATTTTTTCGTTGTGAGTAACCATAATTATTGTGACATTTTGATTGTTAAGCTCGCAGAGAATTTGTAGTATCTTAGCCCCCATGTGTGAGGGTAGGTTGCCTGTGGGTTCGTCTGCGAGAATTAAGTCCGGGTTGTTTGCTAGTGATCTGGCTATGGCTACCCTCTGTTGTTCCCCCCCTGATAGCATGTTGGGATAGTGGTACATCCTATCCTCTAAACCCATTGCAGTGAGTAGCTTTTGGGCCCGTTTTTTACGGGTGGTGGGAGAGACTTTCGCATATATCATGGGCATGGTCACGTTTTCCATGGCGTTGAATTCCGGAAAGAGGTTGAAGCTCTGAAAAACGAAACCAAAGTGTTGATTTCTAATTCTAGCAAGCTCTCTGTCGGGAAGATTGGTTATATCGTAGCCCTCCAGTTTGTATATTCCCGATGTTGGCTTGTCCAGTAGACCGAGTATATGGAGCAGAGAGGATTTTCCCGATCCGGATGGACCCATAATAGTGACAAATTCACCTCTTCCTATGGAAAGGTTTATGTTACTTAGTGCCGTAATTTTTACAGCCCCGAGGTCGTAGGTTTTTTCCACATTATTAAGTTCAATCAATTTTTTCCCCACCATTTGGTTGTAGACTGATCTGATTTAAATTTATGAAGTCCTGATAACCACTTATAATTACCATATCACCCTCCTTTAGACCGTTTATGATTTCGGCTTCTGTGTCTGTTATGACTCCGAAGTTTACCTCTGTTTTGTATGCCTTATTCCCCCTGATTTTATAGACGTAGTGTTCCGAACCTGTTACGAGGTATGACCCGCGTGGCAGGCATAGTACGTTTTGTTTGACCCCTGTAATAATTAGGGCGGAAACATTGCTGCCGGGGATTACTCTCGTAGGTGGTTTTACGAAGTGAACCTCCGCATTTATGATGGAGCTATAGCCTCCAGAGTTTTCTGTGGCTTTAAGACCGATTTTGTAGATGTATCCCTCGTATTTCTTGTTGCCAATAGTTATAATTGCTTTCTGATTTTTTTTAATCTTGTTTATTTGCTCCTGAGAGATTTGTAGTTTAACTATTGGTTTTGAGAGATCGGCAATGGTCATGATTTTGGAGAATCTGGAAATATACTTTCCCGGAGTTTGGTAGATGTCTATTACCTCACCTGTAATGGGACTAAAGATTTTGCACTCCTTTATTTGAGTTTTGATGGATGAAATTTTTTCTCTAAGGGTTGATATGTCTGTTTCTAGATTTTTGATGGTAAAATTATAGTATGATAATTCTTCCTCTCTCTCTATTTTGTACTCGTTAATTGCCTCCTGGCTGTTTTTCCATTTGCTTAGAGCTGTTTCGAGTTCTTTTTTTGTGGCCGCTCCTGCATCGTAGAGTTTTTTGTATCTCTGATAGCTTTTAAATGCTCTTTGCGATTGTTCTGTTAATTTTTTAAGAGTTCGAATGTACTGTTCTTCCTTATGCTTTTGTTGGAGGATTTGGTTGTTTCTGCTTCTTGTTTTTTTCGTTAAATTGGTCATTGCTTCGTTTAAATTATCCTCCAGTTCTTGTGAGTAGATGTTTGCAAGGAATTGTCCCTTTTTAACGGAATCACCCTCCGAAACTTCTATTGTTTTGATTATTCCGCTCTGTGGGGCGAGGATGGTTTGTTTCTTGAGAACGGTGAGTATTCCGGCGACCTGGATGGAATTGGTAATATTTGCTTTTCTTACTGTGGCGTATTTATATGATTTTAGAGTATAGGTTTCCTTTTTGGGTATAAAGAGTAGGTAGGCTACACCCCCTATGAGGGTAATAGTTCCTATAAAGAAGAGGGTGTTTAAAAACTGTCTTTTGCTACCAGGTCTTTTTATCCGTGTTTCTCGCACAATAGGGTGTTCTGTCGAGTTTTCCCCTTCACTGTGTATTGTCATTCTAATTCTTCTCCCACTGTTTTTGAGTCTATTTGGGGTTTGTTAAGATGGGATGAAGAAAAGATTAAAAAAATATTAAGATTAGTCTGAGTTAGTGATAGGAATCAGCGGGTAGAGGGTGTAATATGTAAGATGGTTTCTCGGAGGTTACGAATGAATGATAGGTTTAATGTGCTCTTTATCATCGCCCATGATATAGGTAAACGCTACGGTTGTTATGGCAATGAGGTGATAAAAACACCGGTTATAGATAGGCTCGCAGCCGATTCTATTAAGTTTAACAATCATTTTTGCCATTTCCCGCTGTGTGGTCCCTCACGGGCTAATATCTTTAGCGGGTTACGCCCTCTGCGGACAGGACGGTTTACCAACGATCCCTTTTTCCCCGATTTTAGAAGAGCGACGGGTTTTTCCACCCTCCCGGAGCTTTTTAAAAACAATGGTTATTACACCTTCGGTGCGGGTCTTGTATTTCATGACATCGATGATCCTATCTCGTGGAGTGAAGATTTTTGGAGGCCCAAACTTCCCGAGGGTGTTCCTGAAGATATGACTGTTCACAATGAAAACTCGCCCAATCCGTGGGTCAATCCGGATTCTTTTGCTCTGATAAGAGAGCGTATAGAGAATCTAAAGAGGCTGGGTTATACCGATGAGCAAATATTTACTCGTGATGGGATTAGAAAGGTAAAAGGGCCTCCCGTGGAGGCCGGGGATGTGGATGACGATGTTTACTTTGATGGTCAGACCACCGGGCGAGTGATTGAGTTCTTGAGATCTTTTAAGAGAGGGGGAAAACCTTTTTTTCTAGCTGTAGGTTATACGGCGGGGCATCTTCCGTGGAACTCGCCCAGGAAATATTGGGAGCTCTACAGGAGGGAGGAATTAACTCTCCCGTGGAACGACAGGGCGCCGTCGAATACCGAAGCCTGGGCGATGGGTGATTCGGAACCCGCCCAGTACTATACCCAACACGGTTATGAAAAACCCTGGATCGCAAACAGAGAGCAGTCCCTTGAATTGATGCATGGCTACTATGCGGCGATTAGTTATGTCGACGCTATGGTGGGAAGGTTGATTGACACTCTGAAGGCTTTGGGGCTCTACGATAGTACGTTAATTCTTCTTACGAGTGACCATGGATTTCACACGGCGGAGCATGGTTACTGGGGTAAACATAACCTATGGGATGCATCTCTCCGTGTACCGCTTATTGTTAAGCTCCCAAAGGGGCTTCTCTCGAAGGCACCCAGGGCTGAACAGGACACGAGAAGCACCGGAGAGATAAATTGGTTTACCGAACATGTGGATATTTACCCCACCCTCTGTGATATATGTGGTATTCCCATACCCACCTACGTTGAGGGGAAGAGCATGGCTGGTCTGTTGGGAGTTGCAAAGTCTCGCTCGGGCGGGATGGATTGGAGTAAGGAGGCCGTTTTTGCCCATAGGAGGCATCAGTGGCATGATAGAATTAAGGCCTACGATATAGCACACACTGTGCGTACCTCTCGTTACCGTTACACAATGTATCTGGATAAAAGGGGTGGAGTTATAGCGGAAGAGCTATTTGATTATCAAGAAGATCCGGGAGAGCTTGAAAATAGAGTTTTCCGGGAGAGTTATAGGGGGATAAAAAAGGAACTTAGAGAACGATTTGATTTTCTGAATGAGATCTGAATGACAGATGAAATTGTGAAATTTTGGGGTTAGACGCATCTTGTCATAGGATGTATTATTTTCTCAGGCTGGTAGCTATAGTTATAGGGGAGAGAGATGAGGAAAACCTTCATACTGATTTTGGCTCTTTTTACGTATTGGTTTTTGTTAGTTACAGATGGATTTGCCGGGGGTAGTTCCCGGTCTAATACATGGTTGGTAGATATTGACGATCCTGTATATGAAGTAGCAGAGGAGGCTGCAATCAATAGAGGGATTGTCCCCCCGTTGGAGGATACGCCCGTTAGTGCAGATGTATTACGCTCGGCATTGTCTCCGGATGAAAGATCGGACAAGAAAATTATGAAGCATCTGGAGCTTCCCTTTTACCCTGTGTCTCCTATAGTAGAGCCCGCCTTCTATGTGGGTTACAGTTCGGATAAGGATAGAATGCATTACGTTAAAACCGCAGATAGGAGTTTTCTTGATTTCAAATCCACGTATAAGGCCTTTGAGGTACCCTCGATACTTAAAACCGGGTTCACCCTACAAGCCGGTGGATGGTCGGTTTTGTTTCAGCCTGAGGTGCGCAAGGCTATGCCCTTTGTTTTAAACAATGATAATTATACCAATATTCCAGGCCGTTTTGTGGACCTGGACGAGAATTTCCCCTACCGGGGATTTATAAACTACAGTAACGGATTGGTGGAGTTTACCCTTGCCCGGGATAGGTTAAAACTAGGACCCGGAAGGTGGGGAACTTTATCTATAAATAATGAAATTCCCTACTATGATTACCTACGGGGTAGGATAAATCTTGGTTGGTTTGTTTTTTCTTCGTATTTAATACGGTTAAACCCCATAGTTACTCCTGCGGAGAGTGAAGCGCTTCAGAGTATGTCCGCTCAGGAGAACCCCGAGGTTAATGCGAGATACGAAATGCCCTTTTACGAGCGCTCTAAGCATGTAGCAATTCATAAACTCTTTCTCCTTCCCCTTCCGTGGCTTGGATTGGGATTTTCCGAGTTGAATATGATAGGTGGCAGAACCCCGCAGCTTGCGGATTTTAGCCCGATAATAATATTTCATAATACCTTTGAGGAGGGATGTAACAATGTGGCAATGAGTGTAACCGCTCAGATTGTTCCTCTCCCGGGGATTAAAGTGTACGGGGAGTTTTATCTGGATGAGGCTGTTGTTGCTGATGAGACGAACAAATACTACAAACCGGGAGCCGGAGGATATCAGTTTGGGTTTACCCTTCTCTCTGATAGATACTTTTCCCTTGGGCCTGGCAGGTTTAGACTGGATGGTGAGTTTAGCCTTGTTGATCCGTGGTGTTACGATCGTTGGTACGATTTTAAAAAGTTTACCTCCAGAATGGTGTTTGTGGAAACCGGACAGGAGGCAAGAAACTGGGTAGATTATCCCTTTGGATATTATCTGGGTAACGATGTAATGGATATTCATTTGAGATTATCCTATGGAAGACCCGGAGTGTGGGAGGCCGCTCTAACGTGGAATAAGAGCGGACTTGGTTCTATAGATCTCTACGGTTGGGGTAGTGATAGCTTGTTTTCTCATACTACGGAGGAAATCCTCCCTCTGAGAGGGGCTCCTACCTCACGGGAGGGTGTAAGACCGTACGAACCCGCCAGGGTGGTGGCACAGTGGAATAATTCGTTGAGGCTCGATTTTGGTATTTATCTGAAAAATGGAATAAAGACGGGTGGCTGGATATCCTATACGACGATCGAGAATCGGTTCAATATAGAGGGAAATAATACCTCCATATTCGATGGGGGGCTTACCGTGGGATGGAAGGTGTTTTAGAAAAAGGGATAAAGTGCCATTTTTCGATATTTCTTGAAATAATTTGTGAATATGATTACAATATACTTAACAAATCTAAAAAAAATAAGAGGAAGGTAAAATGGCTGGTAAAACTGTAATGATCGATGGTAATACGGCTGCCGCAACGGTTGCCCATGCTACGAATGAAGTAATTGCGATCTATCCAATAACCCCCTCTTCTCCTATGGGCGAATTAGCTGATTATTTTTCTGCACAGGGGAAGAAAAATATATGGGGAACGGTTCCCGTTGTTGTAGAGATGCAGTCCGAGGGAGGAGCATCCGGTGCTGTTCATGGAGCGCTAACTACGGGAGCATTAACCACAACCTTTACCGCGTCTCAAGGGTTGTTGTTAATGATTCCCAATATGTTTAAGATTGCCGGGGAGTTAACCCCCACTGTTTTTCATATTGCTGCTCGATCTGTTGCCTGTCAGGCGCTATCTATTTTTGGTGATCATACTGACGTTATGGCAACAAGGTCTACCGGTTTTGCATTTCTTGCCTCCAATTGCATTCAGGAGGTAATGGATTTTGCACTAATCGCTCAGGCCTCTACACTTGAGAGCAGGGTTCCGTTTCTTCACTTCTTTGATGGTTTTAGGACATCTCATGAAATTCAGAAGGTAGAGGAACTCTCCTTCGATGAGATGAGAGCTGTTATCAGCGAAGAGGCAGTTATTGCCCACAGGATGCGGGGAATGAACCCGGAGAGGCCGGTTTTGAGGGGAACCTCCCAGAATCCGGATGTCTTTTTTGCCGCGCGAGAGACGGTTAACAAGTACTACCTTGCCGCTCCCGATATTGTGCAGTCCGTGATGGATAGGTTTGCCTCCGTTGTCGGTAGAAGGTACAGGCTCTTTGATTATGTTGGAGATCCGAGTGCCGAGCGGGTAGTTGTAATGATGGGTTCCGGTGCGGAAACAATGGAGGAAACGGTTAAGTACCTTGTGGGAAAGGGTGAGAAGGTGGGTCTTATAAAGGTAAGACTCTTTAGGCCCTTTAGTGTAAAGCACTTTATCGATGCCCTTCCGAAATCCGTTCAGGCAATTGCGGTACTTGACAGAACCAAGGAACCCGGTTCTATGGGTGAACCCCTCTACGAGGATGTAAGAACCTCCATCGGCGAGGCCATAAGAGAGGGGAGCCTTAAGATAGATTATCCGTTAATTGTGGGCGGACGCTACGGATTGGGTTCCAATGAGTTCAATGCCGGAATGGCAAAGGCTGTGCTTGATAATCTTAGTGAGAGCAAACCAAAGAATCACTTTACGGTAGGAATAAACGATGATGTAACCTTTACAAGTCTCAAGTGGGATGAAAACTTCTCCGCAGAACCGGAGGGAGTCCACAGAGCTGTTTTCTTTGGTCTTGGTGGTGATGGAACGGTAGGCGCCAATAAGAACTCGATTAAAATAATTGGTAAGGCAACGGATAATTATGCTCAGGGTTACTTTGTTTATGATTCCAAGAAATCCGGTGCAATAACCGTTTCTCACCTTAGATTCGGTAAGCAGCCGATTCAGAGCACCTATCTAATTCAGAAGGCAGGATTCCTTGCATGCCACAAGTTTAGCTTTTTGGAAAAGATAGAGATGCTCGATAAACTGGAGGATGGTGGTACTTTCCTGTTAAACTCCCCCTATGGCAAGGATGAGGTATGGGAGCATATACCTGTAGAGGTTCAGAAGAAGATAATCGATAAGAAGGCAAAGTTTTACATCATAGATGCTAACAAAATAGCAGAGGAATTGGGTCTCGGTGCGAGAATTAACGTAATCCTCCAGACGGCATTCTTCCTTATTTCGGGAATTCTTCCGAAGGATGAGGCAATAGAGCTTATTAAGAAGTCCATTGTTGATACCTACGGCAGGAAGGGACAGGATGTTGTTGATATGAACCTCAAGGCGGTCGAGGCCGCTATTAACAGTGTTGTGGAGGTTGATTATCCCAAAGAGGTTAGGGGTAATATCCATATGAAACCCCCTGTTCCCGAGGATGCGCCTGAGTTTGTAAAGGAGGTTACAGGGGAGATAATTGCGGGTCGGGGTGATAAGATTCCTGTCTCCAAGCTTCCGGATGACGGTACCTATCCCACAGGTACAACCAAGTACGAAAAGAGGAATATTGCAGATTTTGTTCCTGTGTGGGATCCTGAAACCTGTATACAGTGCGGTGAGTGTGCCTATGTGTGTCCCCATGCTGTAATACGGATAAAGGTTGTCGATGAGGATGCCCTTAAGGGGGCTCCTAAAACCTTTAAGTTTACGGATGCAAGGGGTAAAGAGTTTGCGGGAAAGAAATACGTTCTTCAGATTTCACCGGAGGATTGTACGGGGTGCGAACTCTGTTTCCAGACATGCCCTGCCTATAAGAAGGAAAACGGTGTAAAGACGGATAAGAAGGCTCTGGAGATGGTTAACTATCTCGATGTAAGGGAGGTGGAAATAGAGAATTACAAGTTCTTCGAGACGCTCCCGGAGACGGATCCGAAACTGATTAAGAGGAATACACTCAAGGGCTCTCAGTTTATAAAGCCACTCTTTGAGTTCTCTGGAGCCTGTGCCGGTTGTGGTGAAACCCCGTATATCAAGCTCATGAGCCAGTTGTTTGGTGATAGGGCTGTCATTGCCAACGCTACGGGTTGTTCCTCTATCTACGGCGGAAACCTCCCGACAACACCCTACACCACTCGTGATGACGGAAGAGGGCCAACGTGGTCTAACTCACTCTTTGAGGATGCTGCTGAGTTTGGGCTTGGGATGAGACTTACCGCTGATAAGATGACAGAGTTTGCCTTTGAACTTGTGGATAAGATGATAGAGAAAAATGACGGTAATGTGGATGTTGAGCTTCTAAAAGCTATAAGAGATGCGGATCAGTCCACTCAGGAAGGGATAGAGGAACAGAGGCTGAGAGTAGAAAAACTAAAGGAACAGCTAAAGAAGGTAGATTGTGAGGATGCGCGGCACTTACTCTCCGCTGCCGATTATCTTATAAAGCGCTCGGTCTGGATAATCGGTGGAGACGGATGGGCCTACGATATTGGCTACGGCGGTCTGGATCATGTTATTGCCTCGGGTAGAAACGTGAATCTATTAGTTTTGGATACACAGGTTTACTCCAATACCGGCGGACAGATGTCCAAGGCAACCCCCGTTGGAGCTGTTGCCAAGTTTGCTGCTGCGGGGAAACCCATGGCAAAGAAGGACCTGGGGCTTATGGCTATGAGCTACGGAAATGTGTACGTTGCACGTGTTGCCATGGGTGCCAATAAGATTCAGACGTTAAGGGCATTTTTAGAGGCGGAGGCCTATGATGGTCCCTCTGTGATTATTGCCTACTCCCACTGTATAGCCCATGGAATTGACATGGCAAAAGGGTTGGATCAACAGAAATTGGCTGTGGAATCCGGTGCCTGGATACTCTTTAGGTACAATCCTGAGCTTGCGAAACAGGGAAAAAATCCTCTTAAACTGGATTCCAAAGAGCCCTCCATTGATATAGAGGAGTATATGAAGAACGAGATAAGGTTTAGATCGCTCAAACAGATAGATCCTGCGAGGGCGGAGCATCTTCTTAACCTTGCACGTGAGGAGGCGAAGGAGAGATACGCCTACTTTAAGTACCTTGCAGAGAGACCGTATTAAAATTAGTGATGTTGATGTGTTTAGCCTGCCTACCTGGGGCGAAGGGGAAGGCAGGCTTTTTTTATAGTTATTTATTGGGCCGGTTGATAAACCGATAAATTAGCTATGGATGAAAAACTTGTTAAGAGGTGTGTTATTTCTCTGTTTATTGGTACCGCTATGTTGGTATGGGGGTTCTCTCTTGATCTTCCGGGTTTATCCCTTCGTTACGATATTTTGCAGGGTTCTAGTGAGGATGAGGACAATGGAGAGCTGTTTCCCTCTTCTGTTAGGCACTCCTTCCTGTTGGGGGTTAGAGAGGAGTTTTCTCGTGATCTCTGGAATAGTCTTAAGATAGGGTATGTAATTAAAGATTTTCTTCAGGAGCAGGGTGGGGGTGATTATAATTACATAAAAATTTCCGATAATACTTCTTGGCGGGTAACCGACGTGGTGAAATTAGGATTCGGCATTGTGGGAAAGAGAATTTTTTTCAGTCAACCGGACCGATATGGCTTTTCCAAGGATTACTATCTGTTGGGAGCGAAGATTGAGACGAATTATAGACTTTTTTCACGCTTAATTTTTAGCTCTTGGTTTAAGTCAAACACATATTTAAATCTTTGCGAGGAAAAATCCAAGGAGGAGTTTACGTTTAACGGTGGGATTAGCTCGAAACTCGACGATTTTTCTGTAAGCTTGAGGTACAGGGGGACGTTACGCCTTCCCCTTGGCCCGAGTAGTGTAACGGATAGGAATTTTTTGAATTATGGTTCCTTCTCTGTGAAGTGGAAGAAGTGATAATTTTATTAATGAATTATTTGACAAATAATTATATTGTTAATAATATAGAAATGTGTTACATTTTTAGCCCCTCTTGGTAGGGGAAATTAAATTAATTATAAAAAGGGGTATCATGAATAACGACATAGTTCCAGGATTTGACGATGAAAAAGATGATAGCCTTAAGATAAGGTTGCAAAAAATTGATGATGTTGAGGGATGCTTGGTTCTTTACCTGACGGGCTATATTGATACCTATAATTCCAATTATTTTCAAAAGAGAGTTGCAAAGGCTATTGAGGCGGGTTTTATACGATTAATCTTTCACTGTGGAAGCCTCAACTATGTTTCCAGTACAGGTATTGGGTCTTTTACGGCTTTTCTTAAGGCTGTAAAACCGAGGGGTGGAGATTTGGTTTTGCTTGAGATTCAGCCCAAGGTGTATGAGGTTTTCCAGCTTTTGGGATTTTCCCAGTTTTTTAATATAAAGGAGAATCTTGAGGAGGCTGTTCAATTTTTCAGTCAGAAGAAAGAGGCAGGTCAACAGGGACCTTTCCCAAAAATATTTAAATGCCCCATCTGTGGGAAGAAATTAAAAGCTACGAAGCCTGGAAGATTTAGATGTTCCGAGTGTAAAACCATACTTGTTATTGATAAAACAGGTCAGGTGTTTTTAGGATAATGGGATTTATAAATCGTCTAATCAGGGCTATTAAAGCCAATCTTAATGCGTTAATTAGCAAGACAGAGAATCCGGAAAAGATGCTCAATCAACTACTTGTAGAGATGAATTCTCAGTTGATTGAGTCTAAGAAACGTGTTGCCCTTGCTATAGCCGATGAAAAGAAGTTGGAGCGCCAGGCTAAACGGAATGCGGAGCTTGCCAGAGAATGGGAACATAAGGCTATCCTTGCCGTAAAGGCGGGAGAAGATGATCTTGCGAAAGAGGCGCTCTTAAGGAAGCAGGAGTATGAGAATTTCTATCTGCAATACCAGAAAGAGCTCGAGGCGCAGCGCGAGGCAGTTAATAAGCTTAAAGAATCCCTTAGAGAGCTCCAATTGAAGATTGAGGATGCTCAGAGAAAGAAAAATCTTTTAATAGCAAGAGCAAAACGGGCTGAGACCCAGAAGAAGGTTCACGAAACAATAGGCAATATGGTAGACACTTCAGCTTTTGATGCTTTTGATAAGATGGCTGAGAAGGTGGAAGAGTTGGAGGCAGAGGCGGAGGCGGCGAGTGAGGTCGGAATGCTTGAAAAGCCGGATACTCTGGAGGAACGATTTAAAAAACTGGAGCAACCGGAGGAGAGTGAGGAAAAGAGAGCTGACAGGCTTCTTGAAGATTTAAAGAAAAGATTGCGGGAATTGGAAGATAATACCAAATAAATTAAGATTAAAAGTAATAGAGATTATAATAGTTGATCCAGTACGGCGGGAAGAGATTAATCAGCTTCTCTTCAGGAACGGAAAATCACCAAAGTATAGTTTGATCTTGAGCGACCGGGTAGAGATAAGAACTCCCATAGATGCTTTTGTCATCCCTATAACGCTTGTACCCAATGAAGGATTCCCCTACCCTTTCGTTGCATACGGACCCTCCGAACTTATTAACCTGGCTGCTATTAGGGGTTGTTTCGATTATATGAAAGAACCCTGGGATTTTGATGAATTGATGTTTCGAATCAATCTCTTTGTAAGGTATAGGCTAAGCCTGAAGGATAAAGGGGACGGGTTGTATATTGCCGATAGTTACCTACGGTATCGCTCCAAAGGGGTGTTCCTTACTCTGGGAGAGGTTAAAATTCTTAAAGTACTAATGAACAATACGGGAAAGGTGGTGGATAGAGAGGTTCTCTCTTATGCATTATGGGGAAGTTCTCACCGTGCCGGAAGCAGAGCAATTGATATGCATGTATCCTCTTTGCGGAGGAAGATAGATTCTCTCCTCGGGGATGAGAATGGCAACATTACTGCGGAGATTCATTCAGCAAGGGGCGTAGGTTATATTTTTTTACAGGGGATTCTTACTCGCAGATAACCGCCGTGCCGTATACCAGAAGCTCAGCGGCTCCCTGCATTATTGAGGTAGTGGTAAATCTTACGGTAATTATAGCATTCGCACCCAATGCGGTTGCCTCTTCTATCATTCGATCCAGTGCCTGTTCTCTTGCCTCTGCCATCATCTTTGTATAATCTGCAATTTCTCCTCCGACTACGTTTTTAAATACTGCCATTATGTCTCTTCCGATATTTCGTGCTCGGATTGTATTGCCCTTAACGAGTCCAAGTGTTTTGATTATTTTTTTCTCCGGAATTGTGTCGCTCGTAGTTAGGATCATCTAATGACTCCTTTATATTTGTCATTCTTGCTTTCTCTTATTCTATCAGCAATGGTTACAGTGAGCAATATTATGATCCCTGCAAGTACCCCGCCCAGTATTAATTTTATGGCAAGTTTTTCCTCTTTTGATATAAATATCTGGTAGAAGGCGTATAGAAGCAGGAGAGCATAGGAACCTATAAAGAGAATCCTCCCGAGAATGCCGCCCGTTTTCCTTAGGAATTTTTTTCTAAATGAGTAGTACCATTCGTCTGTAGGATCCGGTATCTGTATCCTGTTCATTTCTCTGCTTACCTTTAGCATTTCTTTGTAGTAATTTCGGCAGGATTGACAGGTACTTAGGTGTTCGAGGAGTGGATCAATATCCCGTTCATCTATTTCATTGTCAATCAAAGCGTTTATTTTTAATTTTGCCTCATCGCACTCCATTTGTTTTTTTCCTCCATTCTTAGTATTTCTGCCTTTAATTTTTTTCTTGCATAGTACAGACGTGACATCACCGAACCGATGGGAATCGAGAGTATCTCACTTATCTCCCTGTAGGAACAGTTATTCCAATGTTTTAATATAAGTATCTCTCGTGATTCCCTGTTCAGTTTTGTTAAGGCTCTTTTTAGCACTGTTGCCTCGCTATTTTTAATGAGTTGAAGCTCAGGGTTGTAATCGTCACTGTTATGGTTCCCCTCGGGGGTAACCCTCTCTTTTTTTGCCTTTAGTTTTTCCCTCTGGATGTGATTTAGGGACAGATTTTTTGCGATTTGGTATATCCATGGAAAAAACGGTTTTTCGGGGTTGAAGGTTTTTATATTGCTGTAAGCCTTTAAGAATGTGGTCTGTGTAATGTCTTCCGCATCGTGTGTATTGTGGAGATAGATATATGCAACCCGAAAAATTTTTTTGAAGTACATTTTGACAAGGATAGCAAAAGCCTCTCTGTTACCGCTTTGAGCCTCGATGACCAACTCCCTTTCATTTTTCATGCGTAAAAGTATACAGTTTAGTGTGTAAATTATTCAATTAGGATTATTCGATTAGGGGGATCTTTGATATGGGGGTTATTTTACGTAGGATTCAATCTGTTTGGCAAATTCTTTGAACACGAATGGTTTTGTTACGTAATGGTTAGCCCCGGCTTCCCTTGAGATTTTAATTGTTTCCTCGTCGGATTTAGAGGATATCATTACTATAGGGGTAGTGCTGTATTTGGGGTTTCCCCTTAGGAGTTTACATATCTCGATACCATTTGTCCCTGGTATTGAGATGTCGAGTATAAAGAGGTCTATCGTGTTGTTTTTTGCTATCTCCATCCCATCGGAGGCGTTATCGGCGGTATAAACCTCAAAACCCCGTTGCTGAAGGTTAAATTGGAGTAACATCCCAACTGTTGGTTCATCGTCGATTACAAGAATCTTTTTTCTCATTTTTAGAAATCCCCTGTACAGGTAAGAACGGGTCTTCCCCTCCTAGCCGGGAGGAAGACCCGTAATTAATTAAGTGCCTTCTGTTAACCTCCAAAGAGTTTTAGAATTAGGTTATTAATAGCTATGAAAGAGGTGACAAATACAATTGACACCATTGACATCAGTTTGATTAAAATGTTTAGAGATGGCCCTGATGTGTCCTTAAAGGGATCTCCCACGGTATCGCCTACTACACCAGCTTTATGGGCATCGGATCCCTTTCCTCCGAGGTTTCCCTTTTCGATAAACTTTTTCGCGTTGTCCCATGCTCCGCCTGAGTTTGCCATCATTATTGCCAGTACAAAGCCGGATGCAAGGGAACCGGCCAGGAGCGAGATTACCGTGAGGGGTCCGAAGATTATTCCGACAAGTAGAGGAGCAATTATAGCTAACAGAGAGGGAAGCACCATCTCCCTCTGAGCGCTTTTGGTCGATATTGCAACGCAGGAGGCGTAATCCGGTTTTTCGGTTCCCTGAAGAATACCCTTTTTCTCTCTGAATTGCCTTCTTACCTCTTTAACCATCTCTCCGGCCGCCCTTCCTACGGCACTCATCGACATCGAGGAGAATATAAAGGGAAGAGCCCCTCCTATAAACAATCCGATTAGTATTAAGGGATGGAGTAGATTCACATTTAGGGTTATGTGTTTAAGTCCATCCGCTGTTTTGGTTATTGTGAGAAGACCCGTATAGAATTTTTCAAAGGTTTTGCCCACCTCCATATGCTGGAGGGATTCTACTATCTTGTTACCGTACTCGGCTAGAAGTGCAAGAGCGGTAAGGGCAGCGGAACCTATTGCAAATCCCTTACCCGTAGCCGCTGTTGTATTGCCGAGCGCATCCAGAGCATCCGTTCTTTCCCTCACTATGGGGTCAAGGTTTGCCATCTCGGCAATGCCTCCGGCGTTATCCCCAACCGGACCGTAGGCATCGGTCGCAAGGGTTATGCCAAGAGTAGAGAGCATTCCGACAGCAGCCATCCCGATACCATATAGTCCTATTCCTGCACTGGTGGCCCCCCCGGATATGAAAAAGGCAATTATCGTCGCTAGTGCAACGGTAATTGCCGGAATAAAAGTAGAAGCCATTCCAAGGGCGATACCACCAATGATTATCGTAGCGGGACCTGTTTGGGATTCTTGTGCGAGGTCTTTGGTGGGCTTATAGTTATCCGAGGTGTAAAACTCGGTGGAAAAACCTATTACGTTTCCTGCAAGGAGCCCTACTATCATTGCGCCCCATATTCCCAAGAAGCTTTTCCCCACAGTAAAGTAGATGAAGAGAAAAGAGAAAACAGCGATTAAGATTGTGGAGGTGTATATACCCTTGCGAAGAGCTCCGAGGAGAACCTTTTGCGATACGTCGCCCTTGGCCCTTACCAGGAGTGTCCCTATTATGGAAGAAATGACCCCTATGGTAGCTACGGATACCGGAACCTGGATTGCCTGAAGGGCGGAAATGTTGGGAAGGCTTAGAGAGGCCACAGAGCCGAGTGCCATTGTGGCTATAATGGAACCTACGTAGGATTCGTACAGATCGGCGCCCATTCCGGCAACATCGCCTACGTTGTCCCCCACATTATCTGCTATCGTTGCAGGATTCCTCGGGTCGTCTTCCGGGATACCGGCTTCTATTTTACCTACCAAATCTGCTCCCACGTCGGCCGCCTTGGTGAATATTCCCCCTCCAAGACGTGCAAACAGGGCCATAGATGAGGCACCCATACCGAATGTGATCATTATTGGTGGTATCTCTTCAACACTTCCGATTAGGCCCATGGGCAGAAACACGTAACGGAGAAGTGTCCACCATATTGAAAGGTCTAAAAGACCCAATCCGACGACTACCATACCCATAACAGTACCTGAGGAAAAGGCAACTCTGAGGCCACTGTTTAGAGATTCTTCCGCTCCCTTAGCTGTTCTCGCATTGGCCCGTGTTGCAATGCTCATCCCAATGAATCCGGCAAGACCTGAGAAAAAACCACCTGTTATAAAGGCAAATGGGACAAATGGTGATAGCAGTTTGAATCCATATGAGATTGTGGCAAGTATTATAAACAGTACTACAAAGAACAATGCTACGACTTTGTACTGTTGTTTTAGGTAAGCAACGGCGCCCTCTTGAATTGCCTTGCTTATCTCCTGCATTTTTTCGTTTCCAGGATCCTTACGCAGGACTTTTATCGCTAGGATTAGGGCAAATATTAGGGCTGCCAGCGAACCTATCCATGTAACCCACATCATGTCGTGTTCCTGGTTCGCTGTATTGGATTGGGAAAAGGTGCTAAAGAGAGGTATTAAAAGTAAAAAGATTGTAAAAAGATATTTTTTGAATTTTAATTTCATGGAGATTAGCCTCCTTCAGTTTATTATCAGATGGAGTTTAGAAATAATTTTTATAAACGTCAATATAAAATATACATTCGGTGGAAAATATACAGCTTGAAATGAAAAATGAGCAATGGTATTATCATAAACTGTGAAGAATACCCTGATACTTATACCCTTTTTCCTTTTGCTATATCTGGTGGTGTTTTTTGTCCTCTCTGCTTTTAGTTTTTTTGCTTTTTGGGTAATGAATTATTCGGTTAACCCATCTGTAACGAAAGCTGTGGTTATTGAAAATATTCCGCATATCCTGTATAGAGCGGCTCCTATTTCCACTTTTTTTACTCTTTTACTCATTTCATTCAGAGTATTGATGAAACCGGGAAAGCGTTTTCCCACATTGCTTGTTCTATTGGCAATTTCGTCCTCTGTGTTCTTTGTTTCTGTGTATTCGACTGCAAGTTTTTACGATAATTCGGCTTTTCGTTCTGTTAGTTTTAGAGATAGGATTTTTGCCGAACGTCTAAATCCCGTTGGAGAGTATACCATATATCCCTTTGCTATTTCGGGTGACAGTATAGAAAAACTTGTAGTGTATAAGCTTTCTAAATCCAGAGGGGATGGTTCTGCAAAATCCGAGAGGGGGGCAAAAGAAACTCTTACATATTACGATTCTGCTACGGTTACGGAAGATAAGGATGGCGTTACTCTTTTTTCCGGTAGTAGTAGAATTTTTACAGTCAATGGGTCAGAGTTAAGTACCTTTGGTTCTATCTTTACGAGGAGGGGATTTATAAAATTTTTTCTCTCCGATTTGGTGAGAGTAAATATGGATATATCCAACGCATTTCATGGGAGTAAAAGGTATTTTTTTCTTCTCTCCTTTTCTATTATCTTTCTATTTGTTGCCTGTGGTATGTTTATGCGTTTAACGAAGTGGCCCCTGTTTAATATTTTGCTTTCCCTTTTGGTATTACGGGGAGTGTTTTATCTCTATGGTTTTTTAAAGAGTGATGTTGCCTCCGGGATAGCCAAGTTTCTTAGCATACCGGGTTTGGAGGGATATTTCCCTGTTTATAGTTTCTTTCTCCTTGGTTTTCTTCTGTTTTTGATTGATTTTTTATTCATTCCCTTTGACAGATGGGAGAGGGAGATTGAAGAATGACTGCCACTTCGACTCCCACTCAAAAAGTCGTTAGGGTTTTATTGATTTTTTATCTTTTGGGTTATTTCCTGTTTTTCCTCTATTCCATATATCTTTACAGCCAATCTGTTGTCATTAGATATTTCATGTGGAGTTTCCTATTTCTGAAGGCAACAAGTTTATTCGTTGCGAATATGCTCCCCCTTACTGTTTCTGCTGTAATGCTCGCCTATTCGCTATTTTTTAAGGTTAGAGATATTTATGATAAAAATGGGGTTCCAAGACCTTTTAATCAGCTTGTTGTGTCCCCAATAATTTTTTTCGTCGTTTTGACGGTGATATATACCGTGCTCTCCATTGGATTTCTCCCTGTGTTTCTTAGAAAAATAGATGATAAAGAGTATCTTAGCAGGTTAGCGAAAAGTTTTAGTGTTAAATGGGAGCAAAAGTTGAAGGCAAAAAATTATAGAGATGCTCTACGGTATATGGAGTTATATTTGACTATAGATAGAAATAATAGGGAGGTAAGAAGCAGGTACACCGATCTGCGTCTGAAGGTTATGACCTCGGGTGGCAGAGAGAAATTGGAGGGTAAAAAGAGTTATGAGACGGGTAATGGTGAATCCATAGAGGATGTTATGAGGAGGGGAGATACTGCAGTGGCATATCTCAGAGATGCAGAGGCTTTTTTTGATAGAGAGGATTATTTTTCGGCACACTACTACGCCAGGTTGGCACTTAAGCTTGATCCTGCTCTCACCGCTGCGAAGAGGCTTATGGCTAAGGCCTGGGATAGGATAAGCGGGCTTACGAGTAGTGGTGCCTATCCCATTACTGAGGAAGAGTTGAAACGCAGGGAGTTATATAGAAAGAAGAAGGAGGGTTATGTTGCTCTTTTAAGCGGTGATTATATCGATTCCTACTATATATTCAATGACCTTAAAAAGGAATACCCCAACGATCCGGATGTAAAGGTATATCTGGATAAGGCTAGAGAAAAATTATCAACTGTTGCCTTCTTCAGCGATGAAATAAAGGAGGTATTAAATCTTCCCGGTTACAGAGATATTCTCTTCGTTAATGGAAATGAGGGTAATATAAGGGAAATAATCTATATTGGCAAACTTATACCGCTCTCCAGTGATGTGTACTTGGAAAATATAGAGGTACTAGGTGTGGATAAACGATTTGGTATCGTCTATCATTTAAGGGCTCCTTATGGTAAACTTCTAGGGCAAACTATTCTTACCAAATGCATAGATAGGAACGATAAACACAAGGTATTTGAAGCCACCTATCTGTTCGGTAGGAGAAAGCATGGATTGGCTAATATCATTAGGATAAAACCAACCCTTGTGGAGTTGGAGGAATTAAAGGCGGATTATAAGAGTCTTGATAGTATGGATCTTGCCAGTCTATGGAGAGTCAGGGGTAATTTGGAGAGATATGGGCTTATTGAGAAGTATGTGGACATTTCTATTCTTGCGAAATTGCTCAATCCGTTTTCGTTTTTGATTTTGTCCCTCTTTGGAATATCGATTGGGTGGTTTTTTAGAGCTCGCTATATATCCAAGCCTCCGTTTTTTACCTATCTCTTTATTCCTTTTCTCCCTGTAATTGTTTTTATGTTTGTAACAATGTACGGGTTGGGAAATAGAATTTTGTTTTCGTTTTTGACTTTGATGTCTGGTTTTATACCTGCCCTCAGCGTTATGATTGTTGTTCAGGCAATTCTTCTGTTTTTTGCAATTGTTTTTGTGGCAGGGCAGAGAGCGGAGTAATAGGGAAAGGGTAAAAACGGTAAAAAATTTGAAACCCGGACGGGTGTTATCTCGACAAAATAATTGAAAGTTTATTTGGAAACGAAGTAAAAGGGAGATGTGTATGAGAAAGGCTATTGGTGTGATAGTGGGGATTTTTCTGTTTTCTCTTGTTCTCGTTCCTCTCTTTTCCCAGCAGCAGATGGATATTAACGATAAGGTTTTGAAGCGCCTTGGTTTTTCTGCTGGTGAGATAAAGAGTATAACAGAGATATATGAGAATACTCAGCGGATAGTTATGAATGCGCAGGCGGAGATAGATATCTATAGAGCGGAGCTTAAAAAACTTCTTCTCAATCCAGATGTGGATATGAAAGAGGTAGAGAAGCTCTTGAGGAAATCTCTGGAGTGGGAATTAAAGATGCGGTTGGCTCAGATTGAGCGGGAGGTTAAGATAAGAAAGCTGGTGGGGGATAGAAAATGGGCGAGGCTGGTTCAGTATTTCAGGCGATTGAAGTTAAGAAGTATAGAGGCAAGGAGAGCTCGTATAGAAAGCCAGAAAAAAGCCCCGGAGGAAGGGAAGCTAAAGGGCTCGCGAGAGGAGAGGATAAGGATTCTGCTAAGGGAATTGGAGAGGCTGTTAAGCGAGAAAAGCGGGAGATGAGTGATGAGGCTCTGGTACGTCGCTTTGTAAATGAGAGGGATGATTCTGCCTTTGTGGAGTTGCTCCGCCGGCATGAGGGATATATAAATAGGGTGCTCTACGTCCTCTTTAGAGGTAACAGGGAGGATATAGAGGATGCCAAACAAGAGGTGTTTATCGAGCTCTATAGAAAACTTAATCGCTTTAGATTTGAATCTCATATAAAGACGTTTGTTTACAGTGTGGTAAAAAACCGAGCGGTTGATATTATAAGGAAGAAAGAGAGGGAGAGAAAGAAACTGATTCATTTTATAGGTGCTGTGGGGGTGAAAGAGCAAGGTGATTGTGTAGAGGATGAGTATATAGATAAAGAGAGAAGGGAAGAGGTGTTAAGGGCTGTATTTCAGCTTGATAACGAGGAAAGAATAATGCTTGTTATGAGAGATTATGATAGTGTACCCGTTAAAGAGATTGCCAAAATTTTTGGAATGCCGGAGGGGACGGTAAAGTCCAGGTTACATCGCTCGCGGGAAAGGGTTATAAACTATTTGAAAAGGCGGGGGGTTGTAGATGGGTGAGGATGATAAAAAGGTAGATACCTATAAGAGATATTTTAGAGAGGCTATCTCCGGGATAGAGAGAGAGGTCTCATTTTACGGGAGTGCGGATTTTGACGCCGTAATTTTTTCTGCAAAACAGAGGGCCTTAAAGAAGAGGCGTAATTTGCTTGTTGCAGCGGTGTTTTCTCTCTTTGTTTTGAGTTGTTCTGTTCTGGGTGGTGTAAATTATTACAATGCTGTAAAGGCAAGGGAAATTATCGCTCGTAATACCTCGGAACTTGTGGATAGCATTTTCGACGAACCCTTTATGCCGGATGTCGAGTACAGCTATATCAGTGAGAGTCAGAGTGTTTCCGATTGGCTGGAGAATCTCGGGAGTAACAATTTTACTTTAAGTAGTGTCTTAAGTAGTGAAGAAACATTTAATTTTTAATCTTTTTGTTTTTTCTATTGACAATAATCGTTTGGGATTCTAATATTCATCTTGTTATTGAAAACGTTTGCAAAATAAATTGGGAGCGGAATTATAAATTTTATGTTACATTCGGCTCCTGTGGACTCCCGGATTGTTGTTTGTCCGGGTTATAAAAAGATGATGGAGGAACAAAAATGGCAGAAACGATGAAAGCTGTGGTTTTGAGTGCGGATTGGGATCCAAAACCCACCTATAAGCCTACTCCCAAGGATATAGAGGGGAAACTTACCTATCTCGGAAGTCAGGTATGGAGAAATCCCAGACTTAGCATTGAGGATAGACCAATCCCCAAGGTAGGTCCTACCGATATCCTTATAAAGGTAAAGGCCTGCGGTATATGCGGAAGCGATGTCCATATGGCTCAGAAGGATGAAGAGGGTTATATATGGTATCCTGGTCTTACCGCTTTCCCCGTAACACTGGGACATGAGTTTTCCGGTGAGGTTGTGGATGCCGGTGAGTTTGCGATTAACAAGCGAACGGGTAAACGCTACGAGATGGGAGAACCCGTGTGTGTGGAGGAGATGCTCTGGTGTGGTTCTTGTAAACCCTGTGCCGATGGCTATCCAAACCACTGCGAGAATCTTCAAGAGATAGGTTTCTCGGTAGAGGGTGCATTTACCCAGTATATAAAGGTAGATGCAAAGTATGCGTGGAGTCTTGAGGGACTTAAAAAATTGTACTCCGATGATAAACTCTTTGAGGCGGGTTCGCTTGTAGAACCAACCTCCGTTGCCTACAATGCTGTGATTGAGCGTGGGGGTGGTATAAGGCCCGGTGATAACGTTGTGATTTTGGGTGGCGGTCCTGTGGGTCTTGCCGCTGTAGCGATACTAAAGCGAGCCGGTGCCGCCAAGGTTATTCTTTCCGAGCCGGAGGAAGCTAGGAGAAAGCTGGGAGAACAGATGGGAGCTGATTATTTAATCAATCCTCTTGAGGTAGATTTTGCCGAGGCAGTTCTTGATATTACCAATGGAATGGGAGCCAAGTTGTATCTGGAGGCTACAGGTCTTCCTGATAAGGTCTTCCCTGGAATAGAACAGGCTATATGGTTGGGAAGAGAGCTTAATTCTACGGTAGTGATTGTGGCCAGGGCGGATAAGAAGATTCCTGTAACGGGTGAGGTTTTCCAGGTGAGGCGTGCAATGATTGTGGGAGCTCAGGGACACTCCGGACACGGAACCTTCCCGAGGGTAATTGCTGCTATGGCCTCTGGGATGGATATGACAAAATTGATAACAAAGAGGGTTAAACTGGAAGAGGTTCCCGAGAATATAATTGCACTTCAGACGGATAGGACTAACTGTAAGATTACATGCAAGTTTGATTAATAGAGTTTTATGGTACCACGGGCTGTAGGGTTGCTACCCTACAGCTTTTTTTGTTGGTATACGGAATGAAGTGTAATAAACAAAGTTTTAAAAATTGTGTATATTTTAGTTGTTTATATCTTTAGTAAGGGGTGATTATGAAAAAGGTTTTTGTGGCTTCGATATCAAAGACAAAATTTGATGCCATTTCCTACTCGGCTGATTACGATGGTATCTTTAAAAAGATTAAGGATTTGGGTTTTGATGGCATTG